>JAEEGJ010027110.1_pt1 | contig 11538 bp, 9 predicted proteins | sample 8958761 | NCBI WGS metagenome assembly JAEEGJ01 (sample SAMN16246546, study PRJNA631951) | gut metagenome | biome: gut microbiome; feature: rumen; material: RS-attached | host: Bos | place: Iran: Karaj | collected 2018-10
GTAATCCGCCCGAGGAGCGCCAGCTGCAGCGCCTCTTCCGCCGTCCGGAAGTGACGCGCCTGATCAAGAAATCCAACGACTTCGGCGCCGGCGGCGTCAGCGTCGCCATCGGCGAGCTGGCCGACGGACTGGACATCTGGCTGGACCGCGTGCCGGCGAAGTATGCCGGTCTCAACGCGACGGAACTCGCCATCAGCGAGTCCCAGGAGCGGATGGCCATCGTCGTCGAGGCAGCGGACAAGCAGCGCATGATGGACCTGTGCGCCCTCGACAATATCGAAGTCACGCATGTGGCCAATGTCACCGACACGGGCCGGATGCGGATGTTCTACGGCGATAAGAAGGTCTGCGACCTCACCCGCGTGTTCATCGACAGCGCCGGTGCGAAGCACTATGCGAAGGCGGCCATCCTGCCCGTCGAGGATGTCGATCCGTTCCGGCGGAATCCGGAAGGGGAGACGCTCGGACAGAAGATGGTTTCCGTGATGGGATCCGCGAACGTGGCTTCCCAGAAGGGGCTTGTGGAAATGTTCGACTCCACCATCGGCCGTTCCACCGTCCTGATGCCTTACGGCGGCAGGCGGCAGACGACCGAAACGCAGGTCTCCGTCCAGAAACTTCCGACCTTTGGCTACACCGACACGGCCAGCATCATGGCCTACGGCTACAATCCCGACCTCGCCCTCTGGAGCCCGTATCACAGCGCGGCCTATGCCGTCGTAGAGGCCTGCACCAAGGTGGCCTGCGCCGGTGCCGATTACAGCGGCATGCGCTTCTCCTACCAGGAATACTTCGAGCGGATGACCAAGGATCCGCACACCTGGGGCAAGCCGCTCAGCGCCCTTCTCGGCGCGCTCAAGATGCAGAAGGAGCTGGAGCTTCCTTCCATCGGCGGCAAGGACTCCATGAGCGGTACGTTCGAACACATCCACGTTCCGCCGACACTCGTCGCCTTCGGCATCACCACCGTGGACGCCCGCCGGGTGATTTCCCCGGAATTCAAGGAGGCCGGCAACAAGATCTATCTGGTCAAGCATAATCCGCTCGCGAACCGGATGCCCGACACGGAGCAGCTCAAGGCCAATTGGAACTTCCTGCACGAGGTAATCGGCAAGGGAAGCATCGTTTCCGCCTGGTCGCTTTCCTACGGCGGCGTGGCCGAAGCGCTCGTCAAGATGGCGATGGGCAACGCCCTGGGTGTCGATGTCAACGTTCCCGAGACGGAGCTCTTCTCCCTCGGATACGGTTCGGCCGTGGTGGAATCCAAGGTCGCGCTGAACAGCCCTTGCGCCGTCGAGCTCGGAGTCGTGACCGCCTCCGGCATCAAGGTCAATGGTGTCGAGATGTCCCTGGAAGAGCTCGAGAAGGCCTACGAAGGCCGTTATTTCAAGGTTTTCCCGCCGCGGGTGAAGGCGCAGTTCAACGAACCGGCGCCGGTTGCTTCGACGAGCTCAGCAACCTCTATGATCTATCCCGGCGAGCCGGTGGAGCACCCCGTGGTCTGCCTGCCCGTGTTCCCGGGTTCCAACTGTGATTATGATACAGCGAAGGCCTTCCGCGTGGCCGGTGCCGAGGTGCGTCCTTTCGTGTTCCGGAACCTGACTCCGGAAGACGTGCTCGGATCCATCGACGAACTCGCGCAGCGCATTTCCGAGAGCCATATCCTCGCTTTCTGCGGCGGCTTCTCCTCCGGTGACGAACCGGACGGCAGCGGCAAGTTCATCGCCGACGTCATCAACAACGCCCGCGTCGGAGCGGCCATCACCGCCCTGCTGAAGCGCGGCGGCCTCATCCTGGGCATCTGCAACGGCTTCCAGGCCCTGGTCAAGAGCGGCCTGCTCCCTTACGGGAAGCTGGGCTGCGTGACGCCGGATTCGCCGACGCTGTTCCGCAACGACATCAACCGGCACGTCTCCCTCATGGCCACCACCGAGGTCGCTACGCTGAACTCTCCCTGGCTCGCCGGATTCACCATGGGCGAACGCCACAGCATCGCGTTCAGCCACGGTGAAGGCAAGTTCGTCGTGGAGCCGGGCCTGGCCCGCGAGCTGTTCGCGAAAGGCCAGGTCGCCTTCCGCTATGTGGACAATCCCAACGGTTCCTATTACGACATCGAGGGCATCGTGAGCCCGGACGGACACATCCTGGGCAAGATGGGCCACAGCGAACGCTACGAGGACCAACTGTTCAAGAACATCGCCGGCAACTGCAGCCAGCCCCTCTTCGAAAACGCAGTCAACTACTTCAAGAAAACACGATAAATGATCAAGGACAAACTTATCTTCAACGGTAACGAAAAGCAAGTTTTCTCCACCGACGATCCTTCTATGGTCATCTTCCGATATAAGGATGTGGCCACCGCTTTCCACGGCGTCAAGCGGGCCCGCTTCGCCGGAAAAGGCATCCTGAACAACGAGATCTCCGGCCTCCTGCTGGGCTATCTCAACGAGAACGGGGTGGAAACCCACTTCGTCCGCCTGCTGGGAGAGCGCGAGCAGCTGTGCCGCAAGATTGAGATCATCCCCCTGGAGGTCGTGTTCCACAACCGGATTTCCGGCTCTCTGGCCGTCAAGCTGGGCGTCGAGGACGGATTCAAGCCGGCGAATACCATCCTGGACCTGGTCTTCAACAACGACGACCTCGGCGATCCGCTCATCAACCGCGACCAGGCGGTCGCCCTGGGCCTTGCGACCTATCAGGAGCTGGACGGGATGTACGACACCGTCCGCCGCGCCGGCAAGCTGCTGACCGACCTCCTGCACAAGGCCGACGTCGAACTGGTCGACATCAAGTTCGAGTTCGGCCGGGCGTCTGACACGGGCGAGATCATCATCTCCGACGAGATCAGCCCGGATACCTGCCGCATGTGGGATGAGAAGACAGGGGAGCGTCTGGACAAGGACCGTTTCCGTCTGGATCTCGGTGACGTGACGGATTCTTACAGGACCGTCCTTGAAAGGTTAAAACAAGCTTTGGGAACAGAATAAGATGGGTGTACTTGCTGTATATGGCGTTCCGGACGCCTCGACTTACCTTTATTACGGACTGCATAACCTCCAGCACCGCGGCCAGGAAGGCGGCGGTATCGCCACGTTCGACGAGAACGGCGTTTCCCACCGCTACCGCGGCATGGGCCTGCTGAACGAGGTCTTCAACAACGGCCAGGTTGGCAAACTGAAGGGCAGCCTCGGCATCGGCTGCGTCAAGTATGCCAATGCCTCCCGCGCCGGCCTGGACAACGTGGGCCCGTTCTTCTTCCGCCACTGCACCGGCGACTTTGCCGTGGCCAGCGACGGTAACCTTGTGAATTCCAAGCAGATCGCGCAGTTCCTCGAGAAGCGCGGCACCATCTTCCAGACCGATACCGATGCGGAGCTCCTCGCGCACCTGATCAAGAAGAACGCCAGCGAGGACCGTATCCAGAACATCGTGAAGGCGCTCAACATGATGGAGGGCGGCTTCACCTTCGTGATCATGACGAAGAACCGCATCTATGCCTGCCGCGACAAATACGGCATCAAGCCCCTGTGCATCGGCCGCATCGGCGACGGGTATGTGGTGAGCAGCGAGTCCTGCGCCTTCGGCATCATGGGCGCGGAGTTCGTCCGCGACGTCCGCCCGGGCGAGATCGTCTCCCTGGACCGTCACGGCATCCGCAGCACCATCTTCTCGAAATACTGCCGCCACCGCATGTGCGGCATGGAATACATCTATTTCGCCCGTCCCGACAGCGACATCGACGGCTGCAATGTCCATGCTTACCGCAAGGAAGCGGGCCGTCGCCTGTATCGCGAGTGCCCGGTTGAAGCCGATATCGTCGTGGGCGTGCCTGAGTCCAGCCTCAGCGCCGCGATGGGCTATGCCGAGGAAAGCGGCATTCCTTACGAGATGGGTCTCGTGAAGCACAAATACGTGGGCCGCACCTTCATCGAGCCGGTCCAGTCCATGCGTGAACTGGGCGTGAAGATGAAGCTGTCCCCGGTGTACAGCATCGTGAAGGGCAAGCGCATCGTGCTGGTGGACGACTCCATCGTCCGCGGCACCACCTCCCTCAAGATCGTCAAGCTGCTGCGTGAAGCGGGCGCGACGGAGGTCCATGTGCGCATTGCCAGCCCGATGATGCGTTTCACCTGCCACTACGGCGTGGACACTTCCACTCCGGAAGAGCTGCTTTGCTCGCACCGCACGCTGGAAGAGGCGCGGCAGGCGATCGGCGCCGATTCCCTCGGCTACCTGAGCCCGGAATCCACGCGCGCTTCCGCCTTCGGCTGCGCGGACCCTTGCCAGGCCTGCTTCACCGGCGAATATCCTACCCTCCTGTACGACGAAGAAATCAACGACTAACGATATGGCCAAGACTTACGAAAATGCGGGTGTGAACCTCGAAGCGGGCTACGAAGTGGTCCGCCGCATCAAGCAGCACGTCGCTTCCACCAGCCGGGTCGGGTCGATGGGGAACATCGGCTCCTTCGGCGGCATGTTCGACCTTTCCGCCCTGAACGTGAAGGAGCCGGTCCTCGTGAGCGGCACCGACGGCGTGGGCACCAAGCTCAAGATCGCCTTTGCGATGGACAAGCACGACACCATCGGCATCGACGCCGTGGCGATGTGCGTCAATGACGTCCTCGCGCAGGGCGCCGAACCGCTGATCTTCCTGGATTATGTGGCTGTGGGACACAATGTTCCGGCCAAGATCGAGGCGATCGTCGCGGGTGTGGCGGAAGGCTGCCGCCAGGCGGGCTGCGCCCTCGTGGGCGGCGAAACGGCCGAAATGCCGGGCATGTATTCCGACGGGGAATACGACATCGCCGGCTACACGACGGGCGTCGTCGAGAAATCCAAGCTCATCGACGGTTCCAAGGTCAAGGCGGGCGACGTCCTGGTGGGCGTGGCTTCCACCGGCGTGCACTCCAACGGCTTCAGCCTCGTGCGCAAGATCGTGGCCGACGCCGGCCTGAACTATGAGGACGCCATCCCTGAATTCGGCGGCCGGAAGCTCGGCGAGGTACTCCTTACCCCGACCAAGATCTATGTCAAGCAGATGCTGCAGGTGATCCGCCAGTGCGATGTCCATGGCATCTGCCACATCACCGGCGGAGGTTTCGACGAGAACATCCCGCGCGTCCTGCACGAAGGTCAGGGCCTCGAAATCCACGAGGGAACCTGGGAGATCCTCCCGGTGTTCAAGATGCTGGAGAAGTGGGGGAATGTCCCGCACAGGGAAATGTTCAACATCTTCAACATGGGTATCGGCATGATTGCCGTCGTGGACGCTTCCGAGGCCGACAAGGTCATCGCCATCCTGGAAAGCTGCGGCGAGAAGGCCTCCGTCATCGGTAAGGTCACCGACAAGCCCGGTGTCAACATCGTCTTGAAATGAAGAAGCAGTTAGCGGTTTTCGCGAGCGGAACCGGCACGAACTTCGAGGCCATCGCCCGCGCCTGCGCCGACGGCGTCCTGGATGCCGAAGTGGCCGTGATGGTGTGCGACAAGCCCGGCGCGGCCGTCATCGAAAAGGCGGCCCGCTACGGCATCGACACGTTCGTCTTTTCGCCCAAGGCCTATGCCGACAAGGCGGCCTTCGAGGCGGAGATCGTGAAGGTGCTGGACGCCAAGAACATCGACCTGGTGTGCCTGGCGGGCTATATGCGCATCATCGGGGAAACCCTCCTCAAGGCCTATGAGGGCCGCATCATCAACATCCATCCGTCCCTGCTCCCTTCCTTCAAGGGCGCCCACGCCGTGGAAGACGCCGTCGCCTACGGCGTCAAGGTCTATGGCATCACCATCCATTGGGTCAATGCCGACCTGGACGGCGGAAAGATCATCGCCCAGCGGGCCTTCGACTACGACGGGAACGACCCCGCCGAGGTGCACCGCATCGGCCAGAAAATCGAACACGCACTGTATATTGAAACAATAGCAAAACTGATAAAATGAGAGCACTCGTAAGCGTTAGCGACAAGACCGGCCTGGTTGACTTCGTCAAGGGCCTCGTGGACCTCGGTTGGGAGATCATCGCCACCGGGGGAACCCAGAAACTCCTCGAGAAGGAGGGTGTCAAAACCATCGGCATCAGTGAGGTGACCGGTTTCCCGGAGATCCTGGACGGCCGCGTGAAAACCCTGCACCCGAAAGTGCACGGCGGCATCCTGGCCCGCCGCGACGTCCCCGCCCACATGGAGACCCTGAAGGAGAATCAAGTCGAGACCATCGACCTCGTGTGCGTGAACCTGTATCCTTTCAAGCAGACCATCGCGAAGGAAGGTGTCACCCTGGAGGATGCCATCGAGAACATCGACATCGGCGGTCCGTCCATGGTCCGCAGCGCCGCCAAGAACTGGCGCGACGTCACCATCGTCTGCAACCCTTCCGACTACGACACCGTCCTCGCCGAACTCCGTGAGAATGGCAAGACCAGCCTGGAGACGCGTCTGAAGCTCTCCGCCAAGGCTTATACTCATACGGCCGAATACGACGCCTGCATCGCCACTTACATGCGCAAGCAGGCCGGCCTGAACGAGAAACTGTTCCTCGAGTACGACCTCAAGCAGTCTCTCCGTTATGGCGAGAACCCGCACCAGAGCGCGAACTTCTACGCCGCCCTGGAGCCGTCTCCGTTCTCCCTGGCTTTCGCCACTCAGATCCAGGGCAAGGAACTCTCCTACAACAATATCCAGGATGCCAATGCGGCCCTGAACGTACTCCGAGATTTCAAGGAGCCCTTCTGCGTTGCCCTCAAGCACATGAACCCCTGCGGCGCGGCCGTGGGCAAGACCATTGAGGAAGCCTGGCAGGCCGCCTACGAGGCCGACAAGGTGAGCATCTACGGCGGCATCGTGGGCGTGAACCGCGAACTGACCGCCGAGGTCGCCCGCGGCATGAAGCCCATCTTCCTGGAGATCGTCATCGCCCCGTCCTTCACCCCGGAGGCCCTGGAGATCCTCTCCACCAAGAAGAACCTCCGCGTGATGCAGGTCGACATGAACTACGACGGAAGCCCCGTGCCTCAGTACGTGAGCGTGAACGGCGGCCTCCTCGTCCAGCAGCTGGACACCCAGGTGGAGGAAGTGTCGATGGACATGTGCGTCACCAAGGTGAAGCCCACCGGAGCCCAGATGGCCGACCTGAATTTCGGCTGGAAGATTGTCAAGCACGTGAAATCCAACGCCATCTGCGTCGTCCGCGACGGTCACACCATCGGTGTGGGCGCCGGCCAGACGAACCGCGTAGGTTCTGCCGAAATCGCCCTCGAAGAGGCGAAGGCCGCCGGTTTCACGGAAGGCCTCATCCTCTCCTCCGACGGCTTCCTGCCGTTCGACGACACCGTGGCCCTGGCCGCGAAATACGGCGTGACCGCCATCGTCCAGCCGGGCGGCAGCATCCGCGACGCGGACGCCATCGCCAAGGCCGACGAACTGGGAATCGCCATGCTCTTCACGGGCGTACGTCACTTCAAGCATTAATATCTTATGGGTCTCGTTTATCCGCTCCCTTCTCAGAACGCCTCCATCGGAGGCAAGGAAATCCGCCTTGAAAGCTGCCTGGGCAAGACGGTCCTCGTGATCGGCGGCGGCGGCCGTGAGCACGCCATCGTGGATGCCCTGAGCCGCAGCCCGCAGGTGGAGAAGATCTACTGCGCCCCCGGCAACGCCGGCATCGGTCAGCAGGCTTTCAATGTCGCACTGAAAGATACTGACGTAGAGGGACTTCTGGCTTTCGCAAAGGACAATCAGGTGGATCTGACCGTCGTCGGACCGGAGGCCTCCCTGGCCGTCGGCATCGTCGATGCCTTCCGGGCGGCCGGTCTGAAGATCTTCGGCCACACGAAGGCCGCCACGGCCATCGAGAGCTCCAAGGAGTTCGCCAAGCGGCTGATGGAGAAATATGACATCCCCACCGCCGGATACAAGGCTTTTTCGGGTTATGACGAGGCTTTGGCCTATGTCTCCGCCCGTCCGTTCCCGGCCGTCCTCAAATACGACGGTCTGGCCGCCGGTAAGGGCGTGGTGATTGCGCAGAACCTCGACGAGGCGAAAGCGGCGCTGGCCGACATGCTCCTGGACCACACCTTTGGGGAAGGCCGCGTCGTGGTCGAGGATTTCCTCACCGGACCGGAGTTCTCCTTCCTTTGTTTTGTCGATGGCAACCGTGTCTATCCGATGCCGCTTTCTCAGGACCACAAGCGCGCCTTCGACGGCGACAAGGGCCCGAACACCGGCGGCATGGGCGCCTACACGGGCCTTCCGTTCATCACGGAAGCGGACAAGGAGTTCGCCTACAAGGAGATCATGTGCAAGGCCGCGGAAGCGATGGTGGCCGAAGGCTGCCCGCTGTCCGGCGTCCTGTACGGCGGCCTGATGAAGACCCCGCAGGGCATCAAGGTCATCGAGTTCAACGCCCGTTTCGGCGACCCGGAGACGGAAGTGGTGCTGCCGCTGCTTGAAAGCGACATCTACGACATCTTCGAAGCCGTCGCCACCGGCCGCGAAACCGAAGCTCCCGTCTGGCGGAAAGCCTTCTCCCTGGGCGTCGTCCTGGCGTCCAAGGGCTATCCGGGCTCCTACCAGAAAGGCTTCGCCATCAAGAACATGGACCAGGTCGATGCGCACGTCGCACACATGGGAACCGCTTTCAAGGACGGCCAGCTTGTTACCAACGGCGGCCGTGTCCTGATGGTCATCGCCGAAGGCCCCTCCATCGCCCAAGCCCGCGAGAAAGTCTATCGCGAGGTGGCGAAAATCGACTGTGACAACCTCTTTTACCGACACGATATCGCGCACTGCGCATTTGAATAACCGCTTGTCATTTCGAGCGAAGTCGAGAAATCTGAAGATTTATGGGAAACATCATTGATGGAAAAGCACTGAGCCAGGTCGTCAAGGACGAAGTCCGGGCCGAAGTACAGGAACTCGAGGCCAAGTACGGCCGCAAGCCCTGCCTGGTGGTCATCATAGTGGGGGAGAACCCCGCCAGCCAGGTGTATGTCCGCAACAAGGTGAAGGCCGCAGCCTACACCGGCATGGACTCCCGCCTGGTCGAACTCCCCGCGGAAACCGGCGAGGAAGAGCTCCTGGGCAGGATCCGCGCGCTGAACGAGGATCCCACCGTGGACGGTATCCTTGTACAGCTGCCGCTGCCGAAGCACATCGACGAAGAGAAAGTCATCGACGCCATCGCCCGTGAGAAGGACGTGGACGGCTTCCACCCCGGAAATGTCGCCAACCTCTGGCTCGGCAAGGACTGCATCGTTCCGTGCACCCCGGCCGGCGTCATGCGGATGCTGGATTCCGTGGGCGTGGACCTGAAAGGCAAGAGCGCCGTCGTCGTGGGCCGGAGCAACATCGTCGGCAAGCCGATGGCGAAACTCCTGCTGGACCGCAACGCCACGGTAACGATCGCCCATTCCCGCACCGCCGACCTCGGCGCCGTCTGCCGTACCGCCGACGTGCTGGTTGTGGCGGTGGGCCGCGCCGGCCTCGTGACCGGCGACATGGTCAAGCCCGGAGCGGTCGTCATCGACGTGGGCATGAACCGCAATACCGAAGGCAAGCTCTGCGGCGACGTGGACTTCGCCTCCGCCGAACCGGTCGCTTCCTGGATCACCCCCGTTCCCGGCGGCGTCGGTCCGATGACCATCGCGATGCTGATGAAGAACACCATCGCCTGCTTCCTCGCCCGGGAAAAGGCATAGCCTCCGGAACGCACTAGTTACAATCACTTAAATAGGCCTGGCGTCCACTTTTCTCCATTTGAAAGGGTGGACGCCACGTCTTTTTGTATGTAAATGGTACAAAATACATATTATTCTTGTTTTATTCATCGCATCTTAATAAATTTGTTTAAATAACTAAACTAAGACTAAACCTATTTTCGTCTATGATAAAGAAATTAGTCTATGAAGCTCCGGAGACGGAGCTCCTCTTCGTGTGTATCGAAGAGACCATCCTCAGCGGAGGAGGAATCCCAGACGTCACTGGAGACGATGTCGAAGATGATTCGGACGACTGGTCTTAACATTTACAAGCTATGAAAAAGACTATCGTTTCTTTGATGCTTGTCGCCGTAGCGGCGACGGCATTCACGGCTTGTAACAAGGAGGCCGGCAGCCCTGTTCCCGAAAAGACTCTCGTAACGAAGACGGTACGCCTCTCGGCTGTCGTCAAGGACGATGAGTCGAAAGCCACATTTACGACCGCGGACGACAAGACCTTTGTCGCCAACTGGGAAATCGGCGACAGAATGAGTGTCGATTGTTACATGGAAGGTTCTTCCGAACAGCGCTATTCGTTGGCCGATTGGGACGGATCCGCGTTCGTCTTCACTTATGATGTTTCTACCGATGAAGGCCCGGGCGTCTGTCATTATTACGGGCGTTTTCCAGCGGATTTATCGTTCTGTCCCTTCGAAAAATATCGGACTCAAATCGGCAACAACTACAATTCCCGGTATGACTTGATGACCGGCTCCGTGACATATGAGAATGCGCTGCTCGGTGAGAATCCGGATGGAGGTAATATCGTCATTCCGATGGAACGCTTGACCTCTATCGTCTATTTTCACCTGACCAGCGACCTGGATGAACCGATCTCGACCGCTAAACTGACTGTCGAAGGTGGCGATATCGCCGCCAACTACGTCAGGTTCAACGACGGAGTCTTCGAAATGGAAGTGATCCGTTCCAATTCCATTGTCATTTCCTTCCCGGAAGGCCAGGCTCCCAGCGCCCGTGACTTCCAGCTCTGGTACAACATCCTTCCGGTCGAGGCGACCTCTCTGACGCTTACGGTCACCACCGACACCAAAATAGCCACCCTTCGCAATACCAAGGGAAAGTCCTACGTTGCCGGGAAAGTCAACAAAATCGTGAAGAATGGTTTGAATTGGACGGACAATCCCGATGAACCTGAAGCGCTCACGGTCGCCCAGTTCCTTGAGAAGGAACCCGGCTCGACTTATTACAAGCTGAACGGTACGGTTGAGAATTATAATAAGGAAACCGGCTCCTTCTATCTCAATGATGGAACTGGTTCCGTGTTCATCAATTCCGTTACTGAGAGAGACGATCCTGGCTATAGCTATAGTTATTGCAATGTCTATGACGGAGATGAGGTCACCTTGTCCGGCACGAGAAGCGAAAGAAACGGAGAAGCGCTGATTCGGTATGCTTACCACATCTCTCATGTCTATTACCCCCATATCGGAGTCGAGCCTTCAGTCTTTGAATTCGATGCGGATGCCATCTGGCAGCCGATACCGCTTGAAGTCTGGGCTCTTCACTTCGACTCTGTCTTCAGGACGGAATTCGAGTCTTCAGCAGGAGATGATTCTCGGTTCATTATCCTTGGTGGAAATATATATTCCAAGGTTCCGAACACGAGTATCGCGCCTTATTCGGAAATCTTTACCGCTACAGTCAGTGACGGAAAGAATACCCTGCAAAAACAATTCGAAGTCCGTCAGAAAGGACTCGGTCTGTCCAGCGACATGGACATTACATTTAATGGTTATAACGAAGAAAAAAATCTATAAGTATGA
>JAEEGJ010027112.1_pt1 | contig 11537 bp, 6 predicted proteins | sample 8958761 | NCBI WGS metagenome assembly JAEEGJ01 (sample SAMN16246546, study PRJNA631951) | gut metagenome | biome: gut microbiome; feature: rumen; material: RS-attached | host: Bos | place: Iran: Karaj | collected 2018-10
TCACCGGCCTTCACGACATAAACGCCGTTCTCATAAACAGCGGTGCTGATGCGGAGCTCGTTTCCATTGGCCTCAAATTCATCCACCATTTGGCCGAGGGCGTTGTAGACACGCACCGTGCCGAGATTTTCGCCCTTCAAAGTTACGAAGGTGTTGGCAGGATTAGGATAAACCATGATAGTCTGATCGTCGTTTTGGCTCACGCCGTCTTCGCAATCATGCTGTTCGTATTCTTCTGCCTCCATGGCATCAATGATGTATTCCAGCGAAGGCGGATAGATGTCGCGGTTGGCGAAGGTGTGGTCGGGGCGGATGAGCATGATGGTGGGATAGTAACCCACGGGGATGTCTTGTGCAATCTGATTGCCGCCACCGTCGCGGCTGATGGTGGGATACTCCACACCGAATTGGTCGACCCAAGCATGGCACTCGTCGTCATGACCATTGGGCGAGATTTCCATAAAGAACACATCGTTTTGGTTGCAGCCATAAAGGCGATAGGCTTCGACCATATCGGCCATAGGAGCCTCGCTAAATGAGTCGCCGGTAAGGAAGAAGTTAATCAGCACGGCCTGACCAGCGTCGAGGATGTCGTAGAGATGGATTTCGTTGCCGTCGATGTCGATGGCGGTGAAGTCGGGCATGATTTCAGAGGGACCACTGGGTGTGGTGGTGACAGGCTCTTGAACGACCTCACCGAGGTTGCCGTCGATGTCGGCAGGCACAGCGTAAATTATGTACTCCGTGCCAGGAGTCAAGTCGCTGAAAGTATTGGAAATGATGTCGGAGCCAGGCATGCCGTAAGTCCAGAGATATTCGGGGAGGTCGAGGCCTGCGATGCCCATCCATTCCTGGATCTCGGCTTCGGTGGCTAAAGTATAGGCATAGGAGGCGCAATCCGCGTTGGGCGTGAAGGTGGCCGTGACTTCGGTCTCCAGCACTTGGTCGACGGTGATGCTTACCTGCGGGTCATAGCTCGGCGCATTGCAGTCATGCTGTTGCAGGCCGAGTTGTTCCAAAGCGTTGATGACCGTTTGGGCATTGTTGATGGGCCACAGGTCTTGGATGACGATGGAACGATCGGGGGCGATAACGATGAGCGTGGGATAGGCACCGATTTGATACTGGTTGCAAATGCCTGTACCGCCAGCCTGTCCACTGATGGTGGGGTACTCAACGCCGTATGTGTTCACCCAGTTGAGGCAAGCTGCATCGCTGTCGCCCGTGGCGATTTCCATATAGAACACATCATGCATGTTGCAACCCATTGAATAGTAGGATTCCACAACTTTTGGCGTCGCCTGCTGACAAGGGCCGCAGGTGGTGAAGAAGAAGTCGATAAGCACATACTGGCCACCGTCGAGGATGTCGAACAGGTGGACTTCGGTGCCGTGAACGTCAGTAGCCGTGAAGTCGACGGCTTGTGTGAGCGGACATTGCGCTTTCAGACCGAAACCAAAGGCCAGCGCGAGGATAAGGGTAAATAGTTTTTTCATAATGAATGGTATTAATTTATTGTGATTCCGATGCAAAAGTAAAAAAAACTCTAAACTCTAAACTAATTATCACGATAATCCTTCTTCTTCTCATACTTCAAGTCCTTCAAGGCCTGCGCCTTCACGTTGATGGTGAAGTTCCAGCTCTTATAGCTGCCAATAGGAATCCAGTTGAAGCGCATCTCCCAACAGTGCAGATCGCGGTAGACACTGATATTCGTGTAAGTGATGTTGTTTTTCACGAAATCCCAGCCCGTCGAGAAGGTCACCTTCCACTTAGGCGTGATGCTGATATCACCATTGAGTCCGATGGTGTGCACATAGCTGTTGGTGGCGATGCCCATGAAGGCGGCGTAGGCGATTGAAGTCGTGTATGTCAGATTATAACTCACCGAGAGCGACCATGGTGTGGTCCAGTCAATATAGGCATTGGGGTTGCCTAGGATTTCGTTCAGCTCGTCGGGGTCGAAATTGCCCGACTTCTTGGCGTTTTCGTTGATTTCATCACGCAAAGCCTGACTACCTTTCTTGCCTTGCAACTTCTTGAGGTCGTTCTGATTGAAGGAGTAGCTCAAACTGAACCTCCACGAGGAACCAGTCTTGCGGAACAAACGACCGTTGTCAATGACTTCGAAGCGGTTGATGCGTCGTCCCAACGAGTCGGCAGCGTAAGGATCCCATGAGCTACTGTAGTTGATGCCCAGTTTCTTGAACAAGGTGGTGCGACCGCTGATGGAGACAGGCGAGAAATTGACCGAATCTTTGGTCACGTCGTAGTTACCAGAGAAGCTGAACGACTCCAAAATCGGGATCTTTTTGATGCCAGTGATGGTGTCGCTACTCGACGGCACCTTGATTTCCAAGTTGTTGGCAAAACTATAAGTCAGAAGCCCTTGCTGGCTCTGCGAGGGCGTGCCATAGAGAGCATTGGCAAATTTATTGTAGACTTGTTCCTTACCATCGCCATCGATGTAGGAGTCGTAAATGCCCCATCGCGGGTCGCTGAAGTCGGGACGGTAGGTGAAACCGATGGTGGGGGTGAACACATGGCGTATGGCGCGGATGGGACCATTGGCGAAGTTCACCATACCGTAGATTTTGGTGGTGAGGTTGGTGCTTGCACTGAAGTCGACCAGGTTGCGGAAGCCGTGGATGGTGTCGGTCTGCACGCTGTCCTGAACCCATTGCTTCTCGATGCGTTTGAAGTACATGTAGTCGTTGAAGGTCAGGTTGTTGGTCCACGAGAAGTGCTTGAACAACTTGATGGTAGCGCTGATGGGCACCCTGTGCGAGATACCTGTTTGCACATGGTCGCGTATCATCGTTCGGGCCCAACCGCCAAAGTCATCGGTGAAGCCGCGGAAGAGCGCGGTGTCCGCATCGTTGATATAGGCCTTGCCGTTCATCGTATAGCCCATGCTGAGGCTTTGGTACCAACGTTTCTTGCCCGCCTTGCCGACATTCTTAAGAGGATAGAAGGTGTTGACGGTCAGTGTCATCTCGGGCAACGAAGCCGTCACCTGACGCGTCAATGTGTTTTGGCTATGGCTGGCATTGAGGGTGAGGTAGACCTTACCGGCGAAGTTGGTCTGGTAGGCAATACTCGACCTGAAGGTGTTGCTCAGCTGGTCGGCGGTCGTCGTGGCGTTGTATTTGTTGAAGTTGGAGCTCACGATGTTCACATCGGCCGAGAAGTTGCGCCGCGGATGGGCCTTGGGATCTTGTTTGTGGGTCCAGTGGATCTTGAAGTCAGTGCTCTCTTGGTAGTCGGCTGCACCTTTGGTACCGATTTTATTCACGGCGAAGCCCAAGGCCATCGAACCGTTGAAACGATAGCGTTTGTTGTAGCGGAAGGTCGGCTTGATGCCCCATGAGCCACGGGTGTAGATGTCGCCCAACACCTGCAAGTCGTAGTTGTCGTTGATGGCCCAATAATAGCCGCCGTTTTCGAGGTAGAAACCACGATTGGCCGATTCGCCGTAGGTGGGGATGACCAAGCCCGACTTCTTGCCTTTCGTGTTGGGGATGATGGCAAAAGGCAATGCCAGCGGCAAGGGAATGTCGGAGATGGTCATATAAATCGGGCCGGTGACAATCTTGTCGTCGGGAATGACCTTGGCCTTGGTGAACTTGAACTGGTAGTGCGGATGGTCTTTCAGGTCGCAGGTGGTGTAGCCGCCCGTGCGGATGTTGATGCTGTTGTCGTCCATGCGCTTGATGCGCTCGCCGTGCAGGTATCCCCCACTCTCTTCGGTCCACACCTTGGTGATGATACCTTTCTTCGACTTGAAGTTGTATTGCATCTCCATGGCCTCGAAGGTCGACTCACCCTGCTTGAAGACGGGGCGACCTTGAATCTTGCCTAACGAGTCGGCAACGCCACGGGCGGTACAGGTGCTGGTTTCAAGGTCAAACTCCAGATAATCGGCTTCAAGGGTGATGTCGTCGTATTGGGCCTTGGCGCTACCGTAATAGTAGATCTTCTTCTTGTTCATGTCGCGATACGATGAATCGGCGGCTGAGCAAATCACCTTGGTCTCGATGGCCGACTCCGAGCGTCGCGGCTCAATGCGCTGACGTTTTACCTTTTGCAAGGAATCGGTATTAATCGAATCTTGTAGAGACGCAAAATCTTGCGTCTCTACATTAATCGAATCCGATTCAGAAACCGCAATAGAATCCAATGAAGGAATTGTGTCCAATACGGGAATTGTGTCCAACGCAGCGATGCTATCCAAGACCAAGGTTATCGTGTCAACAATGCGTTCGGGCACCACTGCCACGCTATCTACCTTGTCTGGTTCAAATTCAAATCTATCTTTCTCAGTATGAGACAATTGTTTGCAACCAAACAACAACACGACCATGGCAGCGAGCATAGAAAAGGCCGCCTTATGAAAATATTTCATATATGTCGTGCGTTCTATCAACGTGAAAACGATTACTTTTGTGCAATGAAATACGCTGCAAAGATAGTTTTTCTTCGCGCATTAATAAACGAACTCAACATGATAGAACGAAAGATTTCCCGATTTGGTGTTTTTTTCCTCATTTTTCTGCTCCCTTTGAGCGTCTTTGCACAGAAGGGCGAAAAGATCCAGACCATCGTCATCGATGCGGGACATGGCGGCAAGGATACGGGTGCCTTGGGCAAGGTGACCACCGAGAAGGCGCTGAATCTGGCCGTCGCTCTCAAGTTTGGGGCGTATATCGAAGAAAACCTACCCGACGTGAAGGTGATCTATACCCGCAAGACGGATAAGTTCGTCGAGCTGAGTGAGCGCGCCGCCATCGCCAATCGCAACAATGCCGACGTGTTCGTCTCCATCCACTGCAACTCCACGGGGACACCGAATTCGGCATACGGTGCCGAGACCTTCGTCATGGGTGAGTCGAAAAACGAGAAAAACCTTGAGGTGGCCAAAAAGGAAAACGCGGCCATCTTGTTGGAGGACAACACAGACGCTTACGACAACTTCGACCCTAACAGCACCGAAGCCTATATCCTCTTCTCGCTTTCGCAAAGCCTCTACCAAAGCCAAAGCCTCGACTTGGCCGACAAGGTACAAAAACAGTTTGCCAGCAAAGGTCGCCACAATCGCGGTGTGCAACAAGCTGGTTTCCTGGTACTTTGGAAGACCTCCATGCCAAGCATTCTGGTGGAGCTAGGCTTCATCAACCATGCCAAGGAAGAGCAGTTCCTCAACTCCGAGAAAGGCCAAACCCAGTTGGCCTTGGCACTCTATCGCGCCTTCGAGGAATACAAGCGTGAGTTTGAGGCGGAGAACAGCACGACCAGTAAACCCGTCGTCAACGAAAAGAAAGAGAAAACCGAGAAAACCGAAAACAACAACGTAGGCGACACCTATTTCACCGTGCAGTTTGCCAGCCGCGACAAGAAAGTGGCTTCCCCTGGCAAGGCCTTCAGTGGTGTGAAAGAAGTCGATGTCTATGAATACAACGGCGCTTTCCGCTACGTCTCAGGCAAGTTCACCAGCAAGGATGCTGCCATGAAACGCCAATCCGAGGTGCGCGCCTTGGGCTACAAGGATGCCTTTGTCATCGCCTTCGTCAACGGCGAGCGTGGCACGATCAAACAGGCTGAAGAGGCGTTGAAGAAATAGTTTTTTGCTCATCGAAGGCCTCCTCTGTGGCTTATTTTATTACCGTGACGCGCTCCGTTTGCGAAACTCCCATTGCATTGGTAATCCGCAGCAGGTAAACCCCTTGCGGCAGGTCTGCAACGGGGATTTCATTCGTGTTCCGCGCAGTCTTCACCAACTGGCCAAGGGCATTAAAAACGCATACTTCAGCGGCTTCAATTCCTTCAATGACAACCCTATCCATAGCCGGATTAGGCCAAAGCGTCAGCACATTGCCGTTTTGTTCCTCGATTCCGTCAGTCGATGAGTAATGGAAATCAAAATAGAAATAGTCGCCATCCTCGTCCATGATGAGTTGATCCACCTTGTTGGAAACCGGGAATGAAAACTCAAACAAGTCCCACAATAACGAAAGGCCAGAGATGTATTCAATTCCAAGTGTTCCGTATGCTATGTGATACACTTCTTCCAGCTCCCATGTCTCGTCATAAACATAGTAGAAGTATTCGTAATAGTCGGTGCAGTTGTTGTCTTCATCGTACAAATACTCATACTTATTGCGGTAAGTCCAGTCTTGAGTGCCAGATTGATGAAAATAGGAAATCTCGATGTGAAGATTCCCCGCAGCGTCATATTCATAGCTGTTTTTGTACAATTCATGCCATTCTTCCCCGTAACCGTACTCAATCTTTTCATAACAGAGCTGTTGGGCATCATAATGGTAAACGGTTTTGCTCTCATTATACCAAGCCTCCGACCAATAGCTTTCAATCATCTCCGTGCAAAGGCCATCGCCGTCATAGTGGTATTCTATTCTCCTGTCGCCAACCCATTCGCCGTTCTCATTGATATAGTAGGTAGTGTTCGCTTGAAGCAGACCGTCCTCGTAGTCCCATGTCTGTTTGCCCGACTCAACCCATTCACCTTCCACATAAGAATAGCCCATGGAAAGTGTCATATTGTTGTCTTCATCATAAGCCAGGACGTTTTTCAAATAGAAACGCCAAGTTCCGTTGGCTTGATAGTTGGAGCGATAGATTTCTTCCACAAGGTCCTGCGCATTATAGATGTATTCTTCTTTTTCCTCGCTATCATAGTCAATCACGTAGGTCAGCCGGTTCTGGTCATCATAACCATATTCGAAGGCAAATTCCATCTCCCATTCGTCATCGAGGTAATATATGGCAATCCCAGTACAGTTGGAATGCGCATCGTAATCGAGAATAACTTTCATATTGTCACTACCGTACATCGTAACGCTGTCCAATTCCGTGGTATAAACATTCTCATGGCGATTCATTTTCTCTACCATCTGGAGGGTTTCTTCCAATGACCTCCGAACTTTAGGCTCCTTATTGAAATTTTGTGCAGAGGCCGAAACCACAGTGCAAGTCATTGCCGCCAAAAACACCAGCAGCGTTCCGAATTTGAATTTTCTGTTGTTCATAATAACTTTAATTTTTGGTATTAATAATTTGATTTGAATTTCATGCCGCAAAAGTATAGCAATTTTTTGCTGTTTTTTCAAGTTCAAAGGCCATTACAAACATTTGCAAAACCACTTCGTTGTTTTACAACACGTTGCAATTCCTGATTACAACATTTCACTTATCGCTCTCCCACCTTCTCATCCCACCATGCAGCACCCTCCACCGCATCATCCGCTCATTGAAGGCCTCCACCGAGTCCTTTTTCAGGCTGTCGGCAGGCTCCTTACCGCTTTGGATAGCGGTTTTGGCAGGCCCCTTTTGGTCACTTCGCTGGCATCCTGCCAGCAGCAGGGCGGCCAAAGCAACCACTGTTGCCACGAGAATTTTGGATGAAGGCGAATTTTTCATGGCTTATCTTATTACCGTAATGCGTTCCGTCTGCGAAACTCCCTTTGCATCCCTAATCCGCAGCAAGTAAACGCCCTCCGTCAAGTCTGAGATTTTGATTTCGTTTGAGTTTCGCACCGTCTTCACCAATTGCCCAAGGGCATTATAAACCTGCACTTCGGCAGCCTCAATGCCTTCTATCGTCACCTTTTCTTTGGCAGGATTGGGATAGGCCAAAGCCTTTATCGCTTCTTGCGGCACTTCCATCACACCACATGGGATAGGATTGAAATCCTCACGCCGCATCTTGATGAGTTTGCCATAGGTATAGTCACCGAGAAACAATGTGGACACCTCCGCATTAAACAGGCAACCACCATCAGGAAGCGGAATGATGAATCCCGGTAAAGTTACATGGTTTTCGTATTCTGGTTCATAGAACTCTCGTTTCCCCAATACCTCCATATCCTTGTCAAACAAAAAAACACCAGTATAATATGGACCACTTAAAACATTCTGAAAAATGTGTGTGATTCCATACATAGTGGTGTCGTTTACATAAGCCATGCATTTTGGGGGAGCCTTTACTGCTGTATCCTGTTTATAATATACTCTTTCAAAACGGTCAAAGGTTCCGTCAAGACCAATTTCAGCCAACCCGATATTCCATTCAGTTAGTTCTTGATACGGCCACATATATCCCATCACAAAGAGTTTGTCGTCGGAAAGCCAATGGCCAGAATAAGCATTCTCAAAATGTTGTGGATGAGCGGGTATTAATTTGAAGCCATCCTCATAACTGAAATTATTATCATACTTTAACAGCGAGCACACATTTCCCAATCCATTGCAAAGCACGACAAAACCATCGCTTTTCGGATTCTTCAATAATTGAAAACAATCATACTCATAGATGGTCGCTTCAGGATGAGGCAATTCTGCTGTAACAAAACGGCTTGACAAAGTGTCAGCATTCTCATCAAAGCGATAGAAATAAGGTTTTGTCCTTTGGCCATACACATCTTGATAATTATATCCTCCTGAAAAAACCATAGTTCCGTCATCATCGAGTAGAAGACTTCCTCTCCCAAGGGATATATCAATCTCTGGCTTCTCATACGCTTTCACATTAATGACATTGAAATTAGAGTCAAAAACTACAGCAACGAGAGCGCTTTCCTTGATACCTACCACGAAGTAATTCCCGTTTTCCATTTGAAGAAAATCGGAAGGATAAAACATGTTAAACTGTTCGTCTTCAAAGGTATGTATATCATAATTGCCTTCCATATCCACTTGCATCGTCATCGGTCTGTAATGATTCTTGTCCTCTCCCCATACTCCCATAACTATTGCATCGCCATCAGCGTTAATAATGCCTTGGTACAGGGATGTGTAAGAAAAAGAATCACCGTAGTCAATTTCCCATTGTTGGGCATAACCCATCGCCGCCATAACCATCAGGCAGCAAATCATCAAGAATTGTTTTGTCGTTTTCATTGTTCTATTGGTTTTATTAGTCATATTTGTCGTATTTGTCCTATAAGTCCCACTTCGTTAGCACGTAAGCACGTTAGTACGAAATGCAAAGCATTCAACGAAGTTAATAACGATAGCACGAAAAAAAACAACTACCACACCATCACCTTCTCCATAAAGATTCTCCCTTCCTTATCTCTAATCCTCACCAAATAAACCCCTTCCGCCAAACCAGCCACATTAATTTCGTTTGAGTTTCGCACCCTCTTCACCACCTGCCCAAGGGCATTGTAAACCTGCACTTCGGCAGCCTCAATGCCTTCTATCCTCACCTTTTCCTTGGCAGGATTAGGATAGACCAAAGCCTTTATCGCTTCATGCGGCACTTCCTCTACACTACAAGGAATCGGATTGAAATCCTCACGGTTCATCTTAATGAGTTTACCTTGGGTCATGTGATTGCTCAAAGTATATAAAGTGACGAGGATGCACCCTCCATCATTTTGAGGCAAAATGAAGTAAGACGGATGATTAGTGTACTCTTCATCAAGAAACACCTTGTTACCAAGAATTTCCATGTCTTTGTCGAATAGGCAGATGCTTGGGAAATCGGGACCGTTCAAATTTTCAGAAGAATAATAAGAACCATAGATGGTTGTATCATTGACAAAAGTAGCACAGTTGTATTTATTTGACGCAATCCGATACGGAAGCACAGGTTCGGCGAGAATGGTATCCAGTCGTGGAACACCACCACTCAAATTCACGTCAAGCAATGCAATAGAACGAGATAAATTGTCATTCGGGCTTAATGTTCCGAAAACCAACAGGTCATCATCTGAAAGCCAACAGCAAGAACTATATTGGGTGAAAAGCAACATGTGGTTGTTCTCCATCCAAATGTTGTCAATGTAATTGAAGTCGTGGTCATAGCAAATTAGGGCAGGCTTGCCATTTCTTCCTACTCCCATTAAAATCAAACCGTCATTCTTTGGATTTTTTAAAATCTGATGGCATTCAAATTGAATCAAGAAGTATTCGGGATCCGGCATTTCTGCCATGATATAGCGACAATGCAGGGTGTCGGCATTTTCATCAAACCTATATATAAATGGCCGTCTATGGTATCCTCCGTTTGGTGATGTATATCTGGCACTCCCACACATAACCACCGTACCATCATCGTCAAGAAGAAGCCGCCCCTCGTGAAGCGAGAGGGCGGTTCCCGTTTTTTCATAGCGCTTGTCCGCAACGATATCCAAATTGGCATCAAGCACCATCGCTACTACGGATTCTTCCGAAGCGACGCCTGCCGCAAAATAGTTGCCGTTGGGCAGTTGCACAACATCTGTCAATATCAACCCATCAAAGCCTTCGTATTCACGCTCAAAATGCGTTCCGTCCGACTCAATATGCATCACAATCGGGTGGCAGTTTGGATAGACAGGGCCGCATCCACCCACCATGATACCATTCCCTTCCGCGTCAAGAATACCATTCACATAGGCGATATAACTCTCGCCATTGGAATAGTCAATTTCCCATTGTTGGGCATAACCCGTCGCCACCATAACCATCAGGTAGCAAAGCATCAAGAATTGTTTTGTCGTTTTCATAACAATTAGGATTTGAAATTTTCGGCAAAACTACACCAATACCCCCACACCTGTCAAGAAAAACAATGTATGGATTTGTATGGATTTTCAACTATCGTACCGATAATCAGACAGATGCAGAACCACTGGCAAAGCTCATGAGAGCAACTGAAAGAGGCTCTTCCGTACCGAAAATAGTTTTGATCTTTCGGCTGCGCTCGCTCACGGTGGCGTAGGCGCGCTGCATCAAAGCCGCAACATCAGCATCCGAAAGCCCCAGCAGATACAGGCAGCAATAGTCAAGGTCGCCCTTGGTGAGGGTGGGATAGGCCTTGGCCAGTCGGCTCGTGAACTGCCCAAAGTGGCGGTCGGCAGCCTCGCGCAACGCCATCACCTGTTCCTTGCCCAAGGCATAGTCCTGGTATAATTTGCAATCCATCTGCGCCTTGAATTGCCCTTCGTTCACCCGCTCCATAATAAGGCGACAAATAGGCTCTTCGTTGAACGACACCGCTTGCGCCTCCTGCTTCGGCGCACCGTTGCCCGCCTGTTGCCGCATCTGGTCCTTCAGCTCGCGCAGCTCCTGGTTGCTCCGTTTCAGCCTCCCCGACATCGAAGCTTTCTCCAATCGGTGCGCCTCACGTTCGGCCTCCATTCTCTGGTTCTCCAACCGATGCGCCTCTTGCACGGCCTCCATCTGTTGGCTCGCCGTGTCGCGCTGCTGCTTCATCTTACGCCTAATCAGCAGCCAAGCCAACAGCGCCGCCACCGCAACGAGAACGCTCACCACGACGTTCATCTTGTTCCTCCGCAGCCGCGCCGCCTGCTGCCTTTCGGCCTCGGCTCGCTCTTGCTCCCATTGCAAATGCTGCTGGAACAATTCGTTGAGTTGTGAGACTTGTGCGTTGCTTTCCGCTTGGGAAACTGCATTTTCCACTTGATATACAGCATATTGGGTAGCCATTAGTGTATCACCTCGGCTTTGGTAAATGTCGCGTAAAAATCTGGCGGCAGATCTTTTCATTGCAGCATCACCTTTGTTTTCAA
>JAEEGJ010027113.1_pt1 | contig 11536 bp, 8 predicted proteins | sample 8958761 | NCBI WGS metagenome assembly JAEEGJ01 (sample SAMN16246546, study PRJNA631951) | gut metagenome | biome: gut microbiome; feature: rumen; material: RS-attached | host: Bos | place: Iran: Karaj | collected 2018-10
AGCGGTGGTCATAGAAGAGTTCCTGCCACTGGCGCACCATGCCGAGGTACTTGTTGTCCATCACGAAAATCTTGATGGGGAGCTTGTGGATGGCTGCCGTTGCAAGTTCTGCTTCGGTCATCTGGAAACCACCGTCACCGCTGAAGCTGCAAACCGGCCAACCGGTTTCGTTGCCGAATGCGGCACCGATAGCAGCCGGGAAGCCAAAGCCCATCGTGCCTGCGCCACCGCTGGAGTGGAGCTGACGCGGATAGTTGATGTGGAAGAACTGAGCCACCCACATCTGGTGCTGGCCCACGTCTGTGGTAACAATTGCCTTGCCCTGTGTCAGTTCGCTCACGGTAGCAACGATGTGTTGCATACGGAGGCCGCCCTGCTTGGCGTAGGTAAGCGGGTAGCGCTTCTTCCAGGTCTGGCAAGTCTTGATCCAGTCGGCGGTATCAAGCTTGTTCACCATCGGGAGGAGCTGTTCCAAGACGAGCTTGGCGTCACCGCACATGAACACATCCGGCTGCAACACCTTGCCTTCTTCGGCAGGGTCGATGTCGATGTGCATCTTCACGGCGTTCTTGCAGAATTCGCTGAGCTTACCGGTAATGCGGTCGTCCCAACGGCTACCGATCGAAAGGATCAAGTCGCATTCGAGGACAGCCTTGTTGGCGTAAATTGTACCGTGCATGCCGAGCATGCCGAGAGAAAGTTCGTGGTCGGTCGGGAATGCACCGAGGCCAAGCATCGTGCAGGTCACCGGAGCGCCGAGCTTTTCGGCGAGTTCCTTCACCTGGCGGTGTGCGCCAGAAATCATGGCGCCGTGGCCCACGAGCAAAAGCGGCTTCTTGGAATTCTTGAGGTATTCCGCGGCCTTTTCGACGCTTTCTGTAGAAGCGTAGGTCGGAATCTTATAACCCGGAAGGTCCATCTGGTCCGTGAACGGAGCGGTGCAGGGGCCTGCAGTCACGTCCTTCGGAAGGTCGATAAGCACCGGGCCCGGACGGCCAGAACGTGCGATGTGGAACGCTTCCTTCATCACGCGCGGAAGGTCGTTCGTGTCCTTCACCAAGTAAGAATGCTTCACGGTCGCAAAAGTCATACCGCTAGTATCGCATTCCTGGAAGGCGTCCTTGCCCAAGTTCGGAGTCGTCGTCTGTGCCGTGAGCACGACGATCGGGCTAGAATCCATGAGAGCTGTATAAATACCTGTAAACGTGTTCGTTGCACCCGGACCGCTAGTGACAAGAGCTACACCGACCTTACCGGTCTGGCGGGCATAACCGTCAGCCATGTGGGTTGCGCCCTGTTCATGACGGCTGAGCACAACTTTGATGCTGGAGTCGAGGATGGCATCGAACATCGGAATGGCCGATCCACCGGGATAGCCGAAAATTGTATCAACGCCTTCACGCTTGAGGCATTCGATAATCACTTCGGCACCACTTAAGGTCTTATTTGCCATAATTTATCCTGTCTTTTAAAGAGTAGATGAAAATTTAGATGCGCTGAAATATAGGAGTATTTTTTGAGGGTGGCAAGAGGTAAAATCTGAGTTTTGTGAAAATTTTTGAAATTTTTGGTAAAAAATTTAATTCTTGAATGCTGAAAAATGTAAAAATTGACGATTTTTGTTAAAAGTTTGAATTTAACGAATTGTGGTAAAGTAAAAATTGATGATTTTTGATTTAAAATTTGATTGTTTGAATGTTTTACGTCCAAAATAATGCGTAAAAATGGATTAGTATGCGAAAAATATCTCCATAAACTGATTTGCCTTCACAAATATCCGACGACAACAACTAATAACTATTGACTAATGACCAACGACCTAATCTCTCCGCATAAAATTTTCTAATTTAATTCTATGATTAAAAAGATTTTTCTCTCGCTGATTCTTGCGGCTGCATTCGTGTTTGCCGCCGACCCGATCACCATTGAAGGGCGTTTGACCGAAATTCCGGGCAAAATGCCGAGCAATGACTTATATAGCTATGTCTATGTATTTAAGTACAAGGTCTCGAAAGTTGTTTCGGGCAAGCTCGACGCTAAGGAAGTTCTCGTGGGCGTTTATAACCCGCTGATTGCCCGCGGTAAGGTCAAGGACAAGATGGCTGACAAGTCCAAGGGTAACGTCGGCGAATTCAAGGCTAAGTCTAAGTACACGCTCAAACTCATTCCGCTCGAAGGCAACTGGGACGGTGCTGTCGAAGACGAATACTTTGACGACGAATCCCCGCGCTACTTGGCTATTGAAGTGAACGAGTAATTAATGGTTTTCTCTTCCCAGATTTTTCTTTTCTATTTCTTGCCGACATTTTTGGTTGGCTACTTTGTTCTCTTCAAGCTCGGGGCTAAGCATTCGTTCCTGAACTTGTTCATTACCATCTTCAGTTACGTTTTTTACGGCTGGCTCGAACCATGGCTCGTGTTCCTCATGTTCGGCTGCACGCTCGTGGTGTACGTGGCGGGGCGGTTCATCTCGGCTCCTAACGCAAGCAAGTTCCAGCGAAATTTTGCGCTTGGCACGGCGATTGCGGTAAACCTCGGTGCGCTTGGGTTCTTCAAGTATTACATGTTCGGCATGGGAATCGTGAACGATTTTGCGACTATGCTCGGCTGTGAACCGTTCTCTATTATGACGGTCCTTTTGCCGGTGGGTATTTCGTTCTACTCGTTCCAGTCCATGAGTTACGCGATTGACGTGTGGCGTGGTACGGCACCTCCGGTCAAGAACTTTGCGACTTTCGCATGTTATGTGGCGCTTTTCCCGCAGCTTGTGGCAGGCCCGATTGTGCGTTACAATACGGTTGCCGAAGAACTTGAAACACGCACGCATACGCTCGAAAATTTTGTGCGTGGAATCCTGTTCTTCTGCTTTGGCTTTACCGAGAAAATCTTCCTTGCAAATCAGGTGGGCATTATCGCAGACCGCGTTTTTGCGGCCGATGCTCCGGGCGTCATCAACAGCTGGTGGGGCTCGCTTGCCTACATGTTCCAGATTTACTTTGACTTCTCGGCGTATTCTAATATGGCGATTGGTCTTGGACTTATGCTCGGGTTCCATTTCCCGCGCAACTTTAACGGTCCGTACCGCTCTGTTAGCATTACGGACTTCTGGAAGCGCTGGCACATTTCCCTCACGAGCTGGTTCCGCGATTACCTGTACATCCCGCTGGGTGGCAACCGCGTGCCGACGGGTCGCATGTACTTCAACCTTTTCCTCGTGATGTTTGTGAGTGGCGTTTGGCATGGTGCAAACTGGACGTTCGTGTGCTGGGGCCTTTACCACGCCTTCTTCATGATTGTCGAACGAGCAAACAACAAGAACGCTTGGTACTACAAGGCTCCGCGTGTGGTGCAAATCCTTTTGACCCAGGTAATTGTGCTTTTTGGCTGGGTGCTGTTCCGCGCAGATTCCATTGGTGATGCCGTCCGCATGTGGAAGAATATGCTTGGGCTTGGCGCAACGGCTGCTTCCGACGTGATTTTGTCTGCTGAAATTTTCACGCCGACGTGCATTGTGTTCATGTTGCTGGCGGGTCTGCTTTCGTTCTGGAAGTTCCGCAGTTACGACTGGTGTATTGACGTTTCGTTCAAAAAGTCGCTCATTGCACTTGGTTTATTTATTTTGGCAACGCTTGCGCTCTTTACCCAGAGCTACAACCCGTTCCTTTATTTCCAATTCTAGTTATGAAAATAAAAAAAGTCTTTCTCTTGCTTTCTATGGCGGCTGGGGTTGCCTTTGCAGACCCGATTCCCGCTGAAGCGTTGACTCAGGGCGGTCTCCAGATGCGTGACCGACAACTTCAGGATATTGGACTTGTGATGCGTGGTGGGCGTGGGGGCTATATTGATATTGGCTATACCTATACGCCTTCGTCTGAACAGTTGCAGCTCAAAAGCAAGTACGGTGTCCACGACGGTTTTGCCTTTAGACATCATTACGGTATTTTCGGGAGCTGGGTGCTGGACTCGATTTCGCATTTGGGTTTCTTGACTTGGTATGAACGCGCCGGTTGGGATTCTCAGGACTTTTTCTTCTTCCCGCATTATGGCGATTTTGCCCATATTTCGTCTGTGCTCACGTGGGGCTTTTCTTACACGAATACGAAACTTGACGCAACCGTTGCTTTGGGCTTACAGCACCAGAATCTTGAAAAGGCGGGTTGGCGAGCTTATCCGGACGAAAGCGATTCGCTGTTGTTCTACTGGGGACACGCTCGTTATAAGAATGTGAGCTTCCAGGGAAGTTTCTATCGCAATACGTTCCAGACTCTTCGATTCTCTTTGGATTTGGAATCGCGAGAACTTTATGGTGGCGCTAAAAGCGGGTACAAGACTTATTTGCCGAATTTGAGTGCTACAGTTTATCGCCGTAAGGATAATGATGACGATAAAAACTTTGTCCGTTTGAACTGGGAACAGAATCTTTACAAACAAACTGTTTATGCCGATGTGTCTTATGACTTCCCGAAGGGTGGATTCCATTCGGCAACGTTGAAGTATTTCCCGGATCCTTCGCGTTTGATGGGCTTTGAGGCTTCTTGCTTGCGCCGTAATGAAATTGGCGGTTCCAGGGAATTGCTCTGGGGTGGAGCCATTGACTTCTTTATTCTTCGCTTGGCTTATAATTCTGCCTTTGATTACGACAACATGTTCCGTGCGAAGGGAACGTTCATTGCCGAATTCCATATTGATTTGGGCGCTTTCGAAGGCAAGTTCTTTGGTCGTGGGGCGGCGAAGGCGGCTCCGATGGAAACGTCGAATAAAACCTTTGATTTGAATAAATTTATGAAGGTTCGTGCTGAACAGCAAAATTTGGGTAATACGAAGGTTGATGCTCAGGGCAATAAGGTAATTGAGGCTAAGGGAATTCGCTACGAAAAAGTTGATGGTTCTGCAACTCAGGGAGGTAACTAATGAAATACTTGCGTTTGTTCCTTTGTCTGGTAGTGTTTTCTCTGACGGCTTGCATGAGCCACGTGTTTATTGATACGACGACGAGACTCCAGGTCGAAAACAAGACGGATGTCACGATTTTGGGGGTCGATATTATTTCTGAAGACGGAACGTCTGTTCAGCCGTGGATTCGCGATGCAATTGAACCGGGCGAAAAGAGCAAGGTCGTCGAAGAAGACTGGGTCGGAACATTCCGCGTGAGAGTGCGGTGGGGCGGTTTTGTTTACGTGAAAGATGGCAAGTGTGAAACTCGCTTGTTGAAGAATGGCGATTCCGGTAATGTTGTGAATCCCGCTAAGGAAACTAAATCTGTAGTAAAAGAAATTAATGTTACAGAGATTACTGAATGCACCATTATTAGAAAAGAAAATAATTCTTATATAGAACTTGATTTCGAAGGCGGCAGTCAGTACCTCATAGTCTCGCAAGACGAAAACGGGTATGTGGCGTTTAAGTTGAAATAGGAAAATTACTACATTTCGCCCCAGTGCAGATAACTAAGTTAAAGATTTTTGGTTTTAAATCCTTCGCGCAGAGGACGGAAATTAACTTCCCGACGAAGGGTCTTACGGCTGTCGTTGGTCCGAACGGCTGTGGCAAGTCCAATATTACGGACGCCATCCGCTGGGTGCTTGGCGAACAGAAAGCCGCCGCTTTGCGTATGGGTAAAATGCAAGACGTTATCTTTAGCGGTACCGAAGAACGCGCCGCCATGAGTCTTGCCGAAGTTTCTATTGTCATCGATAATAGTGATGGCACACTTGCTTCTGATTATTCCGAAGTCATTGTGACGCGCCGCGTGCATCGCGACGGTTCGGGCGAATACCTCATCAATAACCAGGAATGCCGTCTGCGTGACGTTCACGCTTTGCTTTTTGACTCGGGCCTTGGTTCCAGCACGTATTCGCAGATGAATGCCGACATGATCAAGGCGGTGCTTTCGGATAAGGCCGATGATCGCCGAGTGCTCTTTGAAGAAGCCGCCGGTGTGAGCAAGTATAAACAGCAGCGCAAGGAAACGCGCCGCCAGCTCGAACGCGTGCAGATGGACATGGAACGTGTTGAAGACAACTTGCGCAGTGTGCGCCGTTCTGTCCGTCTCTATGAAACTCAGGCCGAAAAGGTCAATGCTTACAAGAAATTAAATACGCGCCTCCGCGAACTTGATTTGTCTGTCAGTTTGGACAAGTTTGAGGACTACAAGGAAGGTTTGGCCACGCTAGATTCTACGACCAAGCGCATGAATCACGAAGTGGAATCTTCCAAGACGCAGGCGACGGAATTGCAAGCAAAGATTGAAGAAAAGAAGCTTGCGATTAGCGAAGACGAAAATACTTACCGCGATTTGGAACGCAATGTCCAGGCGGCAACGATTGCCTTAAACGACCTGAACAACAACATCATGCGTTTGCGCGATTCTATGGCAGCCCTTGAATCTTCGAACGAAAAGGCTCAGGGCGAAATTGAACGCAGCGAACAGAAGTCGCAGGAACTCTCCGAAGAAAAAGCTCGCCTCGAAGAAGAAATTGCCGTTCTCGGTAGCGAAAACGACATGGACGAGCTGAATGCGCTTTTGGAACGCGAACGAGAAACGCTCCAGGTTATGCGCGACAAGGTCGATGACTTGCGTACGCAGTCCCGCGAACTTTCGAATGCTCGTTTGCAGGCGACGAACCGCGTGAACTCCCTCCGCGGGCGCTTTGAACGCATGGACGCTGAAGTCAACATGCTCCAGTCGAACATCGCGAAGTGGCAGACCGAAATAGAAGGCCTCGACAAGCAAAAGTCCGATGTCGAAGCGAATATCGCCGAAATCCAGGCGGGCATCGAAGACACGAATCGCGAAATCGAAAATCTCGAAGAACAGCGCGCTACGCGTGAAGAACGTTTGGAATCAGAACGTGCCGAACTTACCGAAGCGCAACAGAAATTGCAGGGCCTCAAGAACGAAGAAGCCCGCTTGCAGTCTCGAATTGACGTGCTCCAGAGCGTGATGAACGAGGGCTCGGATGCCAACCGTTACCTCAAGGAAAATAAGGCGAACCTCATTGGCGGTCTTGTTTCGGAACGCATCGAGGCAACGCCTGAATACGCATCGAGTGTCGAAGCCGCTCTCGGTGAAATTCTGGATTCTGTTGTCGTGAATGGCGACAGTGCCGTGAACGAAATTGTGGATGCGCTCAAGAGCGAAAACGTGGGCAAGGTGCTCATGTCGCTTGTTTCGAGTGCCGCTCCTGCTTACGACAAGCCGGTGAACAATCCGGGCGTTGTCGGTTCGCTTAAAGATTTTGTCAAGACGGATGATGAAGTTTCTCCGTGGCTTTCGGGAATTCTCTCGCGCTATTTTGTTGTAGATTCTTTGCAGACTGCGCTCAACTTGGCGAAGGAATACCGTGGCGAAAACTTGAATTTTGTCACCGCTGATACGATTGTGCGTACAAGCGGCCTTGTGTCGTTTGGCGTTTCGACGTCGGGGGCACTCTCCCGCAAGAACGAAATTGCTGATGCCGAAGCGCTTTTGGAGAAGGTGCTTGGCGATATTTCTGCTAGCGAAGAAAACGTAGACCGTTTGCGTGAATTGACTGAAGAAGACGCTCAAATGCTCTCGTCTTTGGTCGATGAAATCCGTGAAAAACGCGATTCTCTGCGTGGTGGCGATGCTTCTATCCGCATTCACCGGAATACGGTTGAAAACTGCACCCGTCGTTTGAACCAGTTGAATGGTGAAGTGACGAATGCGCAGAACAGAATTGATGCGGCGGCGCAGTCCAAGAACAGCGATGCTGAACTTGCTGAAGCTGAAGCTGAAGTTGAAAAGGTCGAAGAACGCTACCAGACGATTTCGGACCAACTCGGCGAAAACGAGACGATGCTCCGCGAAAAAGAAGAAGATGTCCGCGAACTCGAACGCAGCGCGCAAGACAAGACTTCTCGCCTCAAGCAGAACCAGAACCGCGTGGTCGCTATTGCTGACCAGATGGAATTTTTGGACAACACGATTCGCAACCGCCGTGACGAAATCGAAAAGAACACGGTTTCGATTGAAAAGTTTGAGACGGATTGCAACAAGCTCTCCGACGAAGCGCAAGTGAAAGATAACGCGCTCCGCGAACTTGAACGCAACCGCGACCTTGCTCGTGAACGCTACGACCTCGTGAGCGGTGATTTGGAAGGCTGGCGCGACGAAGTAAACCGCCTTCGCGACGACATGATTGAAAAGATGAAGGAATTGAACGACGTTGGCCGTCGTCAGGAATCCTTGCAGAACAATCTCGACCGCCTCCGCGAACGCATCACGAACGAATGGACTGTCGATTTGGATAATCCCGAGAACGTTGAACGCGTGGAATACACGCAGCCCGAAGCGGACCGCGAGATTCGTGAACTCCGCGGCAAGATCAAAGAGCTTGGACCGATTAACATCAACGTGATGGAAGATTACGAAGACGAAAAGAAGCGCCTCGAAGAAGTCGAAAAACAGTTCGACGACCTTGATCGCGCCCGTGCATCGCTTGACCGCACCATCACAAAGCTTGATGACATTGCCCGCCAGCGCTACCTGGATACGTTTGCACGCATCCAGAAAAACTTCCAGTTCGTGTTCAGCAAGCTGTTCCTCAATGGCGAAACGAAGATGAACCTCGTGGAACGTGTGGACGAAATGGGCAAGCCGATGGACATTCTCGATGCCGATATCGAAATCAACGTCCGCCCGACCGGTAAGAAAATGCGCGGTATCAAGGCGCTTTCCGGTGGTGAACACGCGCTTACGGCAACGGCGCTCCTGTTCGCTATTTACATGGAAAAGCCGTCTCCGTACTGCGTGCTGGACGAAGTCGATGGTCCGCTTGATGACGCTAACGTCGGTCGCTTTATGGCGCTCCTCCGTGAATTCAGTAAGCAGACCTTGTTCATCGTCGTGACACATAACAAGCGAACCATGGCCGAAGCCGATATGCTTTACGGTGTGACGCAGGAAATCAAGGGTATTTCCCGCATCGCTAGTGTGCAGCTCGCCGACGCAACTAAGTTTGCTATATAGACCGCTCGGCTCTATTGTCGTTTTTTTGTCATCCATGATTCTCTCGTCTTTCGTCTCTCGTCTGCCTTCTCTGAAAGGTTTCGCTCTCGCAGCTGCGTCCGCCATTTGCTACGGCACGAATCCGCTGGGCGCGTTGCATCTTTATGCACAAGGCTATTCGACAGAAACAGTCCTTGTTTATCGCTTTTTCACGGGGGCGATTCTCCTTTTTGCAATTATGCTGTTGCAAAAAATGAGCTTCAAAATCAATGCTCGTGAATGCAAAATTCTCGTGGCGTTCGGCTTCTTTTTTGCAATTAGTTCCCTAATGTATTATGCCTCGTTCAAGTACATGGATGCAGGGCTAGCCTCAACGCTCCTTTTCTTGTATCCACTTGAAGTGGCGGTTATCATGTCGCTATTTTTCAAAGAAAAAATGAAAAAGAGCGTGATAGCGTCTATCGCAGTTTCGATGGTGGGCGTCTCGCTTTTGTACAACGGTGATAAAGGCTTTTCTGTAAGTTCCATCGGTTGGCTGTTGGTCTTTATTTCGTCTTTTACTTACGCCATTTACATCGTCATGGCGAATCGCGTGAACCTCCAGATGGGCTCCGTGAAGATGACTTTTTACGCCATTTGCTTTTGCTTGTGTTTTTTGTTGCTTTACTCTGTGACGCTTGGCTCTGGATTTCCGCCGATTTTTACGCAGGCAAGTTCGTGGGGCTGGGGCTTTATGCTTGGCTTTGTGCCGACGGTGCTTTCGCTTATTTTTATGGTTAAGGCTGTGAAAATTATTGGCTCTACGCCTACGGCAATTTTTGGCGCTTTGGAACCCGTGACTGCTGTAGCGATTGGCGTAACTGTCTTCGGAGAAACGCTTACCACCCGCCTTATCGCAGGGATCATTTTGATCCTCGGCGCCGTCATGCTTGTGGCCGTGAAAAAGTAGAATAGTCGCACCGTAGGTGCCAAACTAAAATCTACTGACTAATGACTATTGACTAGAGACCAATTACAAACAACTAAGTTCTATATAATACATTTTGACTTTTTTGGGCGTAGTTTCTTGCGTCCACGCCCGTTTTTCATTCATTTTTGCACTCGCTTTTCTGTAATCATTTTATAGTTTTATTTACATGAAAAATTTAGTCCAAACTCTTTTGCTTTCTTCGGTGGCGGTGTTGTTCGCATCGTGCAATAGCTCAACATCTGGCCCGGAATCATTTCGGGAACCGATAAGTTACACTCCGGATGGCAAATGTACGATTGATATGTTAAAGTACAAAACTCAGGAACAGTTGGACTCGTTGCGTACTTTTTGTGATACCATTTTTGTTCATAGTGTCTTGAATGTTTATAAGGACACTGTTTACGACGATACTTTGATTACAGGCAATGAAAAGTACACCAGCTTTATTTATTTTGATCGTTATACGGAAAAATACGATACACTTACTAAGCATAGTGCTGCAAAAAGTGGGACTTCAGGCCCATGCGGTAGAGTTCCTGTTTATTGCAATCTTGATTCCTCTGATACGCAAAAGACGTTTAGCTGTGAAATTTCTAGTGTGTGTTATATGTATAATCAGACAGATAATCTTGCAACGAGTTCTGCCGAGGTTGCTGTCGTTCGTTTAGATCCTGTATTAATAACGAATGAGCCACTGTGTTCTCAACCGGGGTATCGCTGTGTGCGTGATACTGTTTTCCATGATGTTCTTCATAAAACATATCGAACAATTGCTCGTGACACAACTTTCTTGAATTATGGTCCAAGAGCTTGGACGGATTATGTTCCTGCCATCAATGCGCCTGCATTTGATACGGCTACGTTCCGCAATGCGCTGGATACGCTTGACACGCAAAAGCCAATCTTTGGAATAGATACTTTGTTCTCGGCATATACCGTTACAGTGGAGGGCTTGCCGGACTGGGCGTCGAATCGAGCTAAATGCACGACGAATGATTCTCTACGTGTTTGCATGGTTCTAACTAATGAAGATTTATATACCCTAAAACTAGACGTGGCTACGATTTATCCTTCGTCATACACGCTGAAACCCTTCCATCTTTGGAATAGTCTTGAATCGCCTTTAGAAAAAGATACCTTGATTACTTGGAAATTGAAATACAGATATTATGATGGACATTATTTTAAAGGAAATAGCGACTCCTTGACGATTACCACGTTATTTAAGGGGATTAATTAAAGCTATATTCCTTGCATGCAGTCAAAGTGTTCAATTTGTAAAAAGGAATTTAATGACAAGGTGGGGATGTCCCCGATGGAAAGTAACCTTGCCATCCGTTATCGCAATAAAATCGGCAATATCTGCCCCGATTGTCAGGCCGAAATCCGCAAGACTAAGCAGGGAAGGTGGCGGCTTTTCTTCTGGAATATGAAAGTCGCTCTTTATTGCTTGCGATTCCTCGCGCTTTTTGCGCTCCCGTTTATTGCACTAGTTGTTGTTCTTGCGCTTTACGTGCTGTAGCTCCTGTATACTTATGTAACAAAATCCCGCGGAAATCTCAATTTTTGCGGGCGTTTTTTGTATATATTATTTT
>JAEEGJ010027124.1_pt1 | contig 11534 bp, 10 predicted proteins | sample 8958761 | NCBI WGS metagenome assembly JAEEGJ01 (sample SAMN16246546, study PRJNA631951) | gut metagenome | biome: gut microbiome; feature: rumen; material: RS-attached | host: Bos | place: Iran: Karaj | collected 2018-10
GATTTATTAAATAAGTAGGTGGTTTTGTGGAAGGCAAGAGATTTGTTATTACTAAGAAACAAAAGACTGATGAAATCACATATATGGAATATGAGAAAATAAAAGGTCTAAAATTTAATCCTAAATCAAACGTTAAATTTGAAGATATGATTAATGTTGATAAGATGATTATTATTAATGAATCATTTATTAAAAAAATCATAGATAAGAAATGTAAGATTAAATTAGAAAATATTTTAAAGATGTTATCAATTATCTTTGAAAGCGATGACGAATCGGGAGAAGCAATGGATATTGCACTGGATGAGATTGAAAAATTTAGAAGTACCGTTCGAAATCGATATAAAGAATATATGGAAAAAGAAAAGTATGATCTTTTATTGAAAAAAATAGAAATAGTGGAAAATGAGATAAAGATAAGAAAACAATATCTATACAAAGAAGATATTAGTTTATCTGAAGGAAAAGGAAGATAGTATGAATTTATATGTAGTAAGACACGGGGAAACGGCTGATAATAAAGGAAGCATTATGCAAGGTAAGATGGAAACTTATCTTGATGAAGAAGGAATTAGACAAGCTAAAGAACTAGAGCCCATAGTAAAAAAATTAAATATTGATGTTGTAATATCATCACCATATCAAAGAGCATATGATACTGCAAAGTATGTTTGCCCAGAGAAAGAAATTATAAAGGATGATAGATTAAGAAGTAGAAATCATGGTGAATTCCAAGGAAAAGCTCGTAACGAAATAAATTTAAAAGATTATTGGAATATCAAGAAAAATATTCAATATCTTGAGGCTGAATCTGTTAAAGAATTATTTGATAGAATTATGTCTTTGTTAGAGGATATTAAAACTTATTACGATGGTAAAAATGTTATGATTGTAACTCATAGTGGAATATGTAGAATACTATATTACTATTTCAATGGTATACCAGAAGATGGGGATTTAACTGGGTATGAATCTACAAATTGTTCATTAGAGCACTATGAAATATAATTTTTGTTGCTAAAATACAGTGTTAGTGTTATAATTAACATTGCATTTGGATTGCTAGCTCAGTTGGTAGAGCAACTGACTCTTAATCAGTGGGTCCAGGGTTCGAGTCCCTGGCAGTCCACCAAATGAAAATTGACGAACTAATTTAGTTCGTTTTTTTTATGCTTTATGATATAATTGAATTGTAAACAAAGAGGGAGGTATTTATGGAAGAAGAAATAAAATTATGTTATTTGGAACATGAATTAGAAACTAGTAAAGAAACAATGCTTGATTATTTAAATGCATTGCAACAAGTGGATGTTAGCCTTATACAAGAAAGAAAAGAGCTAATTAAAAATTTAAAAAAGGCTAAAATTGCTACTTTTTTGACTGCTGGAGCTTATGATGCTTGTAATTTTATAGCAGCTGTAGCAATTCTAAATGCAAGTAAGCATGAATATCCTATTATTGATGCATTTTTAGTTCCAATGGCTTTTACAGTTAGTATGATTGCAATGTCTAACCGATCAAGAGATGCTGTAGCAATGGTAGAAAGAAATAATAAAATGGAATTAGGAGCATTAGAAGAAGAATATTGTTTTTATGGTGATAAATATATTGATGCTTTGTTAGAAATGACCGATCATGCAATAGATGTGCAAAATGAACATAAAACATTATCGAGAAAGCTTGGATTAGATGAAAGAATTAGTCAATAATTCTTTTTTTTATTGGACAAATATAGTATAATTTTAGTATATGGATGGTGTTAGATATGTATCTAAAGGAAATACAATTATCTGGTTTTAAATCATTTGCCGACAAAACTAATATTAATTTATTTAATAACATCACTTGTATTGTTGGTCCAAATGGTAGTGGCAAGAGTAACATTGTTGATGCCGTTAAGTGGGTAATGGGAGAACAATCTGTTAAAACATTACGTGGGACAAGTGGCATGACTGATGTTATCTTTTCTGGTAGTAAAACAAGAGATCCGCTTAGCTTAGCAGCAGTTACTTTAGTTTTTGATAATTCTGATTCATATCTAAAAGTACCATATACAGAAATATCTGTTACGCGTAAAGTATTTAAAACTGGGGAAAATGAATATCTTTTAAATAATGAAAAATGTCGTTTAAAAGATATCCAGGATTTATTTTTAGATACTGGAATGGGTAAATCTTCATTTAATATTATTTCACAAGGAGAGATTGAAAAACTAATTAGTAATTCTCCATATGATAGAAGAGTAGTATTTGAGGAAGTAGCAGGTGTTTTAAAATATAAAAAGAGAAAAGAAGAGGCATTAAAAAAACTTGATAAAACCAATAATAATTTAGCGCGTGTTAAAGATATTATTAATGAACTTGAAATACAACTTGAGCCTCTAAAAGAACAGAGCATTAGAGCAAAAGATTATTTAGAGAATAAGAAAAAATTAGAGTCTGTTGAGATAGCACTTTTAGCTCATGATATAGAAATGATTAACAATGAATATAGTACTACTAAAGATGAAATAGAGCATTTACAGGATGAGTTAGTTAAAATTACAACTACTAACACTAACGATGATGTATTAGTAACTGAGAAGAAAACTAAATTACAAGAATTACAGGATTCTTTAACAGAGCTTAATGAAAAGTTATTATTCTTAACTAAAGAAGAAGAACGTCTTAATGGTGATAAAAACATTATTCAAGAACGTAGTAAATACAATGCTAAAGATCAAAAAGTATATGAGAATATAAGTAACTTAAAAGAAACTAAACTACGTTTAGAAAATGAACTTGATTCTGTTAAAAAAGAAGTTTTAGTCTTTGAAAAAGAAAAAGAGGCTTTACTAGGTAAAAAAGAAGCTAAAGATAATGAGATTAGTCTTTTAACTAGTGAAAAGAATAAACTAGTTATTTCAGTTAATGATAAGAAACAGACTTTAACTAGTTTAGAATATAGAGCTAAGGCATTAGGTGATTATATTGAACAAGGTGGTAATGTTAATCCTAATGTTAAAAGAATTATGAACAATCCTAAATTACGTGGAATTCATGATACCATTATTGGTTTAATTGATACTAAAGAAGAATATACTTTAGCATTAGAAGTGGCTCTTGGTGGTGCAAAAGATTACTTAGTAGTTGATAATCCTACAGTTGCTAAAGAGTGTATTAATTTTTTAAAAGACAATAATTTAGGAAGAGTTACTTTTTACCCACTTGATGTTATTAAACCAAGAGGTATAGATGATGATACTTTAAAAGTTATTAAGGATGATACTGGTTTTATTGATATCTTATCTAATCTAGTAGAATATGATAATAAATATAGTAATGTTATTAAAAATCAACTTGGTAATGTAATATTAGTTAATGAGATAGATGATGCCAATAGAATCGCTAAGTTAATTAACAATCGTTATAAAATAGTAACTTTAAGTGGTGAAATTATCAATGTTGGTGGATCTATTACAGGTGGAACAATTAAAACATCAAGAAGTATTATTAGTGAGCGATATGAACTTGATAAAATTAATCTTGATATAAATAATATCAAAGAAGAAATAGATAAACTTTTAGAGAAGGTAAAATCTGTTGATAAAGATATATTAAGTAAAACTGAAGATTTAAAAGAAATTGAATTAAATCTTCTAAAGCAGGATGAAAAGATTGGTGTTAAGAACAACTCAAGAAGTTTAATAAATACTAAATATGGACTTATCTTAAAGGAATTACAAGATTTAAGTAGTTTAGTAAATGATACTGTTTCCGAAGAAGAGAATCGTATTGTTGAAAAATATTATAATGTTGTTAATTCAAAGAATGATTTATTAAAACAAATAAGTTTAGTTACAACTAGTAAAGATAATCTAGTTAATGAAATAAGTCATTTAGAGGCTAATTATAGATACAATAATTCAGTAATAAGGGATTATGAAGCTAAATTAAAAGAATTAGAAATATCTATTTCTAAGAAAGATGTTAAGTTAGATAATATGTTAAATATTTTATCTGAATCATATAATCTTACTTTTGAAAAAGCTAAGGCAGATTATATTTTGGAACAGGATGAAAAAGAGGCTCGTAAGCAGGTTAACTTATATCGTACTAATTTGAAAAATATAGGTATTGTTAACTTGGGTGCAATAGAAGAATATGAAAGAATAAATACAAGGTATACTTTCTTATCTAAGCAAAAGGATGATTTAACAAAAGCTATTACGATGTTACTTCAAATAATTGATAATTTAGATAGAGTTATGAAAGATGAATTTATGAAATCTTTTAAGGAAATTGAAGTAGAATTTGGTAAAGTATTTAAGGATATATTTAAGGGTGGAAGTGCAACGTTAAAATTAATGGAGCCAGACAATGTATTAGAAAGTGGTATTGATATAATTGTTAGTCCACCAGGTAAGAAGTTATCAACTATTTCACTTTTGTCAGGTGGAGAGAAATCACTTACAGCAATATGCTTATTGTTTGCAATACTTAATGTTAGAAAAGTTCCATTCTGTTTATTTGATGAAGTAGAGGCAGCATTAGATGAAGCAAATGTTGAAATATTTGGTAATTACTTAAATAAATATAAGGACGTGACACAATTCTTAATAATTACACATAAAAAGAAAACAATGGAGTTTGCCAATAATTTATATGGTATAACGATGCAAGAATCAGGGGTTAGTAAATTAGTTAGTGTGAAGTTAGTAGAATAATTATTTTTAATAATTATTCTTTACTTTATAGAAGATAGAAAATATAATAATAAGTTATAGTTAGGTGATTTTATGGAAAGTTATGCAATAATTTTTAAAAGAGGTGGAAAGAATAAAAAAGGGGAATATAAAATGATTCCTGCGGATTATGAAAAAGGAGATGTTGTTGAAAAAGAGGATGGTACTAAAGTATTTATTATTGATGATAAAGAATATAGATTTTCTAGTGATGAGAGAAGTTTAAACGATGACATTGTAGTATCATTTAGTATTTCAACTGATAAATTAAATGAAGCGTTGATAAAGGCAGGAATTGATGAAGATAGCGAAAATCAAAAAGAGTATGTCGAAATGCTTTTCAGTGCTTATTTTGATCATATGTGTTCTTTTAATTTCTTTCAAAAATATGATGCTTTGGGTAGATTAAAAAATTATTTATTTGAAAAGCCAATAAAACAGGTTCATAATTATGATGAAAATGATGTTTTAAAAGAGTTTATTGTTAATGAATTAAGTGATGGAGAAGAAGTTGAAGAAATGAGTGCTATAGCGAATGAGGCTGTTAAATTAAAAGAAGAAAAACCGGTTGCAGCAACTTCTCCTAAAGAAAATAAAAGAATAGATGTTAGAAATTTATATATTAATGTTACTAAGGCTGTTATAGGGCAAGATAAGCAAGTACAAAGAATAATTGGAGCTATCAATAAAAATCAAATTATAAGTAATCCAACTTTAAAACAAAATATTTTAGTAACAGGTCCAACTGGTACTGGTAAAACTGAAATATTTAGACAAATTGCTAGAGAACTTAATTTGCCAATTACAATTGAAGATGCTACCAAGTATACAGTTACTGGTTATGTTGGTGATGATGTTGACGATATGATTGCTCACCTTATCTCTAATGCTGGTGGAGATATAAAAAGAGCTGAAAGAGGTATTATAGTTGTTGATGAAATAGATAAAAAAGCAGACAATGAACAAGGAAGTAAGGTGGCAACTGGTGGAGTATTAGAATCACTACTTAAATTTATGGATGGTGACGAAATAAAAGTACGCTATAAGCGTAGTTTAGTCTCATTTGATACTGCTAGATTAACTCTTGTAGCTAGTGGAGCATTTTCTGGGTTAGATAAGTCAGCTAAACAACCTAGCCCAGTAGGATTTTCTAGAGAAGAAACAAAAGATTTGAGTAAATTCTCTACCGAAAATTTTGAAAGATTTGGTATTTTACCAGAATTTATTGGTAGATGCAAAACTAAAGTAATACTAAATGAGTTATCAGAAGATGATTTGGTTAAAATAATGCTTCATTCTACGTGTAGTCCATTAATTTTGAATAAAGCTCTATTTAAAGATGCTTATGGTATCGATTTAGTAATGGATGAGGAAACTATAAGAGAAGTTGCTAAAGCAAGCAAAGAATTAAAAACTAATGCTCGTGGTTTATCATCAATAGTTGAAGAAATGTTATCTGTTGCAGATTTTGAAATTCAACAAAATCCTGATAGTTATTCAAGGTTAAATGTATACAAAGAGACTGTTTATGATTCAACTAAGTATGAATTAATAAGAAAAAAATAGGTTGTAAAACCTATTTTTATATTGCACGATATTTATCGCTATCTTTAAATGGATGCTTTTTATCAATTCTATCAACAAATAATATTCCATTTAAATGATCTATTTCATGTTGGAAAGCAATTGCTAATTCTTCTCTTGCCCTTACTTTGATTGGTTTTCCATTTTCATCAAAACCTTCAACTGTAATTCTTGCGCATCTTGGAATTATTCCATCAACTGGACGATTAACGCTTAAACATCCTTCTCCTTCTTCAACATATATTTTTTCTTCTGAAGAAGATGTTATTGTTGGATTTATTACAACATAAGTTTTAAATGTTTCTTTTATTTCTTGCTCATGAACGATAACTAAATATCTTTTTGGTATACCAAGTTGAATAGCTGCCATCCCCATACCAGGACGTAATTTGTATTTTTCCGCTAAATCTTCGATTTGACTATTGGTTAAATATTCTTTCATTAACTTGATAGCTTCTTTATCTTTATCAGTTAAAGGAAATTCTACCTCTTTACTAACCATTCTAAGTCTTTTATCTTTTTCATCTAGGATATCTTTAGTTCTTAACATGATACATCACCCCTTAAAACAGTTAGATTATATCACAAAAATAAAAAAAAGGAAATAGTTATTTCCTTTTCTTATTATCTATTAAATGATCTAGAACCAATAATTATTACTAATAAAATAAATAATACTAAAATAATAGCATAGTTAGAACCATAACCTGATCCATAACCATACATAGGATAACTTCCCATACCTCCACAACATGAAGATGGGTAACCATATCCATAAGAGTTTCCATAATAATACATAGATATATTCCTCCTTTTTTAATTCTAATATAGTTTATTAGACTTGATAGTGTTTTGACATTATAAAGCACCTAAATTTTAAAAAAAGTTATATTTAGCTTAAATTATATGGTATTATATAAATAAGGTAATGGTATATGAAAAGATATTTTAGAAGAATTGATAAAAAATTATTATTGTTTACCGTACTATTATTTGTCTTGGGACTTTTAATGGTTTTTTCATCGTCTTCTGTTGCAGCTTTTATGCGTTATAAATATAGTAATCCCGCCAGTTTCTTTATTAGACAGGCTATATTTATGGGATTTGGAGCATTGTTTTTTCTTGTTGCAATTAGATTTTCTACTAAAATTTATGGGTTAGTTTCTTGGCTGGGAATAATTGGTTTAGGTGTAGTATTGCTATTACTTTTGATTTATGGAACTGCTATTAATGACTCTGTCAGTTGGATTGGATATAAAGGATTTGGTATTCAGCCTAGTGAGTTTGCTAAAATACTTCTCATTCCATTTTTTGCAAGTTATTATGAAATGCGTTCTAAGAAAAAAGATGATTTATTAACTATGATTATACCAGTTGGTATAGGGGCTATAATAGCATTCTTAGTATTATTACAAAATGATTTTGGGACAGCACTTATAATTGCCTTTGTTGTATTCTTTATGTTTTGTATTGCTGATGTTGAACCTAATCTTAAGAAAAAAATAATAATTTTTGGAGTTATAGCGGTATTATCAATGGGATTAGTTTTTGCTGTATTTGGTAAAAGCCGTTTTCAAAGTAAGCTAGAGAGATTTGATTATCTTAAGCCATGTGAAAAATTCCAAACATCTGGTAACCAAGTATGTAATGGCTATATTGCTATTAATAATAGTAATGGAATAGGTAAAGGGTTAGGTAATAGTACTCAAAAGTATTTATATTTACCTGAATCACATACAGACTTTATTTATGCTATTTTAGTAGAAGAACTTGGACTTATTGGAGTACTAATCCTTCTTACACTTTATATAATAGTTTTAGCAAGAATAATAAATATTGGTAAAAATAGTTATAAAAATAGTCATGCTATGATATGTTATGGAGTAGCATTCTATATCTTTATTCATATAGTAGTTAATTTGGGTGGGGTATTAGGATTAATTCCATTAACGGGTGTAACGCTTCCATTTATTAGTTATGGTGGTAGTTTTACAATATCATTAATAGTTGGTTTAACACTAGTTCAAAGAGTTAAATATGAAACATCTTTAAAAGAAAGTATGAAGAGCTGATAAGCTCTTTTTTTTAGGTCACTTTAATTTTATTTATAACAATATAATTGAGGTGATTAAATGAAAGATATAATTAATAGATACAAAATGTATCTTATTGGAGGGATTTTATTATTACTGGCGCTGACATTATTCTTGATATTTAATAAGAATGATAGTGTTGAAGCTAGTCCGATAAAGGAAGAACAATTAGAAAAGAAGGAAGATAAGGAAGAAGTTAAAGAAGAAATGGTTATTTATGTAGATATCAAAGGAGAAGTAAAAAAGCCTGGTATCTATAAAGCTAATATTAATACTAGAGTAAATGATATTATCTTACTTGCAGGTGGTCTTACTAAGAATGCTAATACTAGATCGATTAATCTTAGCAAAAAAGTAATAGATGAAATGGTAATTATCGTACATAGTAAAAGTGAAATAAGTGATTTTTCTAAGACCATGGAAAAAGAAAAAAGTATTTCCTTATCTTGTAATTTAGAAGAATATAATTTAGTTAATAATGCTTGCATTAACACTAACAATAATGAAACAAGTAGTACTAATAGTTTGATATCTTTAAATACAGCAACTAAGGAGGAACTTATGACGATATCAGGCATTGGAGAAAAGAAAGCCCTTGATATTATTTCTTATCGTAATTTAAATGGTGGTTTTAAGAGTATTGAAGAAGTTATGAATATATCTGGTATAGGAGAAGCTTTATTTGCTCAAATTAAGGACTATATTACTATCTAATACTTTATATTATGTAATAGTAAGTTTAGCAATTATATATCTTTTTATCAGTTTAATTTATTTTAATAAGATAGAAGTAGTTATTCCTTCTGAAATAGTGGGAACAATTATAAATGTAATAACTGATGATGAAAAAGAGATATATACAGTAAAAATAAAAAGAAATGTTAAAGTACTTGCAAGACACTATGTTAAGAATAATAATTATTATTCTTTTGGGCTGGGGGATAAAGTTTTAGTAATAGGAGAAGAGAAAAGTATTACTAATAATACTGTTCCTAATACTTTCAATTACAAAAAATATTTAGAAAGAAATCATATTTATAAAGTTATTAATGTTAATAAGATGGTTTTAAAAGATAAAAACAAAAATATTTTTTATAAACTTAGAGTTTCTCTTTTAAAAAGATCAAATAAGCTTGCTTTATCAAAGAAATATATTAAGTCATTATTGTTTGGAGATAATTCAACAATGGATAGCGATATTATAGATACTTATAAAGATAATGGTATAAGTCATTTATTTGCAATATCAGGTCTTCATATTGGATTATTTATGAAAATATTAGAAGGCATTTTAAAGAAATTAAAAGTAAGAGAAAATCAAAGATATATTCTTATTATATTATTTTTAATTTTATACATGTTTGTAACAGATTTTTCTATGTCTGTAGTAAGATGCAGTATCTTTACAATTTTAATGCTCATTAATAAGATATTTTATTTTTATATTAAACCCATTAATTTACTTTTATTAACAATATCAATAATTATATTTTATAATCCAAACTTAGTTTACCAGATTGGATTAGAGTATTCTTTTACAATAAGCTTCTTTTTAATTTTGTGTCAGGATAAGTTGAAGAATAAAAAGTTTTTTCATTCTTTGTTTTTAACTTCTGTAATTTCTTTTTTGGCAAGTTTGCCAATTACAATTTATCATTTTTCGCAAGTCAATTTATTGTCTTTATTTTATAATTTGTTTTTTATACCATTTATGTCTTATTTGTTATTACCATTGGTATTAATAAGTTATTTTCTACCTTTTTTAGATGAAGTTCTTTATTTTTTTATCAGAATATTAGAATTTTTGTCGATGACACTTGATAAGATAAGTTTTGGTAAACTAATTTTTATGAAACCCAGTTTATTTTTTGTAATTATCTTTTATATTTTATTGATTATTTTATTTAAGCGTTTTAATAAAAAACTATGGATTATTTTCTTTTTGATTTTATCCTTTTATTATTTTTATCCTGATATTAAGAAAGAAAACTATTATTTGGCTTTTGATGTTAGTCAAGGTGATTCCTCACTTTTAGTAATAGGTAATAATGTAACTTTAATTGATACTGGTGGTAAGGTAAGTGATGATAATTTATCCATTTATGTTAAGAATAGAATCATTCCTTATTTGAAGTCTCAAGGCATTAGAAAGATAGACAATTTAGTGTTAACTCATGGAGATTACGATCATATGGGAGAAGCAATAAACTTAGTTAATAATTTTAAAGTAGAGAAAGTTATATTTAATTGTGAAGAATACAATGATTTAGAAAAAGAATTAATCAAAGTATTAGATAAAAAGAAAATAAAATATTATTCCTGTATTAAAGAATTAAATATAGATAATAACAAATTATATTTTCTTCAAACAAAAGAATATGATAATGAAAATGATAATAGTAATGTTATATATACAGAGTTAAATGGTTATAAATTTATGTTTATGGGTGATGCATCTATAACTACTGAAAAAGAAATAATAAGTAAATATGATTTACTAGATATAGATGTATTAAAAGTAGGGCATCATGGATCTAAAACAAGTAGTAGTAAAGAGTTTATAGATGAGATTAATCCCAAATATTCAATTATAAGTGTTGGTAAGAATAACAGATATGGTCATCCAAATAAAGAAGTGTTAAATAATTTAGATAATTCAAAAATATATAGAACAGATCAAGGCGGTAGTATTATGTTTAAGATTAACAATAATAAATTAAAGATAGAGACTTACATTCCATAAAAACAAATAATATGTTATAATTTTATTAGGAGAAAATGTTATGGAAGAAGAAATTATAATTATCATCAAGAAACCTGGAGTAAAAAATTGTGTTAGAATTAGTGGGGAAATTTCTATTCCTGACTTTTTGAAGGATGTTGTTAGAATTGACGGAGACACATTAGTACTTGATTGTCTTGAAGGTGAAGAAAGATGCCCATTAGGCTCTGTTATTGCTTTTGAAAAACTTAAAAGTGGCAAGATGAACGTATGGAATAAAGCAAATTGGAAAGAAACAACTAGAGAAGTTAATGGGATTTTTTATGAGTTGCCAAAACCATGTGTAGCAGTTAAAGTTACAGATTCTTTACCACAAAGTGTTATTGAAGGATTGGGAGATAGATTTAGTATA
>JAEEGJ010027125.1_pt1 | contig 11533 bp, 15 predicted proteins | sample 8958761 | NCBI WGS metagenome assembly JAEEGJ01 (sample SAMN16246546, study PRJNA631951) | gut metagenome | biome: gut microbiome; feature: rumen; material: RS-attached | host: Bos | place: Iran: Karaj | collected 2018-10
AATGAAACAGTTCATCAAAATAGTAAACTCTGTTTTATTGATAGTATCATTATTGTTATTAGGATCATCTTGTTCGACTCTCAATATAAAGAATATTGAGAAAAAGTTGATAACGAAGAACCTTGGCAGCGTGGCCTTAAGTATATCAACCACACATCTGCCAGCAAAGACTGTTTGGTACTACACTGTAAGAAAATAGGGACGGTTCTTTTGATGTAGAAAAACGAAATGAAGTATGAAAACGAGGTATACATTATATTTGATTTTCATATATTGCTTTTCTGTTTTTGGACAGAATAGAAATATATCTGGAACATACGTTAGTGAATATGGTACAAAAATAGAAATCTGTAATAATAATTTTTTCTATATTGTGCCACAAGATCACAGTCCTTTTTGGTGTAATGACACTTTGGCTGTATGTACATTTGACTTTGAAGATGAGAGTTTCATAAGTCTTAAAACTGTTCATCCAATTGCTTTAGCCTTGAAAGATATGACTATTGTTCAAATGTGTGATACCACATTGGATGATAACGTATTAAAGGTTTCTTTTAATATGCCATATCAAAAGACTAATCTTATAATAGAACTGTTTACTAACACATATCACGAATTTAGTTTTGATTACTCAACGAGTAACCAGAGTATGATGATTCCTGAAAAAGTAAAAACGGTATCATTCTATATTACGCCAGAACGAATTACTCCTCATAGAGCAAGTGGACTTTTTTATGGAGTAATAGGAGTGGAATCGTTTCAAGATTTTACAATTAATGAAAATGTTAATAGTATTCTATTTGAATTACCTGCGATTAATGATTCGTTTTTTGAGAATTACTATCTGAACAACGATTATGTAAAAATCTCTAATGATACTATTACTTGGAAAGGGGATGCATATATAAAAATGCCCCTTTGAATCCAATGCTTTATTTGACTAAAAGATTTCAGTATAAAAAGAGTCATTATCATGAGTAATCGACCTATACTTCCTATGTTTCTGTCGTTGCTGTTGTCGTTTGTGGTGGGCACGGCGATGGCGGAGAGGGTTATTGTGACAAGCGGTCGGGTTGTTTACGAACAAATATATAATAATGGCCATCACAAGAAAATCATTTGGTTAACAGAATATGGCGAGAAGAAGAAGGTATTGGACGTGTTAGACTATAATTCACTGACAACGCATTTTTAATAGCTTATTAAGAGATAGGAGCAATCCAACATAATGGAGATGAAGAATTATAATATTATCATATCAGAACCATGGGACTTCACAAACTCAGATGGTTCTAATATCATTAGTGGACAGATTATCAGGATTGTAAATGAAGAAATTGCCATTTTCAGATGCAATGAAAAGATTCTATTGAATGGCTTTGAGGGCGATTTCTTTCTTCTATCACCAAGGTTATTACATGAGCGCTTCTTCAAAGGAGTCTTGTCAATTGAAGTGAATGGAGCGGGCATATCATCGAGCATCGAAGATATTAGTCCGAGTATGGTAAATCAACTTCAATTGCTTTTTATTGGGTCACTCAAACGAGCAGATAAATAGAAGAACAACCAACTTAGTCAAAATAACAAAATTTCCATTCAAAGGAATACAGCATGAAGCTAAATAAAAGAATATTAAACAAGCTCGTAGGGCCTCACTTGATCGCAAGGGGATTCACAGAGTTTAAGGATAGCATCTGCGGGACAAGTGGCCTATTTGTTAAACAAGTGGATAATGGCTTATATTTATCCTTAGGGTTGAACATCCACAGGTTCTATGATAGCATGTTTACTTGTGATTTATATCTTTCCAGGACAACACGGATATACTCTTGCTGGGGGGACATTCCCAACGCATGTTGCACACGCCCAGGACAATTGTTGAATAGTGATGAATTGTTGAAATTTTCATCTGATGATGAATGTGTTAGAGATCTGTGGTGGGATGCTTCCAACGGAAGCGAGATAAACAACTTTTTTGAAGTGTTGGACATTGCCGTTGCCCGACATATTGCAAATGACCCGCTTATTGCCTCATTACAAACAAGCGATGACTTAACTAAACTATGTAAACAAGTATCATCGGTAATTGAAATGATAAGATATGGTTCATTGGATAGTCAATACTCCTACCGCTTCATTCCAGATCGAGAAATCGATGGTATTCCAATGGAATGGTTTTGCGCAGCTGAGATTGTGTTAAGGATAGACAAGATCGTCGAGACGAAATATTTATCAAATTTAGTGAAACAATTAGCGGCAGATGCTTACAGGCAATACGCGCTTACAGGCTTTTGATTAGACATGAGTGAAATGAAGATGCAATGGCATGAAATAACAAAGTATTCACCAGAGGGGTATCATGATGGTGTCTACGCCCTTGATGAATGGACTTCATTCTACGATATAGGCAAATCGTTCAATGGTAGTGTGTTGACCTTTCAAGAATATCAAACAATCGAGAAGTGCCACATTGATGTGGTCTCTCAACTCTTGTCGGAAACGAACTGTCGTTTTCTTATTATTGAATATATTGAGATCTATAAAGATTCGCTTATTCATGATTTAAAGAAATCACCATACAATGAAGAATTGTTGAAACATATCAAGTTCTTCATGGGCATGGAGAAAGGGAGACGTATCCATATCAATCTGCTTGAGCCAGTTATGAAATTTTGGTTAAGGGAGTATTGCTATATGATTCTTTCCAATAAATCCAAACATCTCAAGTTTGAAATTGGCTATGATTTTTATCTCAATGTCTGCTGTGATATTAGCACTCGTAGGCTTCGTGAAATTGTCAACTCAAATGGATTGTATCTGGATGCAAGGGGGTAACATCATACTTTACAGAGACATGTTGTTGAGCCTCAGAAACAGATTTGTCCCGAGGACATTCTCTAAGAGCACATCAGGCTTTCTTGATGCAGGTGCCGATCCATTTCTTGACCAAATAAAACGAGGGCACGGCAAGAACCGTAATTAACACTGTTGCCAGTTCAGAATACCAGAATCTAACCTCTACAGGCTCATTCCACATGATATCAGCGAAATAATCCTGCCCCCAGGCACAAAAAATAAACACCGCAAAAACAAGCAAACATTCTAATAAACAATATTTTACTGACATCAACGGCTTGCGGTCAATATTGAAACGGTAGAGTAACCAGATAAACAAGGCGTTGACAATGGCAAATGGTGTGGATACCATCCATACTACTAGCCCCTTAATATCAAATGTCCCATCCAGTGCTAACATACCAACTACGATAAGCACTAACAGAACACCCATGAAAATTAGCACCGAACGAAATAAGGCAATAATAAGCCCTTCACCGTTTAAGTTGTATTTGCCAGAGGCGTTTTCTGGCTGCTGTTGAATCGAGTTACTCATATGCATATAGCGCTAATTATCGTGCAAAAATAATAAAATTATCAATCTCCTACGCTAGCGAATTGAGATTCATTCGACTGGGTGCCGTTTCATGAAATCCTCCTTTAACTCACTGCCGAATGCCTGAGGACCAACGGCACCACCTCCATATTTGAACACCACGCTGTCATTATATGGTATGAACATGGGATCGTCCATATACCGCTTCTTCTCTTCGGGTGTCATGGGGCGTGTGTATATTACAAAAGAGTACATGCCAAAACCAACTCGACGAAAACCGATAGTGGCATAGTCTTCATGTGTGGTGTGAGCTTCGATAGAAATGCACTCCAATTCTTTGAGTCGTTGACGGATGCTTTCATATTCGCGTTGATCCAAGCCGACAATCGGTATGATGGAGTCCGTATTCTCGGGATCCCAGTGAGTTGACCATATCGAGTCATCCACCGCAGCTACGTAGAATCTGGAAACCCTGCCTTTTTCAAATGCAAGTTCCATTCTTGTTCCTGTTTCGAGACTTTGGTTGGCATAAGCAATCAGTTCTCTCATTTCCTGCTCATGCTCATTGCAGTATTCTGCCATGATGTCGGGATTGCAGGGCTTCTCTTCATTTATTGGAGCAAAGATGAAAAACCCTGTCAAAATAATGAGTATGCATCCCCAAGAAAAGACGATTTTCTCTAATCCGGTTCTCATCTTCACTGACTTCAAAAAAACGACCAATGACCATATCGCAACAGGGAGAATTAACCACCAAAACAAACCTAAAATCAATCCAACCCCCCAAGGGCCAGGGTCACACGTCATAAGAGAAATGATGATTATACTTGCAAGAATCAATGGCAATAGATGGCCAGTTGTGATTGCTACTTTCTTATATGGATTTTTTTCATCTTCCATTTTGTCAGGATTGAATTAAGATTTGGCAAAAATACTTGTTTCCTAAGGTAAAAACAAGAGAGATGAAGCAGAATGAAGTTTTTTATTTTCAAATATCTGAAATACAGTGATTTGTAAAAGATGAAATGAACTGAGATTTTTTGCTGTATTCAGTAATTCTCCGTAACTTTGCAAGCATGACAAGTACTGGATTTCTTATTATTCTTGCAGTTGTCTGTGCTACCTTGATAGCGGTGGTGTTCAAGATGCGTGGTCGCTTCTCGGCGTTCATGCATTCCGTGGTATTTATGTGCTATTCTGGAGTGTTGTGGAACGCTCTGCTCTTTCATGGAGATGGCGGTGCTAGTCTTGTATGGCTGTTCTATCTGATTATGGCTTATGGGTTACACATCATTGTCCTGCTGCTGACAATCACCAAGTCCTGTAAGACGAGAAAGGGTCGAATCTGGATTGGAGTTCTGTCAGGTATCGCGATATTGCTATTGTTGATTTTTTGCTCATTAGTCATTGGATGATGAAACTCAATAAATCTGTCGCCAGCGTGATATTATCAGTCATTAGCGCTATCTTCTTTATACTGGGACTATTCTATAGTTTCTTTGCATGGGAAATATTATTACCTATAGACTCGTCTTTTTTCTATCTGTGGGTGATACCGCCGATGGGCTTTATAATGACTCTATTGTGTGCTTCAAGGTTGATTTGGAAGGGTAAAAAAGGAAAAATACGAACTCTCGTCGGTATGGGTTTCGTCCTTTTATTGCATATTCTGGTAATTTGTTGGATGGGGTTATTTGCTCTGGCCTACTCTGATCCAGAGGAGCAAATAACGACAAGTTTTATTATGGGATTCGCTCTTATCATACTCATTGTAGTTGCTTTATATGTATGGAGCATTTATTTGTTCAGAATCATTGATGAAAAGTAGTAACTTTGCAGAAAAACTCAAGAAGATGAAGAAACCAGCAGCAATCAGCATCAAGCAGTCGGCGCGTCGTGCAACTATCGGCACGATTACACCTGGCATGGTCGCTATTGCCATTGGATGGCAAAGTAGATGTCTGCATCTAATTGCCTATCTTGAAAAAACGCCTAATAGTGATGATTTTGAGGCGGTGAGTGATATAGCTGGTGAGATAATTAGTGATTTCCCTGATTACTTCACAAAAACCAAGGAAGAATGTCGATTAATTGACAACCAAAACGCTGAATATGATGAACAATTAGGATGCCTGATTAACCTGAAATGATAGTATCAAATAATTGTTGAACAATTAATTACAAACAATATGGAACTGAGTGTAGTTATAGCAATTATTGTGATGGTCATTTTCGTTTACTTATACCAGAAAAAGAAACGAAAGGAACAACAGATGGGTAATGAATTGGAGAATCTTATCGACGCGGGCGATTGGCAAGGTGCCTGCCGCATATTGATGAAGCAACTGATCTTATGGGGTGTCGCTTTGCTGGTAATCATTCTCGTCTTGGGGTTTTCCTTTTTCTATGAAGACAACTTTCGTTATTCCTCACTTGTAGTATTGGTTCCCGTAGCTTGGCGATTTTTCTTGTTGTTAAGGCTTTATTATTTTTCAAGGCAGAATGCAAAAATGATGCAAATAATCGATGAAAACACGGCATTCAATGAAGAGCTTATGGCCAAAGCTGAGGCTCTGCTCAAGAATTACAATACCTGTCGCATCAGTGCTGATGCCACTCCACAATCCATCATGCAAACATGGTTGGATGCTTATGAGAGAGGGAAATTAGAGGGATTCTACCCTGTACTGATAGAGATTGATGAGAATCTTATTGATAGTCTTGAGGAGGTCATGAATGATGCCAATGGTTTTGATGAACGACATAATTTGCAACTCAACGATCCGATAACGGATGCAAAGGAATTTTTGCGGCTGGAATTAGAAGACCTTAAGGAAAGCTATGTGTCTGATGGCGGACTGGAAGAATGGGAAGAAAATGTTGTTGGGGTTGATTTGCAATTTGAAGCGTTGCATGACTTCAACTTTAGTTGTGACAACATCCTGCTCGTCGAGATTCCTGTCCAACAACCATGGCAGATATTTGCCCACATTCCGTTCGGTGGATGGAATGGTTGCCCCGAAGATGCAGAGCACATGGCAGTTGCAAAATACTGGTATGAAAAGTATGATGCCGTAGTGGCTCACATATCGTCGGACACCTTAGAATACTATGTGCCACAACCTGTTTCTGTCGATACAATGTCCCTTGCTGAAGAACAGATGGGATACTGTTCAGATATCCTTCAAAACGACATCAACTTAACAACCCTCGCAAGAATGAACCAGGCATCCAATGTCTGGAGTTTTTGGTGGGACTAAGTGATTGAGATGATAAAATGGTTGGTTAAATATTTTTGGGGGCTGTTATTGGTGGCATTGCCAGCAATATTATGTACTGCATTTCCCTTTTTTATCTTTTATTTGGGAACAGAAGAACTAGCTCTTTCAGCTTGGAATGCGTCACCAGTTAAAGTAATCATCGGAAGATTTTTATTCGCGTTTGTTCCGACAATTGTTATTACTTTATTGGTTACCATAAATGCGTTTCTTGTTCGACGCTTTCTGATGAATGACAAAAAGAATTCCACGCTTGTCTACTTTGGAAAGACAATGTTGTTATTTTTGCTTTTCATAGTATTGTTAATAATCGCTTTCTTAGTGTTCGAGTATTTTGATCTTGGATACATCGTTTAAATGTGTCTCTTGCCGAACATAACTATAGAGAATAATCCAGTCGTTTTATGAGCATGAAGAGATTCTTAGTTTTTCTATTGGCTTTCATTGTTTTGCTGATTGGCACAGAAACATATTTGAATCTGCGTATTTTTCCACATGACCTCATTGGCACTTATTATGAAGTGCCAATAGGAGACAACTACAAACTGGTTGCATTATCAACAGAGTATTGCAGTATTGTTGGAAATGATGGTATAGTCGAATTGGACTCAATTGATTCGATACACGTAAACAATGGTAGCATAATCGGGAAGCGTTGGGCTTTTGGTGGTAATAATTCACCATATTTCTGTTTCGCTACCAATACGGGACAGATAAGCCGCTATGAGACAATGGAGCAGTTGCAACAAGAGCGGAATATCCAATTTGTCACGTTTACCACTATGATTAAGTACTATTGGAATAAGCGTCGGATGGCTGATATATTGGCAACTGTCACATGCTTCTTCGTTTCACTAATGCTTACACTGTTTCTATTCAAAAAGAAAATGAACCGCAAATAGACTATGTTTCAGTTAAAAACAACTGCCGTACATCAGTCGTAATCTTAGTAATCATTCTCTTGATAATTTAACCATGTCATGAAACTATTTAGATTGATAATAAAAGAGAGCCACAGAGTATTGATTCTATCATATCAACGTCTCTTGGCAAGCATATTGCTGACAACAATCATCCTCACAACGGCATTTGCCCAAGACAGGTTGGTTCCGAAATCTCCTATTGATGATTTAGCTTCACCTTACTACCGTACTTTACTCAAGAGGATGGTTTTGGGAGGAGAGGAGGAATTGGCTTGCTTATTCTATTATATCGTAATGCCTTCTGCCGAGACTGGGGATTCGGAATATGTTTTGTCCGCCGACAGAGAGAATACCCTTTATTTTGCCAAAGCAAACCATAATATTTATGACAGTATGTATTTAAGGCAACATGACAACCAAGATACGGTCTATACGTCAGACTTGCACATACCCGACAGTGTGATGAATGCCTTAAACCGTCTGATGGAGTCATCGGTCAATGCGTCATCATTTCTCTTTAAGGCTTTTGGTTTTGACGGAACTTCTTATGTATTTGGCAACAGTTTGATGGCTGCTTCTTGTTGGAGTCCTGGTGGTAGATGCGGTCAATTAGTCACATTCTGGGACAAGTGCTGTGCTGCTGTCGAAGATGAGAATCTGGACAGTATTCAGGCTTTGATGCCTCTTTGCCGTAATCTCACAATCAGTTTCCGCAAAGATTACCCCAATGATTTCTTTGACCTGGAGCAGCGGAGTATCGATTATTCTTCTGATTCAAAATACCAAACCACACTCTTTTCTCATTTAGTGGGCATAGAATGGTACGGTACCAATGCCCAACGCCTTGAACAGCAGTGTAAAGAGTTTGAATTAGCTCAAGGAGAAGAATTGATCACTTTTTCGAAATATCTGTTCATTGAGAACTTGGTGGATACAAAAATCATTTTGAATCCAAACGCTGATAACCGCATTGATTTTGAATCCCTTCGCAAAGGATTCAAAAACGATCCACAACGATTCCTTATGGAGCATCTTTATCAACCGGATCTCATTAAATAATGGGAGTGGACTATAATCATCACTTGTTTATGATTGGTAAATGAAAGGAACGAATTATGAGACACATCTTTTTAATCATTTCTCTACTGTCCTTCGGCATGATTGCAAATGCTGAGGATGTGAGCCTTGACTCATTGTCATATGCCTATGGAGACGCTTTTATGCGTGCAACAATGGAGTGTAAGGGCTTTTTTAGTCCAGGATTAGAGTTTAACAAGACAAATTCATCGGAATTTATTAGAGGCATCGAAGATGATTTGTTGAATTTGAAATATACTCAGGATTCCATTAAAAACGTTTCTTTTCTAGTAGGTGTGTTGCAGGGTGTTTCCTTGGGTGATGGTTTTGATCACAGTAGCAGAAAAGAAGATATACCGATAGATTGCATTATTGCAGGATTGAACAAAGTGGTTAATCATGAGTTGAGTTTGCCAGAAGACTACATTGACATTTTGGAATTCATGGAGAATCAACCCAGAGATGTCAATCCTTTGGATTTACCAGAAGCAGATAAATGTGATTACTATATTAAATATGGCACCATGCTCGGGCTGGCGCCTGAATTGCAAGAATACATAAAAGAGGAGACGGGAAGGGATGAAGATGAAATGCCTGCCAATTACGAGGCATTTGCCGCTGGTTATGCATTGATGTTTAGAACATTGACTTTCAGCCAAATTCCAGATTCACGGAATAATGCTTACTACTATGGAGTTGCAATCGGCAGTTCAATGCTTTTAGAACCAATTATGGCAAATATGTTCACCTATACGCCAGAAGATGAGTTTGGTAACAAATTAGTATTTCAACTTTCTTCAGAATTCTCAGTAGTGGATTTTCTTGATGGCTGCCGTGCTGCTGCAGGATTGGCTGAGCGTAAGATTTCTATTGAGGATTCAAAACAGATTCTATCTACTGTCTTGCCAAATAAAGAACAATCGATAGAAGTCCAAGAATGTTTATGCGCAGAACCGCTTAAGATCATGGGTAAGGTTGTTTTTGCGGAAGACAATGAGCCGATGTTCGACGTATTAGTCAAGGAAAAGGATGGTAATAATCAGACTCGCTCCGATTTTGATGGCAATTTCAGCATTAATATTGAAAAAGGTGCAGTTCTTGAGTTCTCTTATCCCAGCTGCAAGACGACAGAAGTAGTGGTCCTGAATGATTCTTCTCTTTTCATTGAAATGGAACCCAATGGAGAACTCGATATTAGTCTGATTTCTTGCCCACAGCCGATACGTGTTATCAGACCTGATTCTCTTGACTTTATGCTCCCTGAAAGCGAGTTAATAAAGCTGCAACAGTATGATAAATCATTGAGCGGTGAGTTCATTCAACTAAAGAATGCTCAAATTGGAAGGGCAAAATATCTTCTAAGCGAAGACATCAGTTCAGCAAAGTATCGGCTAATCAGCCCTATGCCTTTTGACCAATACGCAAAACAGTATTTGGGAGTGAACCACAATGGGCACGTGATCGTTCTTATAAATCTCGTTTCATCTAGGTTGATGCCGCATTTTAAAGATCGTATAAGTAAGAGTCTTATTACAGTTGACGATGGAGGGAATAGCTTTGGCCGTGCTAAAGTTAATCTGACCAGTGATGTGATGATTATGTTACGCATGAATGGCAATTAACTTTGTTTTTAGACAACCTAATAGAGCCCATATTTTTGCGGTAGGGAATGTGGGCAATGTATCAGCAAATACAATAGTGAAGAAATAAATCGTTGTATAAAAAAGTTGAACACAACATGAAAAAGATGTCTATATCCAATCGCGGCATGATAGTAAAATGCCTGTTTGCTATTCATTTAATAGTACTCGTCATGGTGATCCCGCTTCAAGTATTGGGAAACGACGAGGAAATCATTGACTTTAACTTTCCACAGGACGTCAGCAAACATGCCCTCGACAATCTGGATAATGCTCTTAATGCTGACGATGGTCAGTTGTCTATTGACGCACTGGTGCGCTACGGCCTTGCCCAGAGCCTCATTTCCAAGGATAACGTGGAGGATATTATTAATCGGCTGGAGGCTGTAATTGCCAAGGAGAAACAGCCTCACATCAAGGCCCTACTTTATCATTTAGAGGCCATGGTCTATGAGGGTTATCGCAACCGTTATGTCTCCTATTCCTACAGGTCTCACAACAATCCGACCGAAGAACTCCCAACCGACATCAGTGAGTGGAATCGCCAGCAGTTCAGCAAGAAGATTGCCGAGCTCGTTGACAAGTCGTTTGCCAATCCCGATGCCCTGCAACAGGTGCCTGTCACGTCATTGCCTGGCATTATCCATTGTAATGAACTGGGTGCAACTTTAGTTCCCACTCTATTGGAGTTCTTGTCATATAAGAGCATCGGCCTGATGTATCCACTCAATATGAATAGCGACACCACACTCGTCTCCCGCATCAAGAACAGATGGTTCAAAGCAACTGAGGGTAATGTGCCGGCTACAATCTTCGCATCGACCAACTTTTTGGCAACCAGTCTCAATCAAGGCATTGACCTCAACAAGCTATGCCAGCGCTACCGCGACAATGAGCACTGCGCCTACTTGCTGGACCTCATTCCCCACAAAGTCGGTGAGGACAAACAATACTATGACATGTTGCAGGACTACGTAGTCCGCTTTCCCAATTCGCCATACACCACTCTGGTTAAGAATCTAATGCTTGAAGAAGGAATCCAGGTTGTGAAAGTCGATGCTCCCGCCGTGGTGTCCAGCCGTGACAGCATCTCTGTCGTCTGCACCGAGGTCAAGAACGCCAACTCATTCTGGATTAACGTCTATCGAGCTCCCGAAGAATTGAAAGAAACCATCTTGGCCGAGGAAATGAGACTGGTGTCACAGACCCACGTGAGTGTACAGG
>JAEEGJ010027127.1_pt1 | contig 11532 bp, 11 predicted proteins | sample 8958761 | NCBI WGS metagenome assembly JAEEGJ01 (sample SAMN16246546, study PRJNA631951) | gut metagenome | biome: gut microbiome; feature: rumen; material: RS-attached | host: Bos | place: Iran: Karaj | collected 2018-10
GAATCTGAGCATAAGCCGCATCTACTTCGGAATCAGTGACTTCCAGGGGCGCATCGACCTTGTCGATTTCTAGCATCAGTCGTTTCAAGGCGGTGTCGCCTTCCTTTTCCACGGCGTTCAGGATGGCTTCCACGCGGGGACGGATGCCTTCGTAATCGACGCCTTGCCGCCGGGTCAGGGCCTCCCACTCCGACCGGGCCGGGTTTTCGATGATTCTCATAAGATGATCTTGTCCACTTCCATGACGAGGATTCCTTCGGCGCCGATGGCCTTGAGCTGCCGGACCTTGGTCCACAGGTCGGCGGCGTCGATGACCGAGTGCAGGGAGCACCAGTCCTCGGACGCCAGCGGCATCACGGTGGGGCTGCGCATGGCCGGCAGAATCTTGATGGCTTCGTCCAGGGAAGCCTTGGGGATGTTCATCAGCAGGTACTTCTTGCCGCGGCTGACGGTTTCCGAGTCGATGCGGAACAGCAGGTCGTCGATGACGGCCCGGTCCTCTTCGGTGAGCGACTTGTTCGCGATGAGGACGGCTTCGGACTCGAAGACCGTCTCCACCTCGCGGAGGCCGTTGGCGATCAGGGTGCTGCCGGAGGAGACGATGTCGAAGATGGCGTCGGCGATCCCTACGGCGGGAGCGATCTCCACGGAGCCGGTGATGACCTCTACCTTGGCGTCGATTCCCCGTTCGATCAGATACTTGCGAAGGATGTTCGGGTAGGATGTGGCGATGCGGCGGCCGGCGAACCATTCGATGCCGTCGTAGTCCTCGCCCTTGGGGACGGCGAGGCTCAGGCGGCAGCCGCCGAAGCCGAGCCGGCAGAGGACGGAGACGTCGGCCCCGCGCTCCTCCACTTCGTTGAGCCCCACGATGCCGAGGGTGGCGGTGCCGCCGGCCACGACGCGGGGGATGTCGTCGTCGCGGAGGTAGAGGGCTTCGATGGGGAAGGTCTGCGACTTGGAGAGCAGCTTCCGCTTGGGCGCGTCGACTTCGATGCCGATGCTCTGGAGGAGGGAGAGGCTCTCTTCGTTGAGCCGGCCCTTGGATTGGATGGCGATTCTGAGCATGTCTATCTGTTGTTCTTGTTCTTTTTAATAATGGTTTTTAAAACAAAAAAGCCCGCCTTGGGGAGGGCAGGTCTTCATCGGTTTTTCCGCTTGTACGGAGGTACAAAAGAGTTCCGCCCTAATCTCTGGAGACCGGGTGATGATGGAGCTCGCTGTTGTAAATCCCGTACATACTGTTGCAAAGGTAGCAATTTCTCCCGGCAATGCAAGGGATTCCGTAAAAATTTTTAAAAATATGCGTACCTTTGTCCTATGCAAGAAATCGAAGTACATCCGTTCGAACCGTTTCTGCCGGAAGGGGCCGTGGTGCTGTTCCTGGGCAGTTTTCCGCCGCAGCCGAAGCGGTGGAGCATGGCGTTCTATTATCCGAACTGGCTGAACGATTTCTGGCGGGTGTGCGGAATCGTCTTCTTCGGCGACCGCGACCATTTCGTGGTGCCGGGGGAGAAGCGGTTCGACGTGGACCGGATCAAGGCGTTCTGCACGGAGAAGGGGATTGCGCTCTTCGATACGGCGACGGCCGTCCGCCGGCTGCAGGACAACGCTTCGGACAAGTTCCTGGAGGTGGTCGAGCCCACCGACATCACCGCGCTTCTCCAGCGGATTCCGGCGTGCGGAGCGGTTGTCACGACCGGGGAAAAAGCCACCGGCGTGCTGGTTGAAAAGTACGCTTGCGCCGAGCCGAAGGTGGGTCAGTCAACGGAGATTTCCATCGACGGAAGGCCGCTTCTTTTCTGGCGCATGCCCTCCACTTCCCGCGCTTATCCGCTCTCCCTTGACCGGAAAGCCGCAGCCTATGAGGCCCTCTTCCGCGCGTTGAACTTGGTCTAATCGTATCGTATTACGATATTAACACTTTTGTTATCATTGTGAACAAATGTGTTATATGCATTGTGATTCAATATTTTGAATACAAATCGAACCCAGACCACCCTGGAACAACAATTTCTCGTTTTTCCGGGGCTTTTTGCCTCAAATCGAAAGGAAAATCAAGATAAATGTCTTATCTTTGAAAGATGAAGCCGAGCTTGTTGATTGCCGATTTTACGGGCGTGTATGCGGAGGAGGGTTTCCTGCGGAAACTGCGGGACCGAGGGGTGCCGTTCCGGCTGGTCGGGCTGGGTGACATCGAGGGGACGACCTGTTACTGCGACCCGGACGCCGAGGCGGAAATCAGCCGCCGCCTGGTGCCGGAAGCGGACGAACGGTTGCGGTGGATCGACAGCGGGGACTATCATTATGTCACCCGGATTCTCGCCGCCCGGGAGCAGGCTTCCTTCACGCTGGTGCTCGTGGACAACCATCCCGACGACCAGCCTCCGGCGTTCGGCGGCGTGCTGAGCTGCGGCGGTTGGGTGAAGGCCCTGCGGGAGGCGAACCCGATGCTGGAGGAAGTCTGGACACTGGGTCCGGACCATCGGATCCGGAACATGTCCGGGACGGTGGACCGGGAGCTGGAAGAGGGGATTGACGACCTTGTCACCGCCGTGGCGGGAAAGCGCGTCTACCTGTCCCTCGACAAGGACGTGCTCGACCGTCCATGGGCCCGTACGGACTGGAGCCAGGGGGCGTACTCCCTGACGCGTCTGAAGGGCTGGCTGGACCGCCTGCTTCGGCTGGACGTGGTGGCGGTGGACATTTGCGGCGAACTGTCCCCGGAAAAGGGAGCAACGCCGGAAGACCTTCGGGTCAATTGTGAAACGAATATTGAACTGCAGGAGTTTATCCTTGACTATTTGAAGTGATGAAGAAGATAGCGATCTGGGCGGCCGCCCTCCTGGCGGCGGTGTCCTGCGGCGGTGGCGGAGCGGTTTCCGGCCCCGTGGACCTCTCTCCCTGGATGGGGGCGGATTCCCTCTATACGTTTACGGTGAAGGATGTCACCTTCACCCTGGCTCCGGTGAAAGCCGGCACGTTCTCCATGGGCGAAACCCTGGACATGGGCCGCTTCCGGACGCCGGCCCTGCACCAGGTCATCCTGGACGGCTTTGCCATCGGCACGGCCGAGGTTTCGCAGGCCCTCTGGAAGGCCGTGATGGGAAGCAACCCTTCTCCGAAGGATGTTCCGGCCGCTCCGGTCACCATGGTCAGTTACGCTGACGCGCAGAAGTTCCTCGCGAAGCTCTCCAAGGCGACGGGCGTTCCGTTCCGGCTTCCGACGGAGGCCGAGTGGGAGTATGCTGCCCGGCAGCGGGAAGGCATGGCCGGAGGCGCCTGGGAATGGTGCTCCGACCGCTGGACCGATGATCTGGGTGCGCTGCTGACCGTCAATCCGCAGGGACCCGAAACCGGCGGTGAGCAGGCCCTCCGCGGCGGCAGCGCCCTGGAGAAGAACAACAGGCCCATCACCCGCAAGCCGATGGCTCCGACGACCAAGGCCGGCGACGTGGGCCTCCGCCTGGCCGTTTCCACCGGCGAGCCCTTCCCGCAGGAGCTGTATGACGTGCTCGTGGAAAGCAAGGTCCCGCGAGAACGTTACAAGATCACGGAGCTCAAGCCTGAGACCTTCACGGTGAACGGGGTCAAGTTCGATATGCTGCCCGTGGAAGGCGGCACCTTCCTGATGGGCGGCACGGAGCAGGCCCAGGTCATCCGGGAGGACGAACTCCCGCAGCACGAGGTGACGCTGGACCATTTCAAGATCGGGAAACTGGAAGTCACCCAGGCGCTCTGGGAGGCCGTGATGGGCGATGTCCCGTACGGCAACCAGGGGCCGGACTATCCCGTCGGCAATGTCTCCTGGTATGATGCGCAGGCGTTCATCCGTCAGCTCAACGCATTGACCGGACGGAAGTTCCGTCTTCCGACGGAGGCCGAATGGGAATACGCCGCCCGTGGCGGAAAGAAGACCCGCGGCTATAATTTCGCAGGCTCTCCGTATCCTCAGGGTGTCGCCCAATATGGTTATGACGACATGCGCACGCGTCCCGTCGCTCGGTACTCTCCGAACGAACTGGGGGCGTATGACATGAGCGGAAACGCCTGGGAATGGTGCCAGGACCGCGTGGGACCGTACACGTCCATTGCGCAGCGCGACCCGGCGGGCCCCACGTCCGTGCGGGAGAACGACCAGCTTGACCCGCGCATCATGCGCGGAGGCAGCGTGGCCACCACGCCCGACAAGTGCCGCGTCAGCAACCGCGGTGAATTCGATCCCAACCGGTTCCGGACCACCATCGGCTTCCGGCTGGCCCTGTAAGAATCAACTAACACCTTTTTATAACACTATGTCAGAAAACGTCAATCCGGCCGAGCTCCAGAAAACCTGTCTGTATGACAGGCACGTGGGGCTGCAGGCCAAGATGAGCCCCTTCGCGGGCTTCATGATGCCCATCCAGTACGACTCCATCACCGTGGAGCACAACGCCGTCCGGCAGAAAACCGGCATGTTCGACGTCTCCCACATGGGCGAGATCTTCGTCGAAGGCCCCGAGGCCGAGAAGTTCGTCAACTGGATCTTCACCAACGAAATCCGTGGCTTCGAGCCCGGCAAGGTCCTGTACGGGATGATGTGCTACCCGGACGGCGGCGTGGTGGACGACCTGCTCGTCTACCGTGAGTTCGCTCCCGATCACTTCCTCCTGGTGGTGAACGCCGCCAACATCGACAAGGACTTCGCCTGGATCGAGGAGCACGCCAAGGGCTTCGACTGCACGGTCCGCAACGAGTCCCCGGCATGGGGGCAGATCGCCGTCCAGGGCCCCGAGGCCGAGAAGACGGTGGTCGAAGTGCTGGGCCTCAAGGAGGCCGCCGAACTGGGCTTCTATACCTTCTATGATACCGAGTATCAGGGCAAGCGCATGATTGTCAGCCGCACGGGTTACACCGGCGAGGACGGTTTCGAACTGTACACCGCACCGGAAGGCACCGTGGACCTGTGGGACCGCCTCATCGCCGCCGGCGTCCAGCCCTGCGGTCTGGGCTGCCGCGACACCCTCCGTTTCGAAGCCGGCCTGCCGCTGTACGGGGACGAGCTGAGCGCCGAAATCAGTCCGGTGATGGCCGGCCTGGGCATGTTCTGCAAGTATGACAAGGACTTCATCGGCAAGGATGCCCTCCTGGCCCAGAAGGGCGGCGAAATCGTCCGCAAGCTGGTCGGCATTGAGATTGAGGACAAGGCCATCCCGCGCGCCGGCTATCCGGTGGAGCTGGAGGACGGAACGGAGGTCGGCGTCGTCACGACCGGCTACCATTCCATCTCCCTGGACAAGAGCATCTGCTTCGCCCTTGTGGACAAGGCCTGTGCCGCTCTGGACACCCCGCTGTGGATCCGCATCCGCAAGAAGGTCTTCCCGGGGAAGGTCGTCAAAAAACGCTTCTATCAAACGAATTACAAGAAATAATCATTTAAAGCACAAAACATTATGAGCAAGATTGTCGAAGGGATCAAGTATTCCGAATCCCACGAGTGGGTCAAGGTCGAGGACGGTGTCGCCGTCATCGGTGTTTCCGATTTCGCCCAGAAAGAGATGGGTGACATCACCTATGTGGACATGCCCGACGTGGACGACGAAGTCACCGCCGGCGAGGAATTCGGCGCCCTGGAGAGCGTGAAGGCCGCCAGCGACCTGATCAGCCCGGTTTCCGGCAAGGTGGTCGCCGTGAACGAGGAGCTCGACGACGCCCCGGAGAAGGTCAATGAGGACGCCTACGAGAACTGGATCATCAAGGTGGAGATGTCCGATCCGTCCGAGCTGGACGCCCTGATGGACGCGGAAGCCTACAAGGCCCACATCGGAGAGTAGGCATGGCCGGATTCCCTTATTTCCCGCATACGGACGCCGATGTCCGGTCCATGCTGGATCGGATCGGCGTCAAGAAGGTGGAGGACCTGTACGCGGACGTTCCGAAGGAGTTCATCAAGAAGGGCGCTTACGCCCTTCCCGATGCGATGTCCGAGCCGGAGGTCCGCGCGTGGCTGAACGGGCTCGCCGGCATGAACGCGAAGATGAAGGTGTTCGCCGGCGCGGGCGCGTACGACCATTACACCCCGTCGGTGATTCCCTACATCACTTCCCGTTCCGAGTTTCTGACGGCTTATACGCCGTATCAGTGCGAGATTTCGCAGGGCACGCTCCGGTACATCTTCGAGTACCAGAGCATGGTGTGCGAGCTCACCGGCATGGACATTTCCAACGCGTCCCTCTATGACGGCCCGACGGCCGCCGCGGAGGCGATGAAGATGACGGTGGCCTGCACCAAGAAGAAGACGCGCGTGCTTCTTTCCAGGGGCCTGCTGCCGCATGTGGTCAAGGTCGTGGAAACCTATGCGAAGTTCCATGGCGTGCAGATCGGCTATGTCCCTGTGGAAGACGGCCAGACCTCGCTGGAGGCCATGAAGGCCGAACTCGAGGCGGGGGACGTCGCCGGCGTCATCGTTCCGGAGATCAACCGCTTCGGTCTCATCGAGGACCACGCCGGCTTCGCCGACGCCGTCCATGCGGCCAAGGCGCTCCTGGTCGAGTACTGCGACCCTTCCGCCCTCGCCGTAATCAAGTCTCCGGCGGAGTGGGGGGCGGACATCGCCGTGGGCGACGGCCAGTCGCTGGGCATTCCGCTCTGCTTCGGCGGCCCGTACGTGGGCTTCATGGGCGTGAAGAAGGAGTACATGCGCAAAATGCCGGGCCGCATCGTGGGCCAGACCACGGACAAGGACGGCAAGCGCGCCTTCGTGCTCACCCTCCAGGCCCGCGAGCAGCACATCAAGCGTGAGAAGGCGACTTCCAACATCTGCTCCAACGAGTCCCTGATGGCCCTGTGGGTGACGGTGTATCTGTCCCTGATGGGTCCGGAGGGTCTCCGCGAGGTGAACAGGCTCAGCTATGACGGGGCGCATTACCTGAAGGAGCAGCTGTTGGCCACCGGCCAGTTCGAGGACCCGTTCCCCGGCAAACCGTTCCTGAAGGAATTCGTCCTGAAGCCCCTGAAGTTCCCGGGGCTCCTGCAGCGCGACCTCGAGAAGGCGGGCTTCTTCGCCGCCCTGGACACGGAGGAGGGGTATGTCTCCTTCTGCGTGACCGAGCAGCGCACCAAGGAAGAGATCGACGAACTGGTGAAAATCGTGAAGGAGGGCTAGGCCATGAAGTACTACGACAAACTCGTTTTCGAACTTTCGCAGAAAGGACGTACCGGTTACTCCCTGCCTGCCAATCGTTTCCCTGCCGCACCGGAACTTCCGGTCGAACTCAGGCGCGAAGCCTCCCTCGACCTCCCGGAGGTCAGTGAGGCGGATGTGGTGCGCCACTACACGAACCTTTCCCAGATGAACTTCGGCGTGGACACAGGCTTCTATCCGCTGGGCTCCTGCACGATGAAGTACAACCCCAAGATCAACGAAGAGGTGGCGGCCCTGCCGGGCTTCACCGGCCTGCATCCGCTGATGCACGCCGGCCTGACGAAGGGCGCCATCAAAGTGTACCAGGACATGGACAAGTTCCTGGCCGCCATCACGGGCATGTACGCCTTCACCTTCGATCCCTGCGCCGGCGCGCACGGAGAGCTGACGGGCCTGATGGTCATGCGCCAGTATCACATGAACCGCGGCGACCTGAAGCGGACGAAAGTCATCGTCCCGGACAGCGCCCACGGCACGAATCCCGCTTCCGCGGCCGTCTGCGGCCTGGAAATCGTGGAGGTGAAGTCGCTGGAGAACGGCCGCGTGGACGTGGAGGCGCTGAAGCCGCTGCTGGACGACACCGTCGCCGGCATGATGATGACGAATCCGAACACCCTGGGTCTTTTCGAGACGCAGATCAAGGAGATTACTGAGCTCGTCCATGGAATCGGCGGCCTGATGTACTATGACGGGGCGAACATGAACCCGCTCATGGGCGTCGTCCGTCCGGGGGACATGGGCTTCGACATCATGCATCTGAACCTGCACAAGACCTTCTCCACGCCGCACGGCGGAGGCGGTCCGGGCTCCGGTCCGGTGGGCGTCGCGGAACACCTGGTGGACTGCCTGCCCGACCTTCGCGTGTCCGGCTTCCACGGCAACTTCGGCGTGATTCTGCGTGCGTATGCGTATATCCTGATGCTGGGCAAGCAGAATCTGAAGCAGGTGGGCCAGTACTCAGTGCTGAGCGCCAACTACATCAAGGAGTGCCTGAAGGACGCGTACAAGCTCCCAATCGAAGGCGTGTGCAAGCACGAGTTCGTCTTCGACGGCCTCATCAACGACGGTGCCCATGACGACGTGCACGGCGCCACCACCCTGGATGTGGCGAAGCGTCTGCTGGACTTCGGCTTCCATGCCCCGACCATCTATTTCCCGCTCCTGTTCCACCAGGCGCTGATGATCGAGCCCACGGAGACCGAGTCCAAGGAGACCATCGACGCGTTCATCGACGTGATGCACAAGATCGCCGCCGAGGCGGCCGAGGATCCCCGGATCCTGCAGGACGCTCCGCACGGCGCGCCGATCAAGCGGCCGGACGAAACCGCCGCGGCCCGCAACCCCATCCTTAAGTTCAAGGACGCTCAATGATTTATGCAGGGAACCCCGGTTGGAAGCCGGGGTTTTTTGTGTATCTTTGCAGTCCTTATGAAAGAACGGAGCATCGAGAACATATTGAAGGGGTTCCGGAAAGTGGAACTGGAGGATCTCGGGAACATCCTGGGCAGCACGCTGTCGCCCCGGCTGAAGAAGGCCGAGCAGGTGTCGAAGCTGACCGCGTATCTGACCGGGAAGCCGCGCCGTTGGCTCGCGCATCTGGCAGAGCGGGACATCCGGCTCCTGAAATCGCTCGTCCACGCCGGTCCGGGGAAAGTGCAGTACCTGGAAACGGCGGATTATCCGTCGATGCTCGAGGTCAGCGGCCTGGTGGATTCGGACGATTCGGACAGCCGTTTCCGCAAGGTTTGGGTCCGCCGCGAAGTGTACGACATCGTGGCGCCGCACATCGACCGTGTCATCAAAAGCGGGGAGCGGACCGGACAGTTCGAGGTGGAGCGCGTTGGGATGGGTTTCCTGAACTTATACGGTATCCTGCCCGTCGAGCGCTTCGTGGATCTGATCACGGACTATTATGAGGAAGCGTTCCTGGGGGACTACGATTCCCTGGTCAAAATCCTGAACCAGAGCCCCCTGATCAAGGTGTACCGCTATGTGGACACCCACGGCGACTATCTGCTTTCTCCCTGCGTGTCCGACGCAGACGACCTTTTCCAGCTGCGCGAGGAAATCGGCTTTGAGAACGAACCTTACAAGACTTTCACCGTGGAGGAGGCCCGGGAGGCCGGGAGCGGAGCTCCGTATTTCACGGTGGGCTTGAAGACACCGGAAGGTAGGTCGTTGACGGAAGCCTTGAAGCGCATCGGCTACGACGGCTTCGACCTGGTGAAGGCCCAGCACGACATCTGGGCGGAGGCGCAGGTTCCGTTCGGGAACGAGTCCCTTTTCGGCCCGCTGCGGGACCGGGATGAGTTCATCGCTTCGGACAGTCTGTACGAGACTTGCGTTCATGCCATCATCGACTACGCCAACACCGTCCCCAAATGGGCCCTGAACGGTTTCAGCGCCCTGGAGAAGGACATGATGGTCCTGGAGTATCCCGCGGACGAGGCGCCTGAAGACGGAGGGGAGCCGGACGAGGACTATCCGCGCTGGACGATGCCCCGGCCCACGATTTCCGACGGCTATACCGATCTGATCGAGAAGGATGAAGCCCTGGACAGGCTCTCCGCCCTGATGCCGGAGGGCTTTCCTTTCGGGCTCGCCATTCCGCACGTGGCGCCGACGGACCCCTGCCCCTGCGGCAGCGGCCTGAAATACGCACATTGTCACGGAAAAAATCTCAACTGACCGTGCAAGATTCCGCAAAACGCGGATTTAGGGGTTGTATGAAACAAAAGCTTCATTCTATGCGCCCGTTACTGACTCTGATTCCCGCCTTGCTGCTGCTGGTTTCCGCCTGCAGCAAGGGTATGGATTATGAGGCTGGCATCAGTTATGGGGATTCCAGTTATTTTCTCCCGGGCGACCGGACGGCCAGCCAGGCCGTCGGCACTGTCAAGACCCGGGACGGCGTCCGGTTCATCCAGCTGGACCCTGTCTCCACGGGCTTTGTCGTCAACCCGAAAGAGATCGAGGACCTCGCGGACGGCACCAGGGTGTATCTGCAGTACCGGACTGTCGTGTCGACGAATACGCCGGAGTTCTGTACGGACGCCATCCTGGTGGAATGGGCCACGCCGTTGGAACAGGGGGGTGTCTCCCTCCTCAATTTCGAAGAGGCGTTTTCGGCCGATTCTTTCCTGGCTACGGACCCCGTGGACATCGTTCCGGACTGGATCACCTCCCTGGAAGACGGCTTCCTGACCTTGCATTACACGATTGCCTCCGGAGACAAGAAGCATTCGTTCGGTCTGTATCGCGGCATGGGGAGTCCCGTCCGCTTTTACCTCGTCCATGATGCGGACGGGGATACCGGGAAGGCGCTGAAGGACGGCATCATCTGTTTCCCGCTGCCGATGGAAAACCTGTTCCCCGAAGTCGGGGAAGGGGAAACCGTTGCACTCACCCTGCATTATCTCAACCTCGACCATACCCAGAAGACGCTGACCTTTGAATACCGGAGCCCGAAATAGCGGGTCGGAACAGGACCTTGTCCGGAAGGTCCGCCAGCACGACAAAGCCGCGATGAAGACGCTCTACGGCCAGTACGTGGGGTATCTGACGGCCGTATGCGCCCGGTACATCCCGGATGACGACGAGGTCAAGGACATCCTGCAGGAGGCGTTCATCAAGATTTACCAGTCGATGGACCGCTTCTCCTGGCGCGGGGAAGGCTCCCTGAAGGCCTGGATGACCCGGATCGTCGTGAACGATTCGCTCAAGTCCCTCCGCCGTAAAAAACCGCTGCCGCTGTCGGCGACGCTGACCGAAGAACCGGCGGACGAAGGGGAGCCGGCCTTCGAAGCGGTTCCGCTGGACGTCATCCAGGGTATGATCCGTCAATTGCCGGACGGGTACCGGACCGTGTTCAACCTCTTCGTGTTCGAGGACAAGTCCCACAAGGAGATCGCCTCCCTGCTGGGCATCAAGGAAAACAGTTCCGCCAGCCAGCTTTTCCATGCGAAGGCGCTGCTGGCCCGGTGGATCAAAGATTATATCAAATTGAAGGACAATGGATAACGAGTGGAAAAACAGCCTGCGGGAACGCTTCTCGGACTATTCCGCCCCGGAGCCGGAAGGACTCTGGGAGGGGATAGAACAGGGGATTGCCGGGAAGCCGCGCAGGAAGATGCTCCCCGTGTGGATCTTCTCCGGCCTGGCGGCTGCGGCCGCCGTCGCCCTCGTCGTCTTCCTCCATCCGGAGAAGACGCCGGAAACGCCGGGCATGCAGAAGCAGGCGCCCCTGGCCGAATCGGTCCAGGCCGACCCTGTTACGTCCGATCCGGCCGCTCCGTCATCCCCGGCTACGACCGGGGATCTCAAAGACGCATCAGCACCCTCTACCTCCG
>JAEEGJ010027128.1_pt1 | contig 11532 bp, 7 predicted proteins | sample 8958761 | NCBI WGS metagenome assembly JAEEGJ01 (sample SAMN16246546, study PRJNA631951) | gut metagenome | biome: gut microbiome; feature: rumen; material: RS-attached | host: Bos | place: Iran: Karaj | collected 2018-10
CGCTGCGCGGATACCGTCGGTGTAGGACTCCTGCTCACGCTCCTCGGTGCCGTCGCGGATGACGGCCACATCCCTCAGGAGCACGGTCTGGCTGCCGTTGTAGCCCACTACGATGTCCAGCAGTTCGGAGGGATCCTCGAACTCCTTCTGCACGCGGAGGGTGTAGGTGTTGGAACCGATGTCGATGTTGCCGGAGGGCAGGTTGCGGTTCTCGGATGCGATTATCTGGGCTATGGCCGACACGCTCAGATGGTAGGCCTCGAGCTTGCTGGGATCGCAGTAGACCTGGATCTCGCGGGTGGGGGCGCCGTCGATACTCACTGTTCCCACGCCCTTGATTCGGGCCAGAGGAGTGGCCACCTGGTCGTCCAGTATCTTGTCGAGGCCGGACACGGACTCGGTGGCGGATGCCGTGAGCATCATGATGGGCATGTCCTCGGCGCTGAACTTGAAGATGACAGGAGTGGTGGCCCCGTCGGGCATGACGGAGTTCACCATGTCGAGCTTGTCACGCACGTTGTTGGTGGCCTCTTCGATGTCGGTGCCGTATTCGAACTCGAGGGTGAGGAGGCTGACGTTCTCCTTGCTCTGCGAGCTGAGCTTCTTGAGGTTCTCTACGCTGTTCAGGGTGTTCTCGAGCAACTTGGTGAGGTTGGTCTCGATATCCGATGCGTTGGCTCCCTGGTAGGAACTCATCACCATGATGGTGTTGGAGTCGAACTCCGGGAAAAGCGCGATGGAGGTGTTGATCAACGAGTAGACGCCGAAGATGACGAAGGCCACGAACACGAGGGCCGTCGTCACCGGATTCTTGACTGCGGTTTTTATTATGCTCATGGCTCGTTAGTCTAGGATCTCCACCTGAGCGCCGTTACGCAGGGAGTTGCCTCCCTTCACCACCACCAGCTCGCCTTCGGAGAGGCCGGAGAGTATCTCGTACTGGCCTTCGAAGTGGCGGCCTAGGGTGACCTCGCGCTGGACAGCGACTCCGTCTTCCACCACGAACACATTGCGCTGGCCGGAGCCCTGGAGGCGGACCACGGCGGCATCGGGCACCACTATGTTGGTGCTGTGGCCGAAGTTCACCTCAACCTTGGCATACATGCCCGGGCGGAGTTCGCGGCTCTGGTTGGGCACCTGCACCTCTATGTTCACCGTGTGGGTGGCAGGGTCGATGGTAGGATAGAGCCTCTTGATAGTGCCGGAGAAACTCTTGCCCGGGAGGGCATCCACCGTAAGGGTGACCACATCCCCCTTGCGCACCTTGGTGTAATCGGCCTCGGAGATGCCCACGAGGAGCTTGACGGGCACTATCTGCTGCACCGTGAAGATGGGGGCCGCCATGGCGTACATGTCCCCGCGGTCATAGTTGCGGGCGGAGACGACGCCGCTGATGGGGCTGCGCAGGATGGTGTTTTCGAGGAGGTTGTCGTAGGTGGATTTGCTCACCTTGCAGTTGAGCTCGGCGGCCTCGTAGTCACTCTGGGCCACGCCGCCCTGCTCGTAGAGCTGCTTCAGGCGGGCGAGCTCGGTCTCAGCGTTGGTGAGACGGAGCTTAGCCTGGTCCAGCTGCACACGGTCCATCTCCGCGAGAATCTGGCCCTTGCCGACGAAGTCCCCTACCTCCACGTTGATTTTCTGGATGCGGCTGCCGCTCTGGGGGGCGATGTTGTTCACTGCAAATGCCTGCACGGTGGCGGAGTAGGTGCCGTTCTGCTTCACGTCCTGCTTGGCGGCGGGCATCACTTTTACTGTCTGGGCCTTGGCCTGTGCCTGGGCCGCCGCGGCCTGAGCTTCCTGGGATGTTCTCTTCTGGGTGCAGCCTGCTATGGCGAGGACTGCGAGGGTTATGATGACTGTCTTTTTCATTATTCTGCTGTGTAATCTGCTCCGATTGTGCTTTCGAGGGCGGCCTTGGCCACCAGGTAGTTGTATATCGCCGTGCTGGCCGCGAGTTGCGCCTGGGTGAGGGCCAGCTGGGCTGCGTCGAGCTCCGTAAGGGTGCTGCGGCCGATCTCGTAGGACTTAGCCGCGATGTCGTAGGCCTTCTGCGCTGATTCAAGGGCGTCGAGGGCCGATTCGTGGCTCTTGACGGCGGTTTCCATGGTGCTCAGGCTCTGGCGTATGGAGATGCGGAGCTGACGCTCGGTGTTCTCGCGCTGGATGGCCAGCTGGTTATGCTGGACCTGGCTCTGGCGGAGGTCGTTGAGTTTTTGCCCGCCGGAGAAAATTGGTATGTTCAGGCTGAGCCCGACATAGGAATAAGGGGTCCAGTGGTACTCCTCGAACTTGAAGTCGTTCGTCATGGCGTTCAGGCTGTAGGAGAAGGCCAGCGACAGGGTGGGCAGATAGCCGTAGCGCTGCATCTTGATGGTGTTGGCGAGCTGGTCGGCCTGGATCTCGAGCTGGCGCAGGGTGCTGTTGTTCGTGAGGGTGAGGTCGTTGTCGTTTATTATCCTGGACATGCTGTCCGAATAGACCAGCAGGGAGTCCTTCACGTCGATCTCGGCCTCGAGGTCTATGCCCATGACCGCCTTCAACTGCCAGAGGTTCAGGTAGATGGCGTTCTCGGAGTTGAACATGTCCGGCACCGCGTTGGCGACCGTAGTCTTGGCGCGGGCGAGGTCGAGCTCGGAAGCCTTGGAGGCGTTGTATTTCTTCTGGGTGAGCTCCAGGTTCTGCACAGCGTTGTCGTAGACGCTCTTGTAGACATTCTTCGCCTCCTTGGCGAGGAGCACCGCGAAGTAGGCCTGCTTGACCTGGTTCACGGTTTCGAGGCGGGAGGTGCGGGCCTTCTCGACCGCCAGGTCCACGCTCTCGCCGGAGATCTCCAGGCTCTTCCAGAGCTGGGCGTTGATGAGAGGCATGTTGGCCATGATGCCGGCGTTGAAAGTGTTCCAGCGGCCTACGGCTATGCCACCGTCGGAGGAGTCGTCGGTGGTGGTTGCCGGAGCGACGTAGGGCACGTAGGGCACGCCGGTGCCTTTATAGAGCTCGTTGATATAGTACATAATGGGGTCCAGCACGCCGGACATCATGGAAGACATCCCGCCGCCGCCTTCATCGTCATCGTCTCCCCCACCCATGTACATCACCTGCTTCTTGATGGTGCGCTGGTAGGATGCCGATGCGCTGATCTGGGGGAAGAGCATCGCGTAGCTGCCCTTCTTTGCGAACTCCGCGCGCTGCACTTCCATGTCTGCTATCTTGACCGTAGGGCTTTTGTCCAGGGCTATCCGTATGGCCTCGTCGAGCGTGATGGCCGCCGGGGCCTGCTGCTGCGCGATGGTGTCTGCCGGAGCTGCGATAGACAGTATACCGAACAATAATAAACTAACCATATATAAAAAATTACGGCGCGAATTTATGCAAAATTTGCGCCATAAACAAATAAAAGCGGCAGCCGGATGCGGCTGCCGTGTTGTGAGGATTACTGGATTTGAACCAGTGACCTCTTGCCTGTCAAGCAAGCGCTCTAAACCAACTGAGCTAAACCCTCGAAAGGACTGCAAAGGTACACATTTTTTTTACACTAAAAAATTTTTTTGCGTATATTTGAAGGTTATGCGTAAAACTGTAACCATCATACTCCTTGCCCTGAGCAGCATCCCGGGCACCATGCTGCCCCTTGCTGCCCAGAACAACCCATATGCCATCGACGACGAATGCTACAAGTATTTCAAAGAAGCGGAGCTGCTTGTGGGCAAGGAAGGGTTCGAAGAGGTGAACAACGCGCTACTTCGCACGGCTATCACCAAAGACGACAAGAAAGCCCAGACACTCTATTATGTCGAGCGTCTCAAAAACGCATCCAGGAGCATTCCTACCGACACATACACCACGGAGGAGCAGGACAGAAAGATTGAGGAGTACATGGAAAACCTGAAGGAAGTAGCCGACAGGTTCCATTTTCCGCAATACTATTACTATGCATACGAGATAGCCCAGAACTATTTTTACAACCATAACAAATTGCTGCGCACCATGGAGTTGGTGCAGGAGCTCCAGCTGGACGCCACCAAGCGGAATGAGCCATACGGGGTGTGGATGAGCCAGCGCTATATGGTGAGCCTGTATGTCGCGCAGGGCGACTACATCAACGCCAAATCCTACATCCTGAAAGCAATCAGGATATTTGAAGAGTCCAAGGATCCAATCATCCGGCGTCAGAGCGGAGCCCGCCTTTACTGCGACCTTGCCGAAACCTATAATATCGGGTCGGACTCATTAAAGATCAATATCCATAAAGCAGTTAAGACATCAGCCCTGCATCTGGATTCTCTCCGGTGCACCTACCATCTTGCCAAGATAGCAGCATACGAGAAAGATGCCACCAACTACAGGCACTACAGGGACTACTGCCTGTCGGATCCCCAGATCGGCACCATAAGCGAAACCGCTCCTCTGACGTTCGAAACCCTGGACGCAATCATGGAGGGCCGTTTCGATGCCAATGTAATCAACAGCCTTTCAGTTGCCACGGTACGTGAGATCAAGTATCTCGCCAATGTGGCGGAGGTCTATGGCTACAAGGAACAGGGCTTTGAAATCGAGCGCCTTCTGGTGCAGAAGTTCGAAAGACAGCTGGCCGATGCCAACCATTCCAAGATTGCCGAGCTGGACGCCCGCCTGGGCAATAACGAACTGCAGAAGGAACTTGCCAACAAATCGGAAGAGGTGCTGAACGTGACACGCCTGGTGATGATACTTCTCACCATCCTCCTCATGGCCATCATCACCTTCCTCACCATCCACCTGCGCACACTCCGGAAGAAAAACAAGACTCTGCGGGAAGCCCACGAAAAAGCCGAGCTCGCGAACGCGGCAAAGACCCGTTTCGTGCAGAACATGAGCCACGAGGTGCGCACTCCGCTGAACGCCATCGTGGGATTCAGCCAGCTGCTGAGCCTGCCGGACGGCAGTTTCAGCCCGGAAGAAAAGGATGAATTCTCCAACCATATAATCAACAACACCAAGATGCTGACCATGCTGCTGGACGACATCCTCAACACCACCGCCATGGACAGCGGCAACTACCGCATCACCTTCGAGGACGGCGAAGCCGGATTCATCTGCCAGTCCGCCATCAGCAGCGCTGAACACCGCCTGCAGCCGGGCGTTACCATGACCTACGTGCCCCAGTTCGAGGGCCAGCACATGTTCCGCACCGATCCCCGCCGCGTGCAGCAGATACTCATCAACCTCCTTACCAATTCCTGCAAGCACACCACCAAAGGCGAGATCAAACTAGGATGCTCACTGAAAGAGAATCCCGGCGAGGTGACCTTCTGGGTGACCGATACCGGCCCCGGAATACCTCCGGACCAGGCGGAGGCCATCTTCAACCGCTTCACCAAGCTGAACGAATTCGTACAGGGCACAGGCTTGGGCCTCAGCATCTGCCGGGACATCGCCGGCAAGATGAACGGCCGCGTGTACCTCGACACTTCCTATACCGGCGGAGCCCGCTTCGTGCTCGTGCTGCCCGATACTTTACCGCAACAAAACATTTAAGATATGACTCCCCTTTACGCTCAAGACCACGATTATTCCAAGTACAACGTTCTCGCGGTAGACGACATACCCCTGAACCTCCTGCTTGTCCAGAAGATGCTTTCCCGTTTCAAGTTCCGCATGCGCACGGCCAGCGGAGGCCAGCAGGCACTGGATGCAGTTGCAGCTGAAAAGCCCGATCTTATCCTCCTGGACCTGATGATGCCCGGAGTGGATGGATTCGAGGTGCTTAGGCAACTGCGCTCCAATCCTGAGACCGCCGGCATACGCATAGTGATACTCTCGGCCCTCAACTCCAACGAAGATATCGTTAAAGGTTTCAACGCCGGGGCGAACGACTTCATTATGAAGCCGATAATCATGGAGAAGCTTCTCACATGCGTAATCACACAGATTCAACTGGTAGCAAACGCTGAGAAATGATACAACTTGCCATTCATTGGAACGTGGACCCGGTGATATTCCATCTCTGGGGCCTGCAGGTACGCTGGTACGGCCTGCTGTTCATCTCCGGGTTCATCCTCGGATGGTACATCTTCCGCTGGTACTGCCGCCGGGAGGGCGTCAAGGAAGAGATACTCGATCCCCTGCTCTACACCCTGCTTATCTGCACCATCGTGGGCGCCCGCCTCGGGCACTGCATATTCTACCAGCCGGACTACTATTTCGGCTCGTGGCATGGGTTCTGGGAGATATTCCAGCCTTGGAAGGGCGGCCTCGCCAGCCATGGCGGAGCCATTGCCCTGCTGCTCGGAATGTGGTGGTTTTCAAGCAAATACGGCAAGCCCAACGGTTTTGATTTCCTGTGGATAATGGACCGTCTCTGCATCACCGTGGCATTCGCTGGATGCTTCATCCGCCTTGGCAACCTGTTTAATTCAGAGATTTATGGAAATGTAACATCGCTCCCCTGGGGTATCATTTTCGAAAGAAACGGGGAGACCGAGCCCAAGCATCCCACGCAGCTCTATGAGGCGCTGTCATACCTTATCCTTGGGCTTTATCTAATCTGGCACTACTGGAAGAAGCTGGACCGCAGCTACCGCGGCTTTTTCTTCGGCGCGTTCCTGATCGGCTGCTTCGGCATGCGTTTCATAATCGAGTTCATCAAGGAACCTCAGGTGGAATTCGAAAACAACATGGCACTGGACATGGGCCAGTGGCTCAGCATACCGTTCATCGTGGCGGGCTTCGCCATCCTCATATATGCATATATGAAAAAGGTACCGGCTGCCGCCACGCCTCCCGCTCCCCCGGCAAAGAAGCCTAAGGACAGCAAACCAGTGGCACATTCCATAGCCGAATAAGTCTATGGCCCGGCTCCGGAGATACATCCTGCTTGCAGCCTTTCTGCTGCTCCCGGTCCTTGCCGGGGCACAGATAGTCAACCGCCTTAAGGTGGACGATGCCGTGTTCCAGCGCTATGCCTACGGGCGCATGCAGATGTACAACCCCGCGAACCTTGCGCTGGCGGATTCCATCTACCAGGCCGGCGTGCAGCGGGAAAGCTTCCGCTACAAGTGCCTGGGACTTTCGCTGGAGATGCCCGTGCGTTTCGCCCAGGGCGATTATGAGCGCATGGACGAGACCGTGGCGGAAATCAAGGAACTGGTACGCGGACATGCGGATGCGCGCCCCTTCTACTTCTCCGTCATCCACGAATACTGCCAGTACCTCATCCATATCGGACGGGCATCCGATGCCATGCTCGAAGCCCGGGACATGGGGCGCCGCGCAGACAAGCTGAAAATGCCCCTCGGGGCGATGTACTCCCACCGCATCATCGGGCTCATCCAGAGCTACCGCACCAACTCCTACCTGGCCATACGCAATTTCGAGACTGCTGCTGGGTATTGTAAGGAAGCCCGCGCAGAGCAGGAACTGCCGAACCTGCTGATTCTCATCGCGCAGGAACAGATCAAGACAGGCGACTTCGCCGAAGCCGAGGCCAACTGCGTAAAAGCGGAGGCCTATCAGGAGTTCTTCCCCTCGCTCCGCATCAAGACGCGCATGACGCGCGCGTACCTATATAATGCTAAAGGAGACTGGCAGAACTTCTGGGCATGCTACGATGCCCTGATGGAAGATCCCCTCTACGAAGTGCAGACAGAAGGCGACGAACGCTGCGGCCTGGACGTGGTTTACCTTCGCTCCAAGGGCCTGTTTGCCGAAGCCCTCGCCCGAGCGGATTCTCTCGGCACAGCCCGCGAACGCCATTCCCACAAACACGGCATCTACGCGGAGATGGGTGCTTTCGGCCCGGCGTACGGAGAACTCAATTCGCTGATGAGCGAAAAAGACTCTATATATATAAAGGTACAGAACGAAGACATGGCCATCCTGGATGCCGAGATGAACAACGCCCGGCTTCGCGCAGAGGCCGCCAGGCTCAAGGCGCAGAACCAGATGACCATACTGATAGGCTTCCTGGTGATGTTCGCCATCGCGTTTTTCGCCATACTGCTCAGCCAGTGGCAGCTGAGGCAGAACCTGGACGAGATGCGCGCCAAGAACAGCCAGGCGCTGGCCGCACGCAGGGCCTTCCAGAAGGCCATGGAGGCCAAGGAATCCGAAAACAACTACAAGATCAAGATACTGCAGAACCGAACCACCAACAAACTGACCGGCTATGAAGATATCCTCAATTTATAAGAACCACCGCAACGAACTGATTGCGCTTGCAATATTCCTTATCGGAGCCACGCTGGGCATGCTGGGCCTCATCCAGAGAGTGCCGCTCATCGTGGGGATCCTCGGCATAGTGATCCTGGCCTCCGGCCTGTTCTTCTTCTGCATCCAGTATACCTCGGAGAAGGTGTATAAGGATTACTACAAAGACAGTTACGAGATCGAGCACGAGACCATCGAAGACGAAATCCGCAAGTCGATGGTATATCACCGCTACCAGGAGGCCGTTCTGGGCCGCTACGAAAGCGCCTGCCGGGACCTCGGCCTCGTAGACGAGCAGAAAGACTGGCTCCTGGACCTTCTCATGGCCGAAAAGGATAAGGTAGACGAAGACCTCCGCGCACAGGGCGGAGGTCACATCTAGTTAATCTTCCGTAATTACAAGATTCTTGATTTCCCAGGTACCGGCGCGGCCGTCGTCCATGGTGACTGTGACGGGATAGCCGGTGTTGGTGTGGGTGTAGCTGGTGGTCACGCGCTGTTCTTCTCCAACTGTTACAACATCATAGTAGACTTTGAATCCTGTATTGGTCGTGGTCGTAACGTTCGAATCAGCTGCTGTGAAGTAAAGCTGGGTAAAGTGATCCGGGAAACTCTCGCATTCGAATGCGACGCGGAAGTTGGACACAAGGTAATCCGAAGGAATTTCAGCCTGGGCCTTAATGTAGATCCAGTTGGTTCCCGGAGGATAGTTGATATTCACAGGGTCGCTCCAGGTCTGGCCTCCATTCTTACTGAACCGCATCTTGGCGTCGCTTCTCATATTGGCGCGGGCATCGGTATGAGCCGGGTCGGAGAAGTAGTTACCTGCGTGATAGAAGGTAATTGTAGCTCCGGCTGAGCAGGAAAGGTCTATGTCCTTGGAGGATATCTTTGAATAACCGGCAAAACGACGGTTGTGGTAGTCGGTTTCCCACTTGCCTTCGCTCACGTTCCAGCGGTTAGTGGGCTCATCTATAGCGCCCCAGGCCGATTGTGCTACGCCGAAGGACATTCCCGTACCCACATTATAATAAGGATACCACAAGTGCCTGTAGCAGCTGCCTGCGCTGAACCAGGTGTACTGAAGGAATTGGGCTGTCTTATCATTCCCGGTATTCCAGGTTTCACCATCGGATACTCTTTCCTGGACTATCGAGTAGTCTCCCATGTTGTTTTCGAGGAAGGTCTCTTCATGGTGAATGGTGCCGGATGCCGCCTTGTTTGCCGTAACCTGAATCTCGTAATGCACGGCCTGGGTGGCTGCCGCATAACCGTTTCCGGCAGGTGCCGTTACAGAATAGGTGATGAGCACTTTACCGGCCGACACGCCGTGCACAGTTCCGTCCGCAGATACCGTGGCGATGCCGGTGTCACCCGATGAGTACGTAGCAACGGGAGATCCGGTGTATCCGGGATCAACGCTGTATTCGCCCTGGGTCTGAACATTGGAGCCAACCTTGACCACGAACGTGGGTTCAGTCTTCCATTTTACGGAGAGCTTGCTGAGTTCATCGGTGGTAACGGTCACCGTGTAGGTAACAGGGTCGGCTGCTGTGTAGTTCCTGTAGGCATCGGCAGAGGCCGTGATTGTGGCGGTTCCCACACCTACAGCTTCAACTTCACCGTTTTCATTTACCTTCGCTACCGAGGTGTTATTTGAGGTATACACAATAGGGGCACCAGCGTTAGACGTCGCCTTGTTGGTGGCTTTCTGTCCAACCTTGATCTGCATTCCATAGTAACTGAAATACAGGACGCCCTGTTCCATTTCGTTTGCGAAAGTGTCCCTGTTGGTGGAGTTGTTGCCATCGTCCACAGGATAGTAGAAGTCATTGTTCGGTGATGCAACCACCCATACGGTAGTGGCACTTTCCTCCACCATTGTCTTGAAATAACTGCGGAACGTCTTGATTCCGTTTATGTCGGTAGGAGTGGCAGTATACTCGTCCCAGTTGATGGTCCTGCGGTAATAGTAGTTGTTCTTGGTGCGGCCTGGAATAAGGCTGGGGCCGTTCTCCACGGTAAGAGTTTCGTTCGCACCTGAAGCAAGCGGCTTGGGGTACATAGTATTCTCTTCCTGCTCGATGTAGAAGTACAGAGGGAAGCGTGCCACTGTAAGACCGGCAGGCACGTTGAAATCTACCCATACTTCCTCTCCTTTGGTGGCGGGCACATAGTCCTGGGCATCAACCGAAAGGGAGAAGGGACGGCGGAGTGTGAGGTTCACCGTACGGGTGAGGCCGCTGCCGTTCTTGAAGACTATGGGCTGTTTCCACACTTCACCGGGCTTGAGGTTCTCCGGGTCGGCGCATGTGATGGTTACCTCGCGCCAGCCGTTGTAAACACCGCCGCTCACATTGCTGCCTGCAATGGTGATGTTGGAAGCGGAGGATACGATATTACTGCCGCTGGTCGCTTCACGGATCTCGGCAGTGATGCTGGCATTGTCGTCGGTGGCGAAGTTCGTGCCGGTGCCGCTCTTTACATACATCTTGAATGATGTTCCGAAAGTAATCAGAATATCGGTCTGACTGACGTACAGGCGGCTGTCGTCATTGGCGATGTTGGTCAGCTCCTGGGCCATGGTGGAACCCTCAAAGTTGTTGAGAGCGATACTGTTCACCGCATCGTAAACGCTGGTGCTGCCCTTTCCGTCCACACCGGTGATATTGAGAGTGTAGCAGAAGTTACGCAGGATGTTGTAGTAGATATTGTCTCCGGTGCCTGTCATGGCATGTGTATTAGGATCTTCAAACAGGTCCTTGTACACGAAGTCGGCCTTGTAATAATATGTCTTCCAGGAGCTTCCATCATTGAACTCGGCCTTGAGGATAATGAACGGGTTCTGGTCCGGACGGTAGGAGCATTCGTAAAGGTAGTCAGGTTCGGATGGATCTATCCACAGATCGTTGGCGGCCATGGTGTCGGTGCCGTCGGAGGAATAATAGCCGTCCCATGCATTATACTGGATCACCGGCGGCATGAAGCCGTAGTACATGTCCGTATTGGTAAGCCAGGAGTAAGGTGTTTCCTGCTCTGAGGCTTGCTCGTAATGGGCGTAGCGGTCAAAATTGATTACCTGTTCCTGGTTAACTGTAACGTAATCTTCCGTGTTGGAATTGAAAGGGACTATGGTGCCGTATACCGGGGTGTTGAAAACCTTGAATCCAAGGATGCGGAAATTGGACACGCCGTCGGCCACCTTCACCTTCACCTTGGCAAAGTTACGGATCATTTTGATTCCTTTCAAATCCGTGGTTTCCAAAATGGAGGTGACGTGCCTGCGGCCCCAGTATGCCAGGCCGCCGTTGCTGGTGACCAGGGTACGCACGAAGGTGCACTCGTCCA
>JAEEGJ010027134.1_pt1 | contig 11532 bp, 7 predicted proteins | sample 8958761 | NCBI WGS metagenome assembly JAEEGJ01 (sample SAMN16246546, study PRJNA631951) | gut metagenome | biome: gut microbiome; feature: rumen; material: RS-attached | host: Bos | place: Iran: Karaj | collected 2018-10
ATCGATGACGGCCGACAGGTCGCTGACATTCATCGGGCCATAATAGTTCACGCTGTGCTCGTACTTACTGAGGTTCTTCACCAGATCCACAAACACCTGAGGATTGGTATTCTTGAGCTGCTGCTCACTCATGATGTCGCGATTCGAATTGCGAGGACCATAGATGCCATACTCACAGAGCGTGAAGTAGTTGTTGCGCTGATCCTTCTTAGCATCGGCACGCCCCTTCAGGATTCTATCAACCAAAGCATCGTAAGCCTCCTTATCCACCTTGGCATTGGCCATCAGATCCTCGAGTAGTTCCAAAGCGGGCTGCATATTCTCGTTCAGGCCGCTGAGACTGACGGTAATCGCATCGTCCCATACCATAGAAGAGAAACTGCAGGCCAACTCATAGAACTTCTGCTTGATCTGAGCGGCAGTCATCTTATCCGTACCTAAGAAATTGAGATACTCATCAGCCACGTTATAGCGATTGTCGGCACTCTGTCCGAACTCATAGCGGAAGGTCAGCTGGAAGAGGTCGTTCTCCTCGTTCTTCACATAATAGAGCGGCAGTCCCTTCTTGGTATTCACAAAGGTGAGATCCTTGTCGAAGTCAACGAACTTAGGTTGGATAGGCTCTACCTGCGTGTTCTGGATATCCTTGACAAACTGACTCATCATGTCGCGGTTGGCAGGAATAGGCGTGATGGCGGGCTTATCAATCTTTTTCTGCGTAGAATCGACACCCTGCTTCTTATACACGACGACATAGCCATCGGTAAAGAAGTTGTTGGCAAAGTCAACCAGTTCCTTCTTGGTAATCTTGGATATGCGGTCGATACGGCCAACCTCCTGTTTCCAATCCACTTCATTGATGAAAGCATCCACAAACATATCGGCACGTCCACTGTTGCTCTCAAGCAACTGATAATGGCTGCGTTTCTTATTATTGATGATGCTGGGCAGCAGATTGTCGGGGAAGTCGCCTTTCTTCAGTTTCTTGATCTCTTCGAGCATCAGCGTCTTCACCTCATCGAGGCTCTGGCCCTGTTTCGGAGTACCCAACAGTAAGAAGGCGCCATGATCGTGGAGCAGTTCTGTGCCGCCAATAGCACGCTGTACTTTCATGGTCTGGTTCAGGTCGAGGTCGAAGAGGCCTGCGCGACCATTGCTCAACACATCTTCCATCAGATCGAGGGTGTCTGCCTGCAGTTCATTGGCTTTCTTGGCACGCCAACCCATCCAAATCTGCTCAGCCTCTTGTCCGACGATGGTTGTATCCTTTGAAACCGTCAGTGGGGGCAGAGCGGCAAAAACAGGTTGTTTGACATTAGCACCCGGTTTCCAACTGCTGAAGTACTTATCGATGATAGCGATGGTCTGATCGGGATCGAGATCACCAGCCATACAGATGGCTACATTGTTAGGACGATACCACTTGTTGAAGTAATTCTTGATGTTCGTGATCGAGGGGTTCTTCAAGTGTTCCTGCGTTCCGATGGTTGTCTGGAGTCCATAAGGATGCGTAGGCCACAGCATCTTACTGATGGTTGCAAAGAGCTTACGCTGGTCTGACGTCAAGCCGATGTTATACTCCTCATATACGGCCTCGAGTTCTGTATGGAACCCACGAATCACCATATTCTGGAAGCGGTCAGCCTGAATCTTGGCCCAGTTATCAATCTCATTGGAAGGGATATCCTCCGTATAGCAGGTGACATCATTAGAGGTGTAGGCATTAGTGCCCTCGGCACCAATGGCTGCCATCAGTTTATCGTATTCGTTGGGAATAAAATACTGAGCAGCAATCTGAGAGACAGAGTCGATCTCATGATAAGCCTTCTTACGCGCCTCAGGGTTTGTCAACTTGCGATAAGCCTCATAACGCTTTTCTATCTCTGCCAACAGCGGAGCCTCTGCCTCAGGGTTGTTCGTACCAAACTGCTTAGTGCCCTTGAACATCAGGTGCTCCAGATAATGCGCCAGACCAGTGGTCTCTGCGGGGTCGTTCTTCGAGCCCGTACGTACTGCGATGTAAGTCTGGATACGTGGTTTCTCTGGATTGACAGAGAGATAGACCTTCAGTCCGTTGTCGAGGGTGTAGATGCGCGTCTGCATCTTATCGCCCGGTACCGTTTCATACTTATAGTCCTTAGCCTGGACACTCATCCCGAGTACTAAGGCACACAGTGTTAATAATAATTTAGCCTTCATCTTGATGCACATTTATAACTTTACTACATTAGTTTTCGTAATCAATCTCATGATCCAATTTCTCCAAGAAGTCGTCGAGTACATCCTTTTCCACATCGCCCATAGCATACTCCTTCTCTGCATCCTTACGGATCTCTGCAATCCAGGCGCGACGGGCCTTGATATAATCTTCATGGATATGAACGACATCCTCCTCAGTAATCTCGTCGAGACCATAATAGTCGAGAATCATCTGATAAGACCATGCCCACCGGTAATCGCTATAGTTCTCGTTAATCTCTACAAAACGGTCGAGCAACTGCTGTATGTTATCGATGTCTCCGTTCTTGATATCACGTACAATACGCATCTCCTCGCTCTCAGGCAAGAGCAGACCGCTAAGATCAGACCAACGACCTTTACCAACGAGGCTCGTAGGACGGCCGAAGAATCCTTCCTTCTGTGCACGCTTCAGAACAGCACCCATATAAATGCGCAGGGCAATATCATAGTATTTCAAACCCTTGCGGAGCGAAGAGGCATTGATGACATACTCATGGAAGTTGTAGGTTGACACATTATCGCCCGAAGCCTCACGAAGAGCCGTCAGGATCTTAATGCCTTCCATAATCTCTCCTACCGTAAAGGGCGAGAGCCAGTCGAAATTGATGATACTCTTCCGAGACTGCTTCGACCGTTTGTCGCGCTTCGGCCACTTCTTGATATCACGATACAGGCCAACGGTAGTGATGTTACGTCCTGGCACCAGATAGCAGTCTTCACCATAAGCCATCAGATAACTGAAAGGCAGATTACGGGTATCGGGATGGTGCATCAGTTTACCAAAGCACACAGAGAAGGCGCCTATCGTGGCAGGCATCAGAACGTAAGAGCCCGATGCAGTCTTCGTGCCACGCTCAAGAGTTCCGTAATGCAAAGGTCCCATCTTATAGGCATGGTTCGAGAAATTCGTATTTGATCCTGCATTATAGAATGAGAACTCACCGCCTATCAGCAGCGAACTCTTATGGTGACTGGCACAGAACGGACCGCAGAAAGCGGCACAAGCCTCACCATTTGCCATAAACGAGTTGGCAAAGAAGAGACTGGCCTCTGCCGTAAAGCCGTTAGTAATCTGGCAGGCCTCACCTACAAAACAATCCTGCATCTTCACAGAGTTATTGATAGAACAGCCATCGCAAATAATAGAGTTCTCACAGATAACACCTGTTCCGATAAACACGGGCGCATCCATTGAACTCATCACCGTACACTCCGACAGACGGGCTGCGCCACTGATTTCACAGTCGCCTTTAATAATGGTGTTCGTGATATCCTTGGCATTAATGATTTTCACATTATTACCAATATAGCCACGATCCGGACGTGACACACGCAGTTCATCCTCAATCATCTGCTGGAGCATCTTCTTCAATTGTCTGTCGCGGTCGTGCTTCACCATGAAGGCTGCAATCTGACTGTTCAGTTCGCGGAAGATCGTGACGTTGCCATCCCCCATCTCATTCAGCACGGAGATGACAGAGCCTTCGCCATAAGTGGCATCGTCGGTAGTCTCTAAAGTACAGATATTCGATATATAACAGTCGTTGCCGATGGTATAATTGTTAATGTAGTTACCCACCTTCTCTATCAGACAGTCATTGCCTACGGTGACATTGCGCAGTGTAGCGTCGTTGATGCCAGAGTGTTTCTGAAAGCCCTTGGTCACCTCTACCATCTTATGGAAGGCACCCAGACGGATGTCGCCATAAAACATGACGCGATGGAAATTATAGGGTTTAAACTCTTCATCTACCAAAACACGCTGCCAATCTTCTGCCCAGCAGACGTTGTTTTCTAAAACTTCAATTTCTGTCTGTGTTAAATTCCTGTAATTACTCATAGTCTTGATATAAAAAATCGTTATAGGGATATTTCTGAACATGGAGTTCGCGGACACGCTTATAAAGTGTTTCCCGCAACTCGTCGATATTCTCTTTCTGTCGGGCAGAGATGAACAGGCACTCCAGATAGTGCTGGTTCTCACCGCTTCTGGCCATCCAAGTCTTCTTCAGGTCATCAAGGGTGTAATTCTCCTTGGTAAGAGGTGTCAAGTCGTCTTCCTCCTTCTCCACCCAGGTATAGGCATCAATCTTGTTGAACACAAGCATGGCAGGCTTATCCGCACAGCCCAGTTCTTTCAATGTTTCCTCCACCACACGGATCTGCTCCTCGAAATCAGGATGAGAGATATCCACCACATGCACGAGCATATCGGCCTCGCGCACCTCGTCGAGCGTGCTCTTGAAGCTCTCCACAAGATCGGAAGGCAACTTACGGATAAATCCTACGGTATCAGCCAGGAGGAAGGGCAGATTATCAATGGTCATCTTACGGACTGTGGTATCGAGGGTGGCAAAGAGTTTGTTCTCTGCAAACACCTCACTCTTTGAAAGCAAATTCATCATCGTGCTCTTACCCACGTTGGTATAGCCCACGAGAGCCACTCGGATGAGACGACCTCTGTTCTTGCGCTGCGTGGTCTTCTGCTTGTCAATCTCAGCGAGACGCTGTTTAAGCAGAGTGATGCGCTGGAGAATAATACGACGGTCCATCTCCAACTGAGTCTCACCAGGACCGCGAAGTCCCACGGAACCTTTTCCGCCACCAGAACCAGAGCCACCGCCCTGACGCTCTAAGTGAGTCCACAGCCTCTGCAAGCGGGGTAGCATATAACGATGCTGAGCCAACTCCACCTGCGCCTTAGCCTCAGCAGTTTGGGCCCGCATGGCGAAGATATCTAATATTAAAGAGGTGCGATCGAGAATCTTCACCTGCAGTTCCTTCTCGATATTGCGCATCTGCTTGGCACTGAGTTCATCATCGAAGATCACCATACCCACAGGCTGGGGAGCATTGGTCTCATCCAACAAGCCCTCAGCAAAGAGGCTCGCATCCTGAGCGTCTAACCAATCGTCATAGGCATCCTGACATTTCTTAATATAGTCCTTGATTTCCTGTAGTTTTCCACTACCCACATAAGTAGTCTGACTCGGGCCACCTACCTTCTGGGTAAACCGCTTAACCGTCACAGCACCTGCAGTGTCGGCCAAGAACTCCAGTTCATCGAGGTATTCCTTCGTTTTGGCCTCGTCCTGTTCCTTGGTGATAAGACCCACCAACACGGCCGTTTCGGCCTTTACCTCTGAGATTACAAATTCTTTCATAATGGGTACAAAGTTACGAAAAATACATTACCGATGATACAGATTAACACAGATTAATAAAAAAAATCAGTAATATTTGTGCATTTTTTTTGGAAAAGTTGTACTTTTGCAACAAAAATATTAAGAACCAAAAACAAAATCATTATGAGAGTAATTATCCAGAGTGACTATCAAAAGATGTCACAGTGGGCAGCAAACCACGTTATTGAGAAGATCAACGCGTTTAATCCGACTCCTGATCACAAGTTCGTATTAGGTCTCCCAACAGGTTCTTCACCTGTAGGCATGTACAACTATCTCGTAGAAGCCAATCGTGCAGGCAAGGTTTAATTTAAGAATGTGATTACCTTCAACATGGACGAATATGTAGGCTTGCCCGAAACCCATCCTGAGAGTTATCATGCTTTCATGGCCCGTAACCTCTTCGATCACATCGACTGTCCAAAGGAGAACATCCATATTCTAAATGGCAATGCCTCTGATCTTGTCGAGGAGTGTAAGCACTACGAGGAGATGATTGAAGAAGCCGGTGGCATCGACCTTTTCATCGGAGGTATCGGTCCTGATGGCCATATCGCCTTCAACGAGCCAGGTTCTTCTCTGAGCAGCCGTACCCGCATGAAGACACTCACCACTGATACCCGTATCGCTAATTCCCGCTTCTTCGGAGGCAAGCCTGAGAATGTACCAGCTCATGCCCTCACTGTAGGTGTAGGCACTGTGATGGATGCACGTGAGGTCATGATTCTCGTGAATGGTCATGCAAAAGCCCATGCTTTGCAAGCAGCTATCGAGGGAAGCGTGAACCACATGTGGACCATCTCCGCCCTCCAAATGCACGAACATGGTATCATTGTCAGTGATGAGGAAGCTGCTGACGAACTGAAGGTTTCTACCTATAAATATTTCAAAGACATCGAAAGCGATCAGTTATACTAATGAGAAAACTTTTTCTTTTAGCAATCATCATAACGTCATCAGTCCTAGCCTGGGCTGGTGACGTTAAGGTTTCATCACCCAACGGACGATTGGTGGTGAACGTTAATTGTAAGGCAGGCAGAGTGTATTACAATGCCATCCTCGACGGGCAACAAGTGCTATTACCGTCTGCTTTAGGCCTCAAGACCTCTGTGGGCGATTTCACCAAAGAACTATCAATTGTTGATTCCTTGTTTTCATCTGTTAGCGAATCTTATCAGATGCGTGGCACCAAGGCATCTTCTGCCTCATACAAGGCCAACACATTGACATTAAACCTTCAGAACAAGGACGGGCGCACCTTCTGCATCCTCTTCCAAGTATCAGACAACGACATAGCCTTCCGCTATCAGATACCTCGCCAGAAAATTCGCAAAACAGAGTACAAGCGCGCGAGAATCCTTTCTGAACTCAGTAGTTTCAACTTTCCAGAAGCTACAACCACTTTCATTTCTCCTCAGATAGGTCCGGAAACTGGTTGGGAACAGACCAAACCCTCTTACGAAGAAGGATACTCTGCCGATGCGCCCATGGCTGTTGCTTCACAATACGGGCATGGCTATATCTTCCCTGCCCTGTTTCATCTACCCAATGCATGGGTCCTAGTTTCGGAGACGGGTGTTGGTTCTAACTACTGCGGTTCTCACCTCTCTGACTATCAGGCTGGCATGGGTTATACCATTTCTTATCCTGATAAAGGCGAGAACAATGGCTTTGGTGCAGACTTTGCGGGTATTCCTCTACCTGGTGAAACTCCATGGCGAACGATTACTGTAAGTAATGATTTAAAACCTATTGTAGAGACCACCATCAGCTACGATGTCGTTAAGCCTCTTTATGAGCCATCTTGCGACTATCAGCCAGGTCGATATACTTGGAGTTGGCTCATCTGGCAGGATAACTCTATTAACTACGATGACCAAGTAAAATTCATTGATCTCGCCTCGGCAATGGGCTTTGAATACTGCCTCGTAGATAACTGGTGGGACACACAGATTGGTCGCGAGCGTATTGCTAAGCTTTCCCAATATGCTCAGTCAAAGGGCGTTCACCTCATGCTTTGGTATAACAGCAATGGCTATTGGAACGATGCTCCCCAAGGTCCTCGTAACTGCATGAATACAGCCATTGCACGTGAGCGCGAGATGAAATGGATGCAGAGTATCGGCATTAAAGGTATTAAGGTCGATTTCTTCGGAGGTGACAAACAAGAAACAATGGCACTATATGAGGATATCCTCTCTGATGCCAATCGCTATGGTCTTCAGGTTATCTTCCATGGTTGCACCATCCCTCGCGGTTGGGAACGTATGTACCCCAATTACGTAGCCTCGGAGGCCGTTCTGGCTTCAGAGAACGTATTCTTCAACGAGGGAGCAGCTATCAAAGAACCTTTTGATCTCACTCTTCATCCTTTCTGTCGCAATGCCACTGCTGCGATGGATTGGGGCGGCATTATCATGAATAAGTATCTTTCACCCGATAATAAGAGCCGTCATCCACGTCATACGACAGACATATTCGAGATGGCAGCAGGTATTATCATGCAGACCTCTGTCCAATGTGTAGCAATGCAACCCAATAACCTTGTAGAACTGCCACAGTTCGAGCTTGATTTCCTGCGCCAGATTCCAACCTGTTGGGAAGAAACGCGCTTCATTGATGGATATCCAGGAAAATACATCGTTCTGGCACGCAAGGCTACTAATGGTCAGTGGTATATTGCGGGGCTCAATGCTCTCAAAGAGCCACTGACACTTACCCTTAATTTGAAGGATTTCAATCTTTCCACTCCTAACATATATATAGACAACAAGTCTGGAGCACCTAGCCATTCGGTTCTAAAACTTGATAAAAAAGGAACTGCCAAGGTGACGATCCAACCTAATGGAGGATTGATTATCAAATAGCATTAATCCCAGCAGAATCTGCTGGGATTAATCACTATAAATACAAGCAAATATTATCGTTCCTTTTTGGCAATAAAACGATTGATGGCTATATGAAGCGCCACGTCTAAAGCAACTTCCAATAGGAGGATTAAAGTTAAGTCGCATCCTAAATGAATCAATAGTAATGTGAATGCCACCAGAAAAGCAGAGGCTCCTAACAGGAAAGCCATGGTACATTTGGGCGAAAGGCCTGCACGCATCAGCTTGTGATGAATATGATTGGTATCTGGCGTAAAAGGATTTCGCCCCTGACGAATACGCGCTAACATGACACGTGGAATATCCATCAACGGAATCAACAAGGTTGACAAGCCTATCAACAACATGCCTTTGGGACTGCTATCTTTATCCAAGCCCGAAAGATAAACTATCAAGAAGCTCAACAGGAATCCCAAAGTAAGACTACCAGTATCACCCATAAAGATCTTCTTACCTCTATCGGCACTGCCAAAAACATTGTAGAACCAGAAGGGAATCAGAACACCCAACATACCAAAAGAGGCCATACAGAACAAATACTGTCCTTTCATAGCAGCAGCCAAGCCGAATGTAAACAATGCTATTGAGCACAGCCCAGAAGCCAAACCATCAACACCATCGATAAGGTTTACAGCATTCATCACATAGACAATCAGGAAAACCGTGATGGCCACACCGAGCCAGGCTGGAATCGTATGAAGCCAGAATAGGCCAGAGAAATCGTTAAGCCATAAGCCCGACAAGGGAAACAACATGGCACAGAGAAACTGCACCACAAACTTTGCCTGATAAGAGACGCCTATCAAATCGTCGGTGACACCAGTAAGGAACAAGCCCATCATACCCACGGTCAACAAAATAAAACGGGCCATATAAGAATCGACGTCTGCCAAGACCCCATCCATGGAGAATAAAATCCAGAAGCCTACTGTAAGACAGAAACTCATCAGCAACACAGGAAAGAACGTGACACCACCCAAACGGGGAATAGGACTGGTATGCAGCTTTCGGTAATCGGGAATATCATAAAGGTGCTTCTTACGGCTGAGTAACAGGACACGCGGTACAAACAGCCATCCAAGAGCCAGGGAAACAACAAAGGGGACTATAACAGAGAAACAAGTACGGAAGGTATTCGCATCGATACCCATAGATGTGATGACCTCTATCAAATTAAACATAGCGGCCCTCCCCCTTATTTTTATAATACATGATGACCACCTGCATAATCAGCCAAACACCAACATTAGTTACCAAAAGGAGAGACAGATCGGAACCCATCATGACACCTATCACATTCAGACCTATATAGCCTAACGAGATTATCATCAATGTCAGTAAAATCATGGCAGGCTGTAAGCCAGCAGTCATCAGACGATGGTGGATATGGTTATGGTCACCACTGCGGAAGATGTTCCTACCATTCACCAGACGGGTAATGGCCACACGCATTACATCGAACATGGGAATCAACAGGGTACCAAAACAAATCATTCCAACCCCTGTTGGCAACTGGCTGCCTCCCATCTGACCTACAACAATTACAACAAATGCCAACAAATAACCAATAGTAAGGCCGCCCGTTTCACCAAAGAAAAGTTTACGCCAACCGAAAAGACGCCACCCCATAACATTGCGGAACATAAATGGTAACAGGACGCCTATCATGCCGGCACATAACATCAGGATAAGATACTGATGTCCCCAGAAACAGAGGAATCCCATGACACTATAAGCTATCACTGCCAGACCTGAGGCAAGCCCATCGACATCGTCAAGCATCGGGATAGTGTTAGAAATATACATCACTGCAGCTACCGTAAGAGGGATTCCTATCCAACGAGAAAGTTCATATACGCCGAACAAGCCTTGAAGATTGTTAATCCAAAGGCCTGACAACGGGATCATCAGAGCAGCAAGAAGTTCAATGATCAACTTTGAACGCATGGAAACACCGATGAGGTCATCCATCACACCTACCAGATACATCGCAGTAAGACCAGCGACCATCATGACGAATTCCACAAAATAATCGGCAGTCTCACCATTAGTATTAAAAGAGCCTCCCAACAAGAAAGTACCTGCCAAAGGTATGCCGACACTAATCACCAAAATAGGAAAAAGCGAAACGCCCCCCAGTCTGGGTACGTTTCGCCTTTTCTTTCCAGTTAATTCCATAGAAGTCTCATCTGCCAACTCTTTTTTCACACTTACCACAAGGATGTGGGGGATTATATAGAGTGACAGAAAAACCGCCAAGAATAGGGGAATAAGTATCGAATAATATATCATTAAGTATCTTGCCTCAGCCTAAATCGGCGACAAAGATACTACTTTTTTTCATATCAACCAAATTTTTGACGGACAAAAAAAACAAAAGGGAGAAAAAGTGGTCAGTGACGTATCAGGCCGTTTGACAGCGACTCTATTCTGTCAACAATAGCTTCACGACAGAAACGCGTATTCATCAAATGTTCGGCAGAAGCCTTGATACGCGCCTTGTCTTCATCTGTCAAATTCAGCATCTCACGGAATCCTCTGGCAATATCCTCCACATCAACGGGATCGCAACATACACCAAGGCCATTCTCTTCTATAATTTCTCTTCCCGCACCTTTGATAATACCCAAAACAGGCTTTCCTGATTTCAGATAAGACTGGAGTTTATAGGGCTCCGTTTTATCAACACCAGCCATCGGTGTCAGAGGCAACACCAAGTAATCATTCTTCGACAAGACGCTGTTTATCTCTTCATAGGGAATCCTACCATGGAAAACAACGTTCTTACACCCCACATCTTCTGCAACTTTTTTCTCATGATCAAGAGTGGAGCCATCCCCAACGATATTCAATACAGCATCATTGAGTGAGGCTCTTGCAAAGCCGCGTAAAGTGTTTTCAAGGTTCTGAGCCTTGGACACGTTGCCAGTAAAAACAAAGTTAATCTTAGAACTATCAAAGGATAATGAAGTCGGCTTTTCCTCAGAGTCCACCATCCAGTTTGGTGCATATGTCAATTCCGCGTCTGGGAAATACTGATGGATGGTATCACCAAAACGCACACTGCTGACCATGATTGCATCAGCATGCCCATAGACCTCTTTAATGACATGATTGGTAATGGTAGAAACAGGCGGAACATTGGGGAAGCCATACATATAGACTGTATCTGGCCATATATCATGGGTCCAAACAATGACAGGAATGCCGAATTTCTT
>JAEEGJ010027135.1_pt1 | contig 11531 bp, 13 predicted proteins | sample 8958761 | NCBI WGS metagenome assembly JAEEGJ01 (sample SAMN16246546, study PRJNA631951) | gut metagenome | biome: gut microbiome; feature: rumen; material: RS-attached | host: Bos | place: Iran: Karaj | collected 2018-10
AGATGGATACCCGCGTGAACTTCACGCCGATGGTAGACATGATGATGCTTCTGATCACCTTCTTCATGCTGTGTACTACACTGGCCAAGCCGCAGGCTATGCAGCTGACCATGCCGTCAAACGATGATACATCACAGTTGAACGAAGAGCAGAAGCAGGTAACAAAGGCTTCTCACACCATCACCCTCTATCTGGGTAGCAATGACAAGGTTTGGTATATAGCTGGTCTGCCCAACTATGACGATCCCTCTTGTGTCAAGGAGACTACCTATGGTAAGGAAGGTATCGAGAAGGTGCTCAACGAGCATACAACCGAGGAAGGTATCAACCCGATTGCCAAGATCAAGATGGCTAAGAAGGAACTTGATGCCGAGAAGACAGCGCACAACTCAAAGATGACCGACGAGCAGTATCAGGAAGCTCTCAAGAAGCTGAAGAAGGGTGAACTCCCCTCTGGCGAGAAGGTTCCAACGATGACCGTCATCATCCGTCCGCTCAACACCGCTACTTATGCTAACATGGTAGCCGCCCTCGACGAGATGCTGATTAGCAATGTTGATAAGTATGTCATTGACAATGTCGACAAGATGAGCCAGGATGACAAGGACCTCATCGCAAAGGCAGGCGTCAAGTGATTAACCCCTAAAAAGTAAGAAGATTATGTCAAAAATAGATCTTATTGACAACAGCTGGGTCGACCTCGTATTCGAAGGTAAGAACCAGGCTTACGGAGCTTATCAATTGCGCAAGAACACTGGCGTTCGTAATCTCAAGGCCCTTATCACGATGTTCATTGGCTTTGCTATCATTGCAGCCATTGTCATTGCCAAGGTTTCTATCGAGAACTACATTGCTTCACAGAACGCTGCCATCGAGGCCGACGTAGAGCTGGCCAGCCTGGCAGAGAAGAAGGAAGCAAAGGCCGAGAAGAAAGATGAGCCCGAGCCCGAGAAAATTGAGATTGAGCGTGTTAAGAGCTCTGTAGCCTTCACCGTTCCTGAAATCAAGAAGGATAACGAAGTGAAGGAAGAGCAGGAGATGAAATCACAGGATGAACTTCAAGAGACTAACACCGCCATCGGTGCCTTCAACGTTGAGGGTAACGACGAGGCAGGTGGCGAGGTCCTGAAGGCAAAGGAAGTGATCGCAGAACCCGAGCCACCGAAGGTTGAGGAATCAAAGGTCTTCGACGTGGTAGAGGAAATGCCACAGTTCCCTGGAGGTCCTTCAGCACTGTTCGAGTATCTGTCGAAGAATATCAAGTATCCGGTAGTAGCCGAGGAGAACGGTGTACAGGGTCGTGTTATCGTAACCTTCGTCGTAGAGCGTGATGGTTCTATCACCGACGTAAAGGTTGTCAAGAGCGTTGACCCCTCACTCGACAAGGAGGCACAGCGCGTGGTTAAGTCCATGCCTCACTGGATTCCTGGTAAGCAGAACGGTTCAGCCGTACGTGTAAAGTATACAGTACCTGTGACCTTCCGTCTTCAGTAATCTCTAAAATGTAAAATGAACACATTCAACAAGTTAGTTGGATTAACACTGATATTAGGCTTGCTCCACGCATGTGGGAGCAAGCCTAATCCTGAAATGGAGGAAGCCTATCAGAAGGCAGCCAGCATCTTTGCTGCCGACGAAAGTTTCTATCCCATCCTTGACGAAGAGCTCTATTATTTCACTACCCAGACACTCGATAGCATCACTCCGCTCTACATCAATGAGCAGGATGCCGTCAAGAAGGTGATGAAACTCGAGACCTGGCTCGCTTTCACCACGCGTGACTTCACGCCCAAGGAGCGCCAGAACCTCATTGACCGGAAATACATGCCAAGAGCGATACCCATCGCGTATGACGGTCTGGCTATCATCGTCAACAATGCCAACCCCGACTCGTGCATCACCATCACCGACTTTGCACGCATCCTCAAGGGCGAGGTATCCAGCTGGAAGGACATCTATCCCCAGAGCAAACTTGGCGAAATCGATGTCGTATTCGACAATCCCCTGTCCAGTACCGTGCGCTGGTGTGTTGACTCCATCCTCGGAGGCAAGCAGTTCAGTGCCAAGAACATCGGAGCTGTCCAGACCAGTGCCGCTGTGATCGACTATGTCGAGAACCACGAGAATGCCCTCGGCATCATCGGCAGCAACTGGCTTAACGACAAACGTGACACCACCAATGTCACCTTCAAGAAGAATATATCCGTGATGGGCGTTTCCAAGATGAAGACTGCTGAGAAATACAACAGCTGGAAGCCCTATCAGTTCTATCTATACAACGGCAACTACCCTCTGCGCCGCACGATCTATGCGCTGCTGAACGACCCGCGTCCCAATGGCGTGGCCACCAGTTTCACTCACTTCATCCAGCTGCCCAAAGGTCAGAAGATCATCCTCCGTTCAGGCCTCCTGCCCAGAAGTGCCAACATGAACGTCCGCGATGTCATCGTCAAAAAGCAATGAGATTAAACCATCCGATTATATAAACGTCAAACAAGCAAGAGCGACAGACTCTGAAAACAATAATAAACAAATAAAGCAATAAGTATGAAAGCAATTAAGTATCTATTGATGGGTGTGCTGCTGGCAGGTTTCAGCGCCACCGCTAACGCACAAGAGGCAGAGCTCCAGGCAGCTCTCGATGGTATCAAGGGTAAGGCTCCTAACGTAGCCGAACTCGCCAAGGTCGCTTACAAGAAAAACAAGAAGAATGCCGAGGCTCTCGTTAAGATCGGTCGTGCCTTCTATGAGCAGAAGGATACAGCTAACGCCATTTTGTTTGCCAACTATGCCAACGAGGCAGGCAAGCCCAAGTATCAGTATGCACCCGCATACCTCCTGCTCGGTGATATCGAGTCAGCTTATGGTACCGACGGTGGTAAGGCCGCAGGCTACTACAACCAGGCTATCAACTTCGACCCGAAGAATCCCGAGGGTTACAAGAAGTGGGCGATGGTATACCGTAAGATCAGCCCGAAGCAGGCTGCCCAGAAGTTGCAGGACATGAAGGCACAATGCCCCAATGAGGACGTTGATGCCATAACCGCCCATATCTACATGCTGGCAGGCGACGAGAAGCAGGCTTACGAGAACTACAAGAAGTCCGACATCAACAAGCTCGACAAGAGCGGTTTGAACGAATTCGTACGTTGCAGCTACTTCACTGGCCACTTCCAGGATGCCCTCAATGCTGCTGAGGCAGGTATCAAGCTCGAGCCACGCAACCCGACGTTCAACCGTCTGGCTATGTTCTCTAACTACGAGCTGAAGAATTACGAAGCTGCTAAGTCGTACATCAACAAGTACTTCAACGAGACCGACTCAGCCAAGTTCTCTGAGTACGATCACTTCTATACCGCTCTGATCTATCAGGCACTCGAGGACAACGCCAATGCTTACAAACAGTTTGACAAGGCTCTCGAGCTCGTTAACGACTCTTCAATGATCAAGCGCTGGTCCATCCTTAAGACCGTTTCTGACTCTTACTTGAAGGAGAAGGAGTTCGAGATGGCCATCAAGTACTACAACGACTACCTCGCTTGCAAGCCCGATGTAAACTTCGACGATCACGAAGGTCTGGCAAACATTTACTCAAAGTATGGTGATGCCGATCCCGCCAAGAAGGCTGAGATGCTCCAGATGGCAGTTGACCTTTTCCGTGCGGCTGGTGAGAAGTTCCCCATCCAGCAGGTTTACGCCACTTTCATGGCAGCTAACAACGTCAACAAACTTGATGACAACATGAAGAATTCTCTGGCTAAGTCTGACTACCTGAAGGTGATTGAGCTCCTCGGCAGCAAACCTGAACGCACTAAGGGAGAGGACACTATGCTGAAGACCGCCTATCACTATATGATGTTCAACTCATACATCAACAAGAACGTAACCGGTGCCAAGGACTATGCCGACAAGATCCTGGCTATCGACCCCGAGTACAAGCCAGCACTCGAGATCAAGAATCTGAAGTAAGACTCATTTTGAGATAACAAAAAGAATCCTCGCCCATTCTAGAGCGAGGATTTCTTTTTTGATTCAGGGAGCTAATACCCCATACAACTTGTTGCGCCAAGCGCCGTCAGTACTGCTGAGATGATCGATGCGAGGATCTGCAGCGTCCACTTAAGCGTTTCCTTCTTTGTCATAGTTCACCTCCTTTCTGATTAGCTGCCAGTGTCGAAGCCACCACCGTTGTCGCCGCCTCCGTTGTTGTCGCCACCGTTGGCTGCCTTCCACTCGGCTACTGCTGTGGCGATGGGCTTCAAGGTCGTCACACTCTTCTCCTTGCCATTCACCATCACCTTCTCGGTGCTGATGATGTTACGCAGCTCCAGCGTGCAGGCATCCTTGAACTTCGGACCGCAGAGGTTGTCGAGCTTCGTCGAGTCGGGCAGGAATCGGATGTGGATCGCCTTGACGATCTCATTCGGATTTAGGCCGTCCATAGCTGCGATGTTCAGTACCGCCTTGTCCTTCTCAACCTCAGCGGTGGGGTAGAAGGTGCCCAGTGAGCCAAGCTGTACAGGCACGCCCTGTGCCACGAGTTCAGGAAGACACTCAGTGATCTGCAGCAGCACTCCCTCGACGATGGCGCGTCCGTAGAGCGAGCCGTGATCCGTCATGTGCTGTGCGAAGCCTCGCAGCGAGAGAGTCTTCTGCTGGTCGACCTCAGGATAATACTTACCGTAGGCCGAAGAGCCCTCGATCTTGTTCTGTCGGAGATTAATCCCCATTGCAATTTTCTGTGTTGCCATTTTTGTTTTGGTATTAAATGATTAAGTTGTTTGCGACCATCTACATCGGCTGGCCACCTACCGCTTGTCTCTCTTCTGATTTTGCGCGCTTTTCATCTTCTGTTTGACACTGCAAAATTAAACATTTTTCCCCACATATGCAAGCATTTTCCGATTTTATCTGAAATGTTAAAATCCGGAGCAGCGAGTGCCATCCGAGCTTGCTCGAAGATGGCCAGCCCCTCGCCCGCTTAGTCGGCTACGATTGTCGATCAGGTCGGCTAAGACTGCCCGTTTAGTCGGCTACGGCTGGCAACAAGGTATTGGTAGGCGTTTAGGCGACTAGGCGTTTAGGCGCGTCTTTTGCAAAATCCGATGTGCGTCAAACTTATTATTATATTATATATAATTATTATATATTATAATATATAATAATTTAAAATAGAGATATACCCTACTAACCTACAAATAGAAAAACGAAAAGACGCGCCGACGCGCCTAATCGCCGACGCGCCTGGCTTTGTAGTAATTGTACATCAAACATTTGGCGGTTTGGCTGAATTATATTATCTTTGCAGGCACATAAGAAACAAGATATGAATACTGGTCAGCAATTTAAGCATAGTGTGTGGATTGTGAACGTTCTCCGGAAGTACGGGAGGTTGACGCTCAGCGAGATGAGTGAACTCTGGGTGGCCGAAGAGGTTGCCGGGGGTAATCCTCTCCCACGAAGCAGCTTCAACAAGTATCGTGATGACATCCTGGACATGTTCGGACTTATCATCGAGTGCGACAAGTCGTACCATTATTATATCAGCAACCCGTCAGAGATTGAGAGTGACCAGACGAAACAGTGGCAGCTTTCTACCCTCACCACCGGTCTGACACTCAGAGAGAGCTCGACTATCAAGGACAGTATCATATTGGAGAATGTGCCTGCGGGCTATGAGTTCCTCCCCGTGATCCTACAGGCCATCAGGCAGACGCGAATCATCAGCATCGGTTATCAGAAATTCGGTTGCGAACCATATACCAAACCTGTCGACCCATACGCAGTCAAACTGTTCCGCCAGCGATGGTACATGCTTGCTGACAATCATGAGCGCATGTCGATCTATTCGCTCGACCGTATGTTTTCAGCCAAAATCACTGATACGCGTTTCCATCGCCCAGCCGACTTTTCGCCTGCTGAATACTTTGCTGAATACTTCGGCACAATGACCGACGGCACACCCATGGAGCATGTCGTGCTGAAAGCCCATGGAAAGATGGCCAACCTGATACGCACGCTGCCTCTCCACGCCTCGCAACGCGAGCATGAAAGTGGTGATGGATACACGATTTTCTCACTCGACATACGACCCACCATTGACTTTATCAGTGAACTGATGTCGAAGATGGATGGTCTCGATGTGCTGGAGCCAGCCAGTCTGAAGGCGAAAATCCACCAGATCATGAAAGCTGCCCTTGAAAGGAATCCCTAAAAAAATGTTGATGAGATGATGATTATTCGATAAAAAAGTGTATCTTTGCAGCAGTTTACAATTATATCAGACTGTATATGGGAAAGGATTTGCATAAGAATGTTGTTAATGACGCGGCTATAGCCCATACTTATGGGATGAGTGATGAGTTGCGGGATAGCGGGTTGCTGAGTACAATTTCAGGTCTGAGCAGCCAGGACAAAGCATGCCTGATTCGTTTTATTCATGAAACAGAGAATCCGAATCTGGACAACTTTGAAGAGATCAATGACGATATGCAGCCATATACTATGGAAGAGTTGAATGCCCGCATTGATGAGACCGAAGCAGAAATAGATCGTGGAGAAGGAAAATCATTTGAAGAAATGATGAATGGTTTTAGAGAGCAACTCCTATGGCTAAAGTAAAGTGGCATAAAAGAGCTGAGAAAGAACTCTATCGATATCTTGTCAAAGGTTATCTTGAATTTGGCGAGGCTACTGCAAACAAGTTCTCTTCTAAAGTAGCCTCTCTTAATGAAGATCTTTCGAAATACCCAGAAACAGGATTCCCTGAACCGCTTTTGAAAGACAGAAAGAGACTATATAGGGCACGTCATATCTTAAAACGCTTTAAGTTGATATACTATTACTCAGAAAGTTCTGACACAGTACACGTTGCTGATATTTGGGACACCAGGCGCGAACCATCCAAACTTGCGAACAGGATCAGGTAGTTGACACAAAGGGGTCAGGCACTTTTGTGTCAAAAGTTAATATTACTTAATTTCGGGCAGTTTTTTCTGAGGTGTACAGACTTACCGTACACCTCACGTTTTTCTTTGCAGCCAAAATCAATGAATAATTTAAAAAGTAAAGATTATGGCTGGATTGTTTTTTATGTTTGTATTAGCAGTGGTGCTTGTCAATATGATGAGCGGCTACTCGGAGAGTGTATCTAATAATTAATATGTTTTACTAATGATTAAAAGGATTAACTGAAAATGGAAGTAAACATTGAACTGTTGAAAGAATGGCGCGACGATGCCAAAAGCGCGCTCAAGAAGGAGATTGGCTGTCTGGAGTCGAAGCATGGTCTTCTTAGCAGCTATATGGGGGTGTTGGATGCCGTGGACGAACTGATCTCTGAGAATGACGACCTGAGAGAGGATTTGGAAAGGAAGCAATCTGAGATTGACGATCTGTCGGAACAGCTGAGGCAGGCGGAGGCAGAGAACACCTCCCTGCGTATGCAAATGCTGAGCGAGACGGGCGACCTTCGTCAGCAGCTGGTGGAGGCGCAGGAGCAGAGTCTGGAGGTCAAGTCGAAACCGATGGAGATTCACAACCATTTTGAGTCGGGCAGCACCTCGCAGGTGTTTAATGATAAGGTGAATGGTAGATTCGCAAAGGGTAATGACAAGAAAAAGAAGGAGAAGAAGAGATGGAAGAGAATGGTAAGAAAAGTGTTGTAAACCACTTCGAGGCAGGATCCAACTGCCAGGTGTTTAATGGTAACATCAGCGGTTGTACGTTTGCCATGCCCGGGTCGAACGTCATTCAGCAGGTTCCCGAACCCTCAGTGGCAAAGGACGATGAGCAGCCCGACGTGTCGACATTGGTGGCATGCGTCGATGGCGTACGTCTTTATTTCTGGAGTGACAGCTCGATGGCCGTCATCTTCTGCGTCTGTCGCGACTGCTATGATTATGCCAACAACATGAGTCAGTTTGAACGTGACTTTCAATGTCAGGAAGGTCTGCTGTCGAATACGTTCAGGAATAATACCTATATGCGTATGAGTGTCGACAAGTGGGAGAAGATGGGCGTGAAGGCTCGCGTGCTGCGACTGGTCGAAGCCTATAAAAATGCTGTTGAGGAACGTCTGAAATCTTAAAACCTACAGATAAACCTACATAACCTACAGAAATACCTACAGAGGTGCATGTCATTGTTTCATGCACCTCTTTTTTGTGCTTAATTTTGCACTGTCAACGAACGGAAACGGGGTTTGGACAAGCGATCTTTGACTTACTGAAACAAAGGACACGGCGGGAAGGCCCGGACGAAAAAAAATAGTATGCTGGGGCTTGGCTCTGGCAAGAGAATTCGTTAACACATGTGTGCGCAGGTGCACGTGTACATTTATTCATTTTAAAAACAACAAAAAGTTATGAAACAGACAGCAATGACAATTAGCATTAACAGTAGTGTAAACAGCAATCAGAATGGTGAGCAGCGCATGACCTCGCTGGAGATCGCGCAGCTCTCAGGTAAGCAGCACAAGGATGTGCTGAAGGCCATCCGAAACATGGAGTCGGCATGGGAGAAAGTCAACGGGCGCAATTTTGCGCTGGTTGATTATAAGGACCAGAAGGGCGAGCTTCGGCCTTGCTATCTGCTCTCGAAGACCGAGTGCTTGTACATCGCCACGAAGTTCAACGACGAGGCTCGTGCCAAGCTCGTTCTCCGCTGGGAAGAACTCGAGAGACTGCGGATAGCTGAGATGGAACACCCTAAGCAGAAGGTGAAGGAGATCCGGTTGCTGACATGCGATGAGGAGATCCTCGACGAGGCCGACGATATCCTGGGTGACGAGCTGGCAAAGCTGAACCGTTACAGCCGGTTCTGTCACACGGCATCGGAGATCGCAAAGGTCTTTGGCATGGACGGAGCAGACCTGAACTCCTTCCTGGCAGACAAGAACATCATCCGATGGGCAAGAGGACAGTGGCGGCTCACCCAGAAATACAAGAACCAGGGACTGACTGAGGATCGCTACAAATACGTCCATAGCCTGAACGGGCAACGCAAGCTCGTCTCGTATCTCGTATGGACGGAAAAAGGGAGACAGTTTGTATTGGGCCTAATTCAGTGAATAGTGATGGAGACGGTATTGAATCAGTATCACATTCGCGTGAGGAAGTGGTGCGCCTCGTGCGAGCATAAGGAGGTGGACAATGAAGGGACGCGCATCTGTTCAGGAATGATGCTGAAGGTGCCGCAGGACTTCATCTGTCCGAAATGGCAGATGAGCGACGGCATGAAGAATGCTGGTAAAGGGGAAGGTGTGGTGCGCCTGAATGGCACTACAGAAACTATTATTCATTAATCCGAGTCGGAGGAATGAGCGAAGGTGGGAAAGTATCCGGATAGAAATTGAGCTCAACTGAAAAACACATCGCTTTCCGATGCTCACAAATTCGACAAAAATATGCGAAAATACATTGAAATTTCAGAAGAGGTCATCGCACGCCTTGTCAGTGGAAAGTGCGTAGAGGGTTCACTTCGTCGTGACGAGTGGACAGGTAAAGTAACGTTCAAGGCTTTCAACCGCCAGCCGCGAAAGCATATTAAGGACATGCTCATCAAAAAGCTGCCCTGGGGATGGCTTAAGGAGTCTCAGGAGCGTATCAAGGTGTATGGCAGTTTCCCCAAGGATATGGGTACGGCGCAGGTGATGTATCTGCTCGAAGAGCACAACCGCGATGCCAAGAATGCCCTGATCGACCGAGAGATTATCGATTTCGTTTAACATTAACAATTTAAGAATCATGGAAACATTAGTAACAATTGTGGAGGTGGGCGCATACTCTGAGCGCCAGTATCAGAAGCAAGACGGCAGCTCTGAATACTTCAAGAGCCGTGGTGTGGTGATGAAGCGTGGTGGTGACGTGATCTATGGTGAGATGACAGGTGAACTGGCCTCGAAGAACCGTGACACGCAGTTCCAGCAGGGCATGCCCTACATTGTGAAGGGCTTCTGGAAGCATCGCACATGGGGCGACTCGAACGATCGCCATGAGAATAGCTTCTACATAACGGACATTCAAACACTGTAAGACGAATGTTTACATATCAGAAAGATACTAAGAGCCTTTTTGTCGCCGAGTGCGGCAAAAAGGACTTCTGGAGGGAGATTCGCAAGAGCTCTACGGCCTTTAATATCGACACTCGCAGGGAAATTCTGCGTGCCGTTGAAGCTAACGACAAGGAGACTATGCAGAAGTGGGCTGAGCATACGGACTATCAGAAGTTTATGCTCCAGACGTTGCGCAGCCTGAAGACCAAGACAGGCAAGGAGAAGTGGCAGAAGAAGCCGCTTGACAAGAAGTTGCTGGCATGGGCTGATGATCTGAAGAAATCGCTGACGGCTTTCCAATTCTGCTGCTATCAGTTTGATGAGGCAACAGTAAAGACCAAGGATGGCAAGATCAAGAAAGGCCCCAGGCGATTGTTGAAAGGTTGTCACCTGAACGGACTGGTAATGCTGGATATCGACCATGTGAATAACCCCATGGAGGTATGGGAGAAACTACAGGCCAATGAGGAACTGATGAAGCGCGTGGTGCTGGTTCACATCACCAGTAGTGGTCATGGCATACGCATTATATTCGTGGCCGACAAGCAGATGGGCAATCTGGCTGATAATCAAATATCGTTTGCAGCAGTTTTGGGCTATGCACCTGACCAAAGCTGCATCGATGCTACTCGAAATTCATTCGCCCCCAAGGAGGATGAAATACAATTTATTGACGAAGAAAGACTGTTTTATTATTATGACGAAGATTTCGATAAGCGATTCACTCCTGAGTACCGTGAGAAGAGAACTCAACCATTATACCATGAGTTTCCTTCTGTTGTTAAAGGCACGGATGCGGAGAATAAATTAGGCACGGATTCCACGGATTTACACGGCCTTAATAATTCTGCCGCTGAAAATAAAAGCAGTGATAATCCGTGTAATCTGTGCCAGGAAATAAAATGGAGAGGCTATGATGTACAGTCTATTATTGATAAGCGTTATGCAGACAAACTGCCCTGTGCAGCCGACAGTAACCGTCATACAGAATCGCTCAAACTGGCAACCGACCTGTTGCTTATGCTCGATGGCGACAAGGCCCAGGTGCAGCGCATTGTTGAAGCGCAGCCGTGGGTGCAGGAAATCATCGACGAGCGAGACGAAAACGTTGGGCAGACGGTGGAATCAGCAGCTGGTTGTATTGCTCAGAAAGAAAAGAAGTATGCTTCTTCTTTGCCCTCAAAGGCAATGCTCGCCGCGATTCAGGAGGCATGTGGTAAGACCTATCAGGAAATCACGAAAGCACAGACGGCGGCGGTGACTCTGAAGGATGACGATATAAGCCGTTGGCTCTGGGAATGGGGCGCTGAGATTGAGGCATTGGCTGAAGAGTACCCGCTGATAAAGGATATCTGCAAGGGCTTGAAGCGCAATCAGTTTGTGGCTGCCCTGTTTGTGGCTGGTGGGCTGATGATGACCTTGATGACAAGGTGTACCTATCGCTTTTATCATCGACCTGAAGAGTTGCGACGACTCA
>JAEEGJ010027136.1_pt1 | contig 11531 bp, 10 predicted proteins | sample 8958761 | NCBI WGS metagenome assembly JAEEGJ01 (sample SAMN16246546, study PRJNA631951) | gut metagenome | biome: gut microbiome; feature: rumen; material: RS-attached | host: Bos | place: Iran: Karaj | collected 2018-10
ACAGATGAAAACAATACTTCTACTGTAAACGCAGAAGTTCCACTTTCAGAAATGTTCGGATTCTCTACTATCCTCCGTTCTTCTACTCAGGGTAAGGGTGAATTCACAATGGAATTTGAAAAATATGGTAAAGTTCCAAACAATGTTTCTGAAGAACTTCAGGCTAAATACAAGGAAGAGCGTGCAAAGGCTGCCGCTGCTAAGAAATAAGGAGTAAGTCCATGGAAAAGAAAGATTTAATCGCTCACAGTCCTGTACGCTACTTTGACAATGCAACTTCTGCAGGTCTTAAAGACGGAGAAATGGGTCTTATTACTGCAAAAAAGGGTCTTGGAAAAACTTCTATTCTTGTTCAGTTTGGAATTGACGCTCTTTTGAACGACAAGGCTCTTGTTCACGTTTCTTTTGACCAGCAGTCTTCTAACGTTATTGCCTGGTACTCAAGCGTAATGGCCGAAGTTGCTAAGAAAAAGAACTTCAATCTTGATGAAGTTAGTGAAGAAATTGTTCGCAACAGAACAATCTTGAACTTCAATCAGGAAACATTCACACTTCCAAAGGTTGTAAATACACTCAACGCTCTTAAAGTTGGCGGTATCGCTCTTGGTTGTGTTGTAGTTGATGGTCTTGATCTTTCAAAAACATCTAAAGCCGACCTTGACTGCTTTGCAACTTTTGTAAAAGCAGAAAAAATGACTGCATGGTTCAGCTATACAAATGAAGCTGCAGATCTCAAGGGAACTCTTGATGCTGACAAACTTACAGACTTTACAACAGTAGGTCACCTTGCAGCAAACGGAAACGCTCTTTCTCTCACAATTCTCAAGAATGGTGATGGTAAGGCTAATCTTGATGCAAAGACTTTGTTGTTTACAAAGTAATTTTTGTCATTGTCGGGCTTGACCCGACAATCTCATATAAAACGTCATTACCCCCGTGGTGATGACGTTTTTTTATTTGACACAAATCTTATTTATAGTTAAATTTAAACTATGTACGGATTTTTATTTAAGAAAAATTTTTGTGACGGGTGGGATAACCTGTTCTCTGTTGTTGTAACTAATGTGCTTTTTCTTGTAAGCATGGTTGGTGTTATTCTTTTAAGTTCCTTTGTAACTAACAGACTTAGCGATAATACTACTGATATGACCTTTTATCTAATTCAGACAGGCATACTCTTTTTAGGTATTTTCATTTTTAATATTTTTGATTTTGCATACGGCGAGCTTTCTCAGAAAATTGCTAATTTTGAAGGCATTCACTTTTATGATTTTTTCAAAAGAATTCCAGGTGTACTTTTAGACGCACTTCTTTTTTCAATTCTTATAATTGTGATTGTTTTTGTTTCGGCATACAGCCTGAATTTTTACATTATCCAGCAGCAGTCACTTGTGAGCCTTTTTGTAGGCGCCCTTCTCTTTTGGATTGATATTTTTATTGCACTTTCTCTTCAGTGGTTTGTACCAATTCGAAGCACATTCCACAATAAGTTTTTTAAGTGCCTTAAAAAGTGCTTTATAATTTCTATGGACAACACAGGCTTTTCAATCATAATGGGACTTTATAATCTTTTACTGCTGGCCCTTTCTATTTTGCCAATTGGATTTTTCCCTTCTATTGCAGGCATTTCAATTTCAAAGCACAACGCTTTCCGCCTGCGCATGTACAAATATGATTATCTTGAAGATCATCCAGAACTAAAAACTCCAAAAGAACGCCGCCAGATTCCATGGGAAGAACTGATCTACGAAGACCGCGAAGCCCTTGGTCCTAGGAAATTCCGTTCTTTCATTTTCCCTTGGAAGGAAGATTAAACTTATATGGCAAACTTGAGTATTTCGCAGGTTTCGCACATTCACTCACTTACCGCCGATTTCCTAAAAAAACGGCTCGCCCAAAATGGCTTTGAAGATTTTTCCTCATCCCACGGAAACATCCTTTTCCAGCTGAGTGTAAACAAAGAAATCACAATGAAAGAGCTTGCCACCAAAATCAACCGCGACAAATCCACAACGACCGTGTTGGTGCGAAAACTCGAGCAGGAGGGCCTTGTAACAACGACCCCTTCTCCTACCGACCGCCGAAATAAAATTCTCGCGCTAACCCCCAAAGGCACCGAATACAACACCCTAATGAAAAAGCTTTCCAAAGAACTAGTTTCCACCTTCTATAAAAACTTTTCTCCTGACGAAGTCGCCCAATTCCAGGGCTTTCTCGAAAGAATTGAAAGTAATTTTTTATAATATAAATATTTATTTCAAAGTAATAATTTTAATCGTTTCCTTTATAAAACCTCTGAAAATAGCTAATGATTGCATGCTAAAAAAAATGGTGCGAGCCGAATTACAGATTCCAAAAATGCTCTACACTGCTGCCGCAAAGCGGCAACGTAAATAATTACAAGGCAGTGTAGCGCATAGGCGGTGAACCGCCGGTTTTGGAATCTGGAATTCGGCGGAAGCCATTTTTTTATACATACAGACATTTACTATTGACAATAGTTTTATATAAAACTATTATATTGCTACTATGAAAAAATCAATATTTATAATATCACTATTATTTTCAATTCTTTCGTTTGGCTGCAAGGCCGTTGCCCCAAAACAGCTTTCCATCGCCGTTTTCATCCCCGGCATCTGTGCCGACAGCCCAACCTACGCAATGCTTCGTGATGGCGTAACACAGGCAGTAGACAGCTGGAATGAAGGAAAAACATTGGAACAGAGCGCAAAGCTTTATGTGCTTGAAGCTGGAACAAATCAATCTGAATGGCCTGCTAAAATTACAGCACTCGCTGCAGAACAGAAATATGATGTAATTATTTCTTCTAACCCTTCTCTTCCAGAAATTGTTACTCCTATCATTGAACAATTCCCTGAACAGAAGTTCATCCTAATGGATGCAGAATGCAGTGGAAACAAAAACATCGCTACAGTTTGCTACAATCAGTATGAACAGGCATATCTTACAGGTTACATCGGTGGCCTTATGTCAAAGTCAAACAAGCTTGGACTTATTGCTGCTCAGGAATATCCAGTAATGAACAACATCATTTACCCATATTTTGAAAAAGGCGCAAAGGATGCAAATGCTTCTTCTACAGTTGCCTTTAGAATTGTTGGAAACTGGTATGATGCTAACAAAGGTGCAATGCTTGCAGATATTCTTTATGGCGAAGGCATTGATGTAATTCTTCCAATTTGTGGAGGCGCTTCTCAGGGCGTAATTACATCAGCAGTAAACAACAAGTTTTATATCACCTGGTTTGATAACAATGGCTTTGACAAGGCTCCTGGAAACATTATCTCTAGTACAGTTATGAAGCAGCAGGAGCTTTCTGCAATTATGACAACAAATTTCCTGAATGGCAAAACTGAATGGGGCACTGCAAAAATGCTTGGTGTAAAAGACGGTTTTGTTGACTTTGTTCAGGATGATCCTCTTTATATTTCTACAGTTCCACAGAATATCAGAAATCAGATGGCAGAGCTTGTAGATGCAATTAAGAGTGGAGAAATTACAATACAATAAAGATTGTAGGGTCAAGCCCGACAATGACACCTTAATCATATGACCTTAGAACTTAGTGATATTTGCCTTCGCTATTCAAAAAAAATTGTTCTCGATAACTTGAGTTTAACTTTTGAGGGAGGGCAGATTCACGCACTTCTTGGCGAAAACGGAGCCGGAAAATCTACTACTGCTAATATCATTTGTGGCGAGCTTACTCCAGATAAAGGAGAACTTCTTTTAGATGGAAAGCCCGTTATATTCCGTTCACCAAAGGACGCAATTCAACACGGCATCTGTTATGTTCATCAGCGTCCTTTGCTTGCCGATTACATTACTGTAAAAGAAAATCTTCTGCTTGGATTAAATAAAGAACAAAAAGAACGGCTCCTTCCACAGGCAAAAAAATGGCTGCCAGAGGTAAAGCTTAATTCTTTTGTAAAGGACTACGGTGCAGATACCCGATTTTTTATAGCCCTCACAAGTGCCCTCATAAAATCACCTTCACTTTTAATTTTAGACGAGCCTTCTGCCCTACTTGATGACGCCCAGCGGACTTTTTTATTTGAAAATCTGCGTTCGCTTGCCCAAGACGGAATGAACATTATAATCATCACGCATAATTATGATGAAGCCCAGAAATATTGCGACACAATTGATTTTCTTGAAGACGGCAGACTTATTAAAGATTACAAGCCTTTAGAACATACACTTTCTGTTGATGAATTAAATAACCAGAAGAAGACAAGCCCAGATTCCGAAGACTTTAACATTATGGGGATTACCGTTCAAAAAGGAAAAATCACTCTTGTAAAAGGGCTCGCAGAGGACGGACTTGATGAGCTTGAGAAAAAATTGATTGGCTTAAGGGCCCTTCGACAGGCTCAGGGACCACAATGGCTGAATGATAAAAAACTTGGCATTATTCCAACAGACAGAAAATTCACTGGTTCAAATCCAAATCTTACAATTGAACAGATGCTTACAGCGGCTCTCGAAATCCCGGAAAATCAAAAGCCTGACATTGCCCTTCAGATGATTCAAAACAGCGGAGTGAATATTGAACCTTGGGAAAAATGCTCCTGTCTTTCTGGTGGAATGCTCCAGAAGCTTATGCTCGAACGCGAATTTTATAATAATCCTGATTTTTTAATTTTGTGTAATCCTTTGCAGGGACTCGATGTAGAAACCTGTAAAAAAATCTGCCTTAGGATTTATAACGCAGCACAAAACGGAGCCTACATCCTTATTCTTTCTTACGGAGCATTTCCTGTTGAATACAGTAATATAAAATACAGGCTTTCAAACGGCCATCTGGAGGCTATGTAATGTATTACTTTGGACTTATGCTCAGCCTTTCGGCAATATACATGATAGCAGGTGCAGGCGCGGCCTTTTCTCTAAAAACAGGAAGAATCAATCTTGCGGGCGAAGGCCTCATATACCTTGGAGGATTTTTATGCGCAATTTTGCTGGACCTTTTTGCGGCTGTAAAAATGCCTGCCTTTTTTGCAATCACTTTTGCATTTACAATTTGTGCCATAGCGGGAGCACTAGTCCTTATATTCTGCGAGTTCCTTTACAAATTCAAACACGCTGATTTTTTATTAACAACATTTATTACTTCTTCTGCAATTATTCCATTAATTGACGGATTCATTTCCGGCCCATTCAGAACTAAAACAGGAAACTTACTGGCAACACCTTATATTCTGCCAGTATATAGATTCACAAGCATTTTAAGACCTTCACCACTCAACTGTGCCATCTTTTTTGCCGTAGCCCTTTGCATTTTACTTGAGCTTTTCTTTACAAAAACACGCTTTGGAAAACGAACAGAAATCTACGGAATAAGCCCGCAGTTTTCTTTATATTCTGGCTTTAACTGCAATAAGATAACCTTTACAGCAGCAGGCGTTTGCGGAGCTCTACATGCCTTAGCCGGAGCCACAGCAATCTGTGGAATATATTTTACCTGCCATACAAGCTTTTATTCAGGCTTGGGCTGGAACGCACTTTCTGTTGCGATGATTGCAAGAACAAGGCCTGCACTTGTTATTCCAGTTTCTATCGTAATTTCTACGCTCATGACATATTCAGGCCGTTATGCTTTATATTCAAACTTAGACTTTGATGTAAACATGCTCATACAGGCTGTAATTCTTTTTATGATTGCAGTTTTATATTCACCACACAAAAGGAGGACTAACAATGCTTAACTTTTTAGGTTTCTGCTGTCCTCTTTTACTCGCTGCAACTGGTGCTCTCTTTAGCGAATACACAGGCTGTCTTGCTCTTTTTATGGACGGATTAATTTCGTTTGCAGGATTTTTGACATATGCCTTTACTGTAGCTACAGGCTCCCTTGTTTTGGGAACATGCCTTTGCGCTGTTACATGCGTGGCCCTTTGTCTGCTCCTTGCCTTTATTGTAGAAAAAACTCACGCAAATTATTTTATTGCCGCAATTGCAATAAATCTTTTATTTGGTTCTTTCACTTCGCTTTTTTCATGGCTGATTTTTGGAACAAGAGGAGTACTCACCACACAAACTTTTGCATTCCCATTGGCCGCTACAAATATCACTTCTGTGGTTTTCACAATAATTCTTATAACTGCCGCAATACTTTATCTTAAAAAAACAAAAGGTGGAATCTATTTTAGAATTACAGGCAGCAACGCAGATGTTCTTCTTGTACGTGGAGTTTCGCCTGCTACTTACAGAATTGCATCCTGGGGCCTTGCAGCCTTGTTTGCGTGCTTTGCGGGAAGCATTCTTTGTGTAAGGATTTCTTCTTTTGTACCAAATCTTGCAAGTGGAAAAGGCTGGCTTGCATTAGCAGCAGTATTCATGGGAAAACGACGCCTGCCACACATTGCATTATACTCTTTGATTTTTTGTGCTGTGGATTTTACTGCAGTTTATATACAAAACTTTATTCCAGACCTTCCATCTTCTGTGGTACTGGCCTTGCCATACATTGTTACGCTGGGACTTGTTGTAGTAAGAAAATAACTGTTGGAAGGTTCTGCCAGACTTATTATTCCGGCTTGTATTCTTCTACTTCTTCAATATTGAATTCTACGGCTTCTTCATGTTTTGCATCAGGAGCAAGGGCTTGTGTAAATGCCTCAGCAGCTTCATCAAGCAATTCTTTTGAAACTACATTTTCTATAACACTTTCCTGATCTGCTTTTTTTACAGCAACATCTTCTTTTGTTTTGAATTCTTCAAGGATATTTTCAAGCTCTGTCATGTTCTTATAGCTTTCTTTACTTGCTATACTAACACCCATCATTCTCTCAACAATATCAGTAGTTCCACTCTTAATCTCTTTAATGGCACTTGTTGCTTCAAAGAACTTATCATTCATTGCATCAACATCATGAGAAACAGTTCTCTGCTGTTCTGCAAGATTTTTACAATAACTGCTGATTTTATCTGCCGCTGCAAATTCTTCTTCACTCTTTACTTTAATCTGCTGCATCTGAGCATCAATACTTTCAATACCAGTTGTAATTTCTTTAAGTCCAGTAACAACATTATCTGCATTTGAACTGATTTTCTTAAAGGCAACAGACGCATCTTTACTTGTTTTATTTGCGTTCTTTACAGATTCAATAATTCCATTGATAACATCAGCAATTGTAGCGGCGTTCTCGGAAGTACTTTCGGCAAGACTACGGATTTCTTCGGCAACAACAGCAAATCCTTTTCCCGCTTCACCCGCGTGTGCAGATTCAATAGCAGCGTTCATAGAAAGAAGGTCTGTCTGCTCGGCAACATTATCAATAATATCAATAACTTCTTTTACCTGATCAAGCTGGCCAGAAATAATTCCAAGCAGCTCATTTGTACTTGTAATCTTTTCATCACCATCAGTAATAAGATCATGCATTTCCTGAGCCATTCCGGAACGTTCTATAGCCATATTTTTAATATGTTCCAGAGTTCCCGCAGCTTCATTTACAGCCTTTGAACTTTCTTCGATTGCAATTGCCTGAGTTTCATTATTATTTACAAGCGTATCAACCTGAATGTTCATATCAGAAATTACAGAAACAGCTTTTCCTACAGTTCCAATCATCTGATCAAACTGAGTCATGATTTTCTGAATATTTTCATCAATAGCGGCAGTAGCAGCGGCAGTACTATTTGCAGCATCATTAATTGTATAGCCCGAAGAAATTGCACGGGAAGCAGTTACTTTTACAACAGTAAAGAATTCATTTATCTGCTCAACCATGATATTGATATTCTGCATGAGAGATACCATTTCATTACTACCACGAGGTCTTATGCTGCCGGTAAAATCCTTATCGGCAAGAGTTTTTGTCATGTCCTGAATATGGATAATTCTCTTAGAAACGTTAGTTGTAACAAACAGAATAATAAAAGAAATTGAAATACAGGAGAAAATTGCAATAATCAGAACCAGAATTTCTGTAGACTTTTCTTTTTTCTCTACATCTGCATTGATAATTTCGAAAGACTTATCTACTTCCAAAGTAAGCAGGGTGTAATAACTTTGAAGGATTTGAACATCGCTGCTGGCACTTTGGGCAAGTTCCATCAAAGCAGAAACCGAACTGTCATCTGAAAACTCTTTGTATGCTTCTTTAATTCCAACCGAACGAACTGCGCTGGAAGGCTCTGAATCCAGCCCAATCGACTGCATTTTTTCAAGCTTACTGCCTACACTATCAAGACCTCGGGAAAAAGCTGTAAAATACTGTTTTGCCTGAACAAGATTAATACGATATTCATCTGTAAATGTATCAACAACCGGATTTTCAAAATAACCCTGAATGTTTTCATCAAGGCCAGAAAGTATTTCCTGCCAGTTATCGTATGCAGTCTGAGTATTAAAACCCCAATATTCCATGGCGTTAAGATAGTTTACTATTTCGCTAAGCTGTTTTTGTGTTTGAGATTGAACTAACTGATAATCCTTTGAAACTTGTATTGTTTTTAAGCCCTTTAAAGAAAGTATAGAAAGAGCAGCAACCTGAACTACAGAGAGAATAGTAATTAAGACAAATTTACTTCTTAACTTCATAACGAAATTATCCTTCTTCTATTATCGGTAAAACTCCCCTAAAAAACTATCAAAATTTTCTATAGTATTATACACCCAAAAAGCTAAAAGTACATATACAATTCTCTTCAAAGATGATAAATTTGTTATTATAAGCAAAAGCGTTGAGGAGTGAGAGATGAAAAAGGACAGTCCTAAACCTGAAAAAAATGATTACTTATTCGAAGGCAATGAACCTGCCAGGATAAAAGCTGAAAAGTATATAAATGATATTTTCAATCTTGCTATTACCAGCATTCTTTCAATTATAATCTTTTTTACTCTTTCAACAGTTCCAGGACTTGGCTCAATCTTCTTTGTAATAGGCTTTCTGGGATTTACAAGCTCAAGCATCTATTGTGTAAAAAGAATAATTCAATATAAACAGTTGATTCACAAACTTACAGAGGATTATTTACTAGAACAAAGACGAAAAGCTCAAGAATCCCAGAAAGAAGAAAGAGAATGACTTAATTACATCTTTTCCAGATATGGCACGAGTACAAGCTTCATTGCGTTTTTGATTACCTGAAGAGTACAGGCTGCAAGGTAAAGTCGTGCACCAGCCAGAGTCTTATCTTCTGCGTTTACAATAGGACAGTTCTGATAGAACTTGCTGAAGGCTTTTGCAACTTCGTAAACGTAGGCAGCAACTTCGCTTGGGTTCAGGCCTTCTGCAGCTTTTGCAATAACTGTTGGATAGTCTCCAAGCAGGCGGATAAGTGCCCATTCATCTTCGCTTGTCAAAAGGGCTACGGCTTCGTCAGAGTCGTTCTGTACAAGACCTGCGTCTGCGGCTTTTCCTAAGATTGAATTTATACGTGCGCCCATGTACTGAAGATATGGACCTGTGTTTCCATTAAAGCTAAGTGATTCTTCCGGATTAAAGAGCATGTCTTTAATTGGTGTTGCCTGGAGCATGTAATAATGCAAAGCGCCAAGAGCAACCTTTTCTGCAACTTCGTCTGCGTCCCCTACTTCACTATCGCGACCACGTTCTTTAATTGCGGCTAATGCGTCTGCGTGTAGAGAATCTACAAGGTCGTCTGCATCTACTACAGTTCCTTCGCGGCTCTTCATACGTCCGCTTGGAAGATTTACAAGACCGTAGCTCAAGTGATAAAGCTTATCTGCCCAGTCAAAGCCCAGTTTCTTTAAGATATGGAAGAGGATTTTGAAATGGTAGTTCTGCTCGCTTGCTACAACGTATACAAGCTGGTTGAAGGCCCAGTCGTCGTGGCGGCTGATTGCAGTACCAATATCCTGTGTGATATATACAGAAGTTCCGTCCTTTCGCAGGAGTACTTTTTCGTGATTGTCTTCGTCTTTACCCTTACCCACAACATCTGTTACGTCAATGCGGACTGAGCCGTCTGGGGCTTTGAAGAATACACCTTTATCCAGACCTTTAAGAATTTCGTCTTTACCCTTGAGGTAAGTTTCGCTTTCGAAGTAATATTTATCAAAGCTTATGCCTGTACGTTTGTAAGTTTCCATCATGCCGTCAAAGGTCCAGCCGTTCATCATTTCCCAAAGCTTGTGAACTTCAGGGTCCCCTGCTTCCCATTTAATGAGCATATCTTCGGCCATCTGAGCTGCTTCGGGGTGGGCTGTTTCGGGCTTGTCTTTTTCGCCTTTAAGATACTTGTCAAACTCTACGTAGCACTGACCTACAAAATGGTCACCCTTCATTCCAAGACTTTCAGGGGTGTCGCCGTTTGCTTCGTGGAACAGCTTATATGCAAGCATAGACTTACAGATATGAACACCACGGTTATTGATGAGGTCTACCTTGTAAACATCTGCACCGGCTGCTTTGAGAATGCGGCTTACAGATTCACCAAGGGCGTCGTTTCTTACGTGCCCCAGGTGAAGAGGCTTGTTTGTATTTGGAGAAGAGAACTCTATCATTACACGGCGTCCATCTAAAGGCTTTTTACCGTCACTGTTGAAAGAGCCGTATGTGTCGCCCTGTGCTTTGATTGCCTTTAAGATTGAAGCAGCTGCACCAGACTTGTCGAGTTTTACGTTTACGTATGGGCCTACAGCAAGAAACTCGCCCAAAGATTTATCTGTGATTTTTGCCACAACACCTGCTGCAATCTGAGGAGGTGCCATGCGAAGAGCTTTTGCAAAAGCAAACATTGGCGCACCAAGGTCTCCCATTTCTGGGTTTGGTGCGTTCTGCACAACAATTGAGGCTGCGTCAACAACAGCTGCCGACGGGTCTTTTTCTTTTATAAATTCATTCAAAGCCGCTGCGATTATTGTGCGGCATGTTTCTTTTGCATCTGCCATAGAGATTCCTTAATATACGCTTAAAATCTTTTCGAGTCTTTCTTTACCAATAATGCGGAAGAAGCTTCCCAAACGTGGGCCCTGCTCCTTTGCAATGAGTGCCTGGTAAAGGGCTGTGAACAAGGCCTTTGATTCAAGTCCCATTTCTGTTGCAATGTCGTACATTGCCTGCTGACATTCCTTATCAATCTGGAATGTGTCGAGCTTTGGAACAACTTCATCACGAACACGCTGAACTGCCTTCAAAAGGTCACCGCTCAAATCTGCCTTGCTTCCGTCATTGCGAAGTTCAAAACAGAAGTCCGGTGCACAGTCTGGAGCTGAATGCTTTACCCAGAACCATGCACATTCAATACGTCTGCGTAATCTTTCTTCCTGTTCAGGCTTTACATCGCCAAGAGCTTTGATAACTGCATCAATATCACCAGAGTGAATCTGAAGCAAAGTTGTAAGCTGACGGATTGTTACCTGGTATGGCATTGTTTCAGGAATCTTTCCATCAATCTGGCTGAGCATGTAAATGCGCTTTTCTTTATTAAAGTGGTCGTCGCTCTTTGCCTTATCAATTCCGTAAACAATTCTTTCTGTCTTGTCGTAGTCTTCGTAAACCTTAAGTACATCCATATCAAAACTGATGGCAAATTCT
>JAEEGJ010027137.1_pt1 | contig 11530 bp, 7 predicted proteins | sample 8958761 | NCBI WGS metagenome assembly JAEEGJ01 (sample SAMN16246546, study PRJNA631951) | gut metagenome | biome: gut microbiome; feature: rumen; material: RS-attached | host: Bos | place: Iran: Karaj | collected 2018-10
CCTATGAAGAAGTTTTTCGCCAAACTGTACATATGGGTCCTGCTGGTCGTCCTGTACGCCCCGCTGCTGTTCATCGCCATCTTCTCCTTCACCGAAAGCAAGGTCCTGGGCAGCTGGGAGGGTTTCTCCACCAACCTGTACCAGAATCTCCTGACCGGCCAGATGCAGGGGAACGCATCGCTTCTCGCGGCGGTGAAGAACACGGTCCTCATCGCCCTCGTCGCCGCTGCCGTCTCCACCCTGCTGGGGTCGGTCGCGGCCATTGGAATCCACAACATGAAGGGAAGGGCCAGGAAGGCCGTCACCTTCCTGAACAACATCCCGATGATCAACCCGGACATCATCACCGGTGTCTCGCTGTTCCTGCTGTTCGTCTTCCTGCACTTCAGCCAGGGTTACCTGACGGTCATCCTGGCGCACATCACTTTCTGCACCCCGTACGTGGTGCTGAGCGTGATGCCGAAGCTCCAGCAGATGAACCCGAATATCTATGAGGCCGCCCTGGATCTTGGGGCCACTCCGCAGGTCGCGCTCCGCAAGGTGTTGATCCCGCAGCTGAGGCCGGGCATGATCTCGGGCTTCATCCTCGCTTTCACGATGTCCCTGGACGACTTCGCCGTGACGTTCTTCACCCGGGGTACCATCGGCCTGGACACCCTCTCCACTTATATTTATACCGATGCGCGCAAGGGCGGTCTGACCCCCGAACTGCGCCCGCTGATGACCCTGATCTTCCTGGTCGTCCTCATCCTTTTGATCATTATCAACATCCGGCAGGACCGGCTCAGCAAACTTAAAGAAAACAGATGAAAAGAATCCTGATCTCCCTGGCGGCCGCCGCCCTTCTCGTCGGCTGCTCCGAGGACCGTTCCCAGGTCCTCAAGGTCTATAACTGGTCCGACTACATCGACGAGAACGTCATTCCCGAATTCGAACAGTGGTACGAAGAGCAGACGGGCGAAAAAGTCAAGGTCATCTACCAGACCTTCGACATCAACGAGACGATGCTCTCCAAGATCGAGAAGGGTCACGAGGACTATGACGTCGTGTGCCCGTCCGACTACATCATCGAGCGGATGCTCCAGAGCGACCTTCTCCTCCCCCTGGACCGCAATTTCGGATCCACGCCCAATTACATCGACGGGAACCTTTCCCCGTACATCCGCGCCTGCTTCGACAAGATGGACGGCAAGGGAAAGAACGCCAACGACTACTCCGTGGGCTACATGTGGGGCACGACCGGCATCCTGTACAACGCCAAGTACGTGACCGACGAGGAAGCCTCCACCTGGGACATCGTCCGCAATCCCAAGTTCGCCGACCGCATCTTCATCAAGGACTCCGCCCGCGACGTCTATTCGCAGATCATCCTGAAGGTCAAGGAGCAGGAACTGGCCGAAGGTAAGGTGACCATCGACCAGCTGATGAACTTCACCTCCGACGCGGACATCGCCGCCGTGGAGGAGTATATGAAGGACGTAAAGCCCCTCGTGGCCGGTTGGGAAGCCGATTTCGGCAAGGACCAGATGGTCCAGGAGCTCGGCTATGTGAACCTTACCTGGAGCGGTGACGGCGTGTGGGCCATCGACGAGGCCGCCGAGCTCGGCGTCGACCTCCGCTACGCCCTCCCGAAGGAAGGCTTCACCGTGTGGTTCGATGGCTGGGTGATTCCGAAGTACGCGCAGAACATCAAGGCCGCCAGCTACTGGATCAACTTCATGAGCCGTCCCGACATCGTCATCCGCAACGTCGAGGAAACCGGTTATGTGTCCGTGAGCGGCGCTCCGGAAGTCCTGGAAGCCTTCACCGACGAGGAATACGATCCCATCGACCTCTCCTACTTCTTCTCCCCTGCCGACACCGCCGTCTGCGCCAACCCGGTCCTCTATCCGGACAAGGCCGACATCGAGCGCTCCACCCAGGAGCACGACTGGGGCGAGAACACCGCCAAGCTCATCGAAATGTGGTCCCGCGTCAAGGGCGACAACGCCAACGCGTTCACCTACATCTTCATCGGCGTCGTCATCCTTGCCCTTGCCGCAGCCGCCTTCTTCGCCCGCGCCTCCAAGGCCCGCCGCAAAAAGAGCCGCAGAAGAAAGTAAGCCTCCCGGGCCCCGGGTTGCCCCCGGCCAAACCCTGGTCGAGTTCCGCCCGAACCCTGGTCGGCCCTTCCAGCAGAAAAATGTGCGAAACATGGTGTTTTCGCACATTTTTTCTTGTTTTCACCCGAAATATGTGTAAAACAAGCCCGTTTACACATATTTCCCGGATTATCCCCCTCCGACACGGAAATCGCACTCACCGTGCCGTTGGTTTTGTATTCGGGAGGATGCTGGCGACGGCTCCATACGGAGTTCAGCAGCTCGTGTTGGCGGGAAGGCGCTTGACGTCGAACTCCTCCTTTTACGGGCCCGTTCCGGTCCCGTAACGTCGTCAAACAGACTCCGTCATCCCTGCGGGCACGCGTCTTCCCGCCTGCTCGCCAGTGGCTGAACTCAGAATTCCGCCGTCACCAGCATCCTCCTGATCAATACAAAACAACGTCTGTCTCTCTCCTTGGTACAAAAAACCGGAGACCGTATTGAACGGCCTCCGGTTAAAAGGATTGAGCGGTGTGAATTACTTCACCTCGATGACGACGCAGCGGTTCTTGGCCGGGGTGTCGAAGACGTTCTTGGTGTCACCGTTGGCGACCGTCTCGATGTTGGAGGCGTTGGCGCCGAACTTGTTCACGAGGAGGTTCTTCACAGTCTCGACGCGCTGCTCGGAGAGCTTCTGGTTGCCGCGGGCGGTGCCGGTCTGCTTGTCGGCGGAGCCGGTGAGCACGAGGGCGGTGTTGCCATCGACCACGTTGTTGGCGAAGTACTCGAGGTGAGCCTTCTCACGCTCGGAGAGCTTGGCGGAACCGAGGTCGAAGTAAACGGTAGCCGGGGAGACAACCTTCGCTTCAACAGCGGTGAAACGACCGTTCTGGAAGAGATAGGTCTGTCCGTCGACGAGGTTCTTGAACGGAGCGAGCTGGTTCTCCAGGTCGGCGATCTTGTTCTTCAGACGGGCATTCTCACGCTCGAGGTCGGCAACCTTGTCCTGCAGGGCCTTGTACTGGGCCTCGGTGAAGGGCAGCGGGACGATGACCGGCATCACGGAGCTGAGACGGTCGAAACCGGTACGGCCGAGGTTGAACTGCAGGCCGAGGGTCGCGGTCGGGAAACCGACATAACGGGCGATGAAGCCCTTCATGCTGAAGGCTTCGGCACGGCCGGCGATGAGACCGAGGTCGAGGTTCAGGCCGACGCGGTCGCTCAGACGGAAGCTGTTGAGGATACCGACACCGGCGCCCAGTTCCTGGTCGTTGACCTTGAGACCGTGGTGCTTGACCAGCAGGAGGCCGGCATCCACATACGGAATGAAGTTCCAGACGCGGGACTCCTTGTAACCGCCGATGGCGTTGGTGAGGTTCCAGAGGAGGTCACCGTGGATGTAGTTGAACGCAGCCTTGTTGAATTCACCACTCTTGGAGGTGTTCTTGAGACCGTGCCAGCCGGCGCGGACACCGACGGTCGGGGTGAACCATTTGCCGATGTAGAGATCGGTAGCGAGGCCGAACTTGCCGAGACCGTAGGTCTTTTCAAGGACAGAGTTGGCACCGGCACCGACACCGATGAAGGTGTTGTCGAAGAAACCGTTGGTCACATAGGGACCACGGACGACGTTACCGTCCGCATCGCGATTGCCATCCTCCTGCGCAAAGGCGTTAAAGGAGAACAGGATACTTGCCGCAGCAAGAATACCGAACAATTTGATACTTTTCATAAGCATATATTAAGTTAAAAATTACCCTATTCAACGTATGAGCACACCATACATTGTACAAAATTAGTCTTTTTTTCCGAAAACGCAAAAGAAAGGGGTTAATTTCAACAAACCTGGAAAAAACCGTATCTTTGTTCCATGAAATTCCGACTCCAGTCCGACTATCAGCCTTCCGGGGACCAGCCGGCCGCCATCGACGGCCTCTGCAACGCCCTGCAGGAGGGTGTCCGCGACGTTACGCTGCTGGGAGTGACGGGCTCCGGGAAGACCTTCACGATGGCCAACGTCATCCAGCGCCTCCAGCGTCCGGCCCTGATACTCAGCCACAACAAGACCCTCGCCGCGCAGCTGTACGGCGAATTCAAGGCCTTTTTCCCGGACAACGCCGTGGAGTATTTCGTCTCCTATTACGACTATTACCAGCCTGAAGCCTACATTCCCACGACCGACACCTACATCGAAAAGGATCTCAGCATCAATGATAAGATCGATGAACTCCGCGTGAGCGCCGCCTCCGCCCTGATGTCAGGGCGCCGGGATGTCATTGTCATCTCCTCGGTCTCCTGCCTGTACGGCATCGGCAATCCGGACGACTTCCACGACCAGACCGTCACGGTCCGGAAAGGAGAGGCGATGTCCATGACCCGTCTCCTCTACAAGATCGTGGACGCTCTCTACTACCGGACGGAAACCGACTTCAAGCGCGGCTCCTTCCGCGTCCGGGGCGATACCGTGGACATTTTCCTCGGCGGCGCCGACTATGCAGCCCGGATCGAGTTCTTCGGCGACGAGGTGGACAGCATCTCCCTGGTGGACCCGGTGACCGGCGCCCGCTTCGAGGAACTGGACAAGATTGACCTGTACCCGGCCAAGAACTTCGTCACTTCCAAGGAAAAGGGTGCCAAGGCCGTCCTCCAGATCCAGGACGACCTCATCGCCCAGGTCGAGTATTTCGAGAGCATCGGCAAGTCCCTGGAGGCGAAACGCCTCAAGCAGCGGGTGGAGTATGACATCGAAATGATCAAGGAAATGGGTTACTGCCCCGGTGTGGAGAACTATTCCCGATACTTCGATGGCCGCAAACCCGGGCAGCGTCCCTTCACCCTCATCGACTATTTCCCTGACGATTTCATCTGCTTCATCGACGAGAGTCATGTCACCCTGCCGCAGATCCGGGCGATGTTTGGCGGTGACCATTCCCGCAAAGCTACACTGGTGGAATACGGCTTCCGCCTGCCCGCAGCGGCCGACAACCGCCCGCTCACCTTCGACGAGTTCGAGTCCATTACCGGCCAGACCGTTTACGTGAGCGCGACGCCCGCCGACTACGAACTGGAGAAATCCGAAGGTCTCGTGGTCGAGCAGATCGTCCGGCCGACCGGCCTGCTGGACCCGCCTGTCGAGGTCCGTCCCACCGAGAACCAGGTCGATGACCTGATGGAGGAAATCCGCAAGCGGGCGGAGGTGGACGAACGCGTGCTCGTCACCACCCTCACCAAGCGGATGGCCGAGGAACTGGACAGCTATTTCGGCCGGATGGGCGTCCGCTGCCGGTATATCCATTCCGACGTGGACACGGCCGAGCGCGTGGAAATCATCGAAGATTTCAAGAACGGCCTGTTCGACGTCTTGATCGGCGTGAACCTCCTGCGCGAGGGCCTGGATATCCCGACCGTCTCGCTTGTCGCCATCCTGGATGCCGACAAGGAAGGCTTCCTCCGCAGCGGCCGCGCCCTCACCCAGACTGCGGGCCGCGCCGCCCGTAACGTGAACGGTCTCGTCATCATGTATGCCGACACCATCACCCAGTCGATGGACGAAACCATCCGGGAGACCAACCGCCGGAGGCAGAAACAGCAGGAATACAACCAGTTGCATGGGATTACCCCGCAGCAGGTACAGGTCCGCGCCAACATCCTGATGTCCGAACTGGTCACCTCCAAGGAGGACACCACGCATGTCAGCGGCTTCCTCAACGAAGGCGGAGGCCTGTCAGCCTCCGCAACGGGAAAGCCCCTCAACCCGCGGCTCCGCAACACCGTTACCGGCCATGTCAGCGCCGAAGACTCCGTCTCGGCCCCGACCTACGTGCCCAATCCTTCCGACCTGGGCCGCGGAACCGTTTCCGTGGGCCTCGGCCACGATGCCAAGCGCGAAGGGGCTTCCGCCTATGTGGACGGCTACATTGCAGCCGACCTTGCCGCCGTGCTCCAGGACCCGGTCATCCGGTCGATGTCCCGGGCCCAGGTGGAAAAGGCCGCCGAGGAAGCCAAGCGCAAGATGCAGAAAGCCGCGGCCGACCTGGATTTCACGGCCGCCGCGAAGTTCCGCGACGAAATGTGGGCGTTGCAGGAGTATCTGAAAGTCTGGAAAGACTGATTACTGCCGGGCCACCTTCAGCACATGCTTCTGGGCGCGGATCTGGGAGAGAATCTTATCCAGCTCGAGATTGGAGGGAACCAGGAGTTTCATTACGATGTCATAGGTCCCCTGCCGCTGGTTCTCCTGAACGTTGAACGTGCGGATGGACGCCTTGAAGGTTCCTACCACCTCCATGATCTTGTTCAGCGCTTCGCTTTCCTGGTCCGTCGTGACCTTCAGGGACACCTGGAAAGAGCCGCTTGACGGCGTGTCGGCCCAGCGGACCTTCTGGATACGGTACGGATAGTTCTCGATCAGGCGGGCGGCGTTCGGGCAGGTGATACGATGGATCTTGATCCCGCTTTCCCGCGTCACGAAACCGAACACATCGTCACCGAAGACCGGATTGCAGCACTTGGCCATCCGGTAGTCAAGCCCTTTCAGGTCCTTGGCGTTCAAGACAAGGATGTCGTCCTTGGAGGACGTCTCCATCCGGTGCGGCCGGGCCGCTTCCTGGGCCTGGGCGGCCTCCAGGGCCTCCTGACGGCGCTTTTCCTCCGTCTGGATGTATTCCTTGATCTCGTTGACGTCGATGATTCCCTCTCCCACGGCGGCGAAGAAGGCATTGACACTGGTCATCCTGCGCTTCTTCATCATCTCCGTGAGCATCTCGTCCGGGAACTCCAGTTTCCAGTTCTTCAGCCGGCGCTCAAGCAGTTCGCGGCCTGCGGAAGCGAGTTTCTGCTCGCCTTCGCTGAGCGCCTGCTTGATCTTCTGGCGGGCCTTGGAGGTTACGACGAAATTGACCCAGTCCGGCGCCGGCCGCTGGTTTTTCGCCGTCAGGATTTCGACGACATCGCCGGTGTGGAGCTTTTCCTTGATGGGAACCGGTTTCCCACCCACCTTGCCACCTACGCAACGCGTACCGATGTTAGTGTGGATGCTGAAGGCGAAATCGAGCACGGACGCCCCTGCGGGCAGGATCCGGAGTTCCCCCGTCGGGGTGAACACGAAGATCTCCCGGGAAGGCGGCTGCGGCAGATCCTCCGGGCTGTCGGTGTCGGGATGCTCGAGGGCATAGCGGACGGCCGTCAGCCAACGGTCCATCGTCTCTTCCCGCTTGATTCCTTTGTAGGACCAGTGCGAGGCGAAACCATTCTCCGCGATGTCGTCCATCCGGCGGGTGCGGATCTGGACTTCCACGTAGGCGCCGTCCCGGTTCTTGACCGTGATGTGGAGAGACTCGTAGCCGTTGGTCTTGGGATTCGTAACCCAGTCCCGGAGACGCTTGGTATCCTGTTCGTACTCTTCAGTCACGAAACTGAACACCTTCCAGCACAGTTCCTTCTCGAGTTTGATATCCTCCGGGCAGTCGATGATGAAGCGGATGGCGAACACGTCGAAAACACCCTCGAACGGCACTTTCTGCTTCACCATCTTGCACCAGATGGAGTAGGCCGCCTTGGTCCGGATCTTCAGCTTGTAATGGATGCCGGCGTCGGAAAGCTTGACCTTCAGGGGTTCGATGAATTCCGCCATGAGCTTCTCCCGGTCCTTCTGCGTAGCCATCAGCTTGTTGGTGATGAGGCGGTACTGCTCCGGTTCGGCATAGCTCAGATAGATGTCCTCCATCTCCCGCTTCATGTTGTAGAGCCCCAGCTGATGGGCCAGCGGAATGTAGAGCATCAGGGTTTCCAGGACCTTCCGTTCCCGGTCCGCCTTCGGGAAGATGGACAGGGAACGCATCACTTCCAGCCGGTCCGCCAGTTTGAGGACGGTCACGCGGGGATCCGTCGAGTACTGGATGATCAGTTTCTTGTAATTCTCGGCCTCCAGCCGGGTATCCTTCGGTTTGATGGTGGCGATCTTGTTCAGGCCGTCCACCATCGTGTAAACGCTCTCGTCCAGTTTCAGGGAATGGATGTCCAGGTCCACTTTCCCGCCGCGGGTGGCTTCGTGCAGGAAGACGGCGGCGACGCATTCGGGCGGAAGGCCGATTTCGTCGGAAACAATCTGCGCGACGGCGAGAGGATGCCCGAAAAAAGGCTTCCCGTCACTGCGGACCTCGCCCGCCAGGGCCTTTTCGGCCACGTCATAGGCTTTCCGGATCAGTTCACGGCCTTCTTCGGAATAATGTTGGAAAAGGCTGTCATCCATAGGCTCAGCGCTTGGTGCGCGCATCCAGCGCCCGCTGGAATGCACGGGCATTGTTCAAGTGTTCACTATAAGTCGCCGCGAAGCGGTGGGAACCGTTGAAGGAAGGGTCGGCACAGAAATACAGGTAGTTGTGGTTCTGCGCATACAGGACGGCTTCCAGGCAGCTTTTCGGCGGGCAGGAAATCGGGCCCGGGGGCAGGCCGGCATACTTGTAGGTATTGTAGGGGGAATCGATGGACAGATGGCGCGTCAGGATGCGGTTCAGGGTGTAGCCGTAGCAATAGGCGACGGTGGGATCGGCCTGGAGGAGCATCCCGAGCCGGAGGCGGTTCAGGTAAACCCCGGCAACCGTAGCCTGTTCGGGCTGGTACTGGGTTTCCCCGTCCACAATGGAGGCGAGTGTGGAAACTTCCACGGGCGTAAGCCCTAATGCCCGGGCGCGTTCGATGCGGGCATCCGTCCAGAAAGCATCGGCCTCCTTCTTGAAACGGTCGAAGATCTCGGACACGGAACTGGTCCAGAGAACCTGATAGGTATCCGGAATGACGATGGTGAACAGCAGCGGCGGCGTAATGCCGTAACGGGCCAGGGAGTCCGCTGACAGGGCGAAATCCGCCACGGCTGCGCTGTCCGCCAGCATCTGGTTGCCGATCTTGCGGGCGAGGATCTCCGGCGTCCGGATGGTGCCGGAAAGGGTCAGGTTCACAGGGGTCTGCCAGCCATTGGCCAGCATCCGGGAGACATACTTGCTGGAAGACTTCGCATCCACGGTATAATGGCCTACATGCATGGACTTCAGGCGCCCAAGCGTGCGCCGGAGACTCTTCTTGTTCAGGACTACACCACTTTCCAGCAGGTTATCCAGCACATCCGAAGGATCCATGTCCGCGCGGACATAGAACTCATAAGTATCCTTGAAATTCGGCACTTTCCGGTCATAGAACGCCCGGTACAGGCGGACGCCCAGGAACAGGAGCACCAAGGCGGCGAGCCCGGCCAGGCCCCACGGCAGCCATTTCTTCCGCTTTACCGTTTCTTCCATAGCTTCCTGAGTTTGGATTCCGGACGGAGGATGATCTCGTCGCCTTCCTTCGGCTGATAGGAAGCCGGAAGGCCGTTCAGTTTGCGGATCGCCTTCTCGGAGACGGCGAAACGCTGGCAGATGCCGTGGAAGGTCTCCTCTTCCTCGCCGACGATGTACTTGTCCAAGCCACGGACCGTCTTGGATTTCTTGGGTTCCAGATAGACGATGTCGCCGGCATGCAGTTCACGGCCTTGCGGGACATCGTTGAAGCGCAGGATTTCCCGCAGGAAGAGATGGTTGCTCTTGGCGATGGAAGCGTAGGTCTCCCCTTCGACGGCATAGATGAAGGGGACGCCGTTCCGGCTGTACAACGTACGGGACAGGGAGAAGCGGTATTCCTCTCCGGCTTTGCCGGTAAAGAGCTCGCCAGCCTCGATCTTGAGCGGGGAATCCGGAATCTCGCCCACTTCGTCCCTTTCGATCAGCGCTTCGGCGTAGCTGCCGCTCTCGGCGAGGGCGTCGTCCACGGTCATCCGGTCAAAGCGGGCCAGGCCGTAATCCTCGATGCACTGGATGAGTTTCGAGGCATAGGAAGGATCGGTGGCATAACCGGCCTGCTTGAGGCCGTACGCCCAGGATTTGTAGTCGGTGGTCTTGAAGTCGAACAGGAACTTGTAGCGGTCCCGGTAACGGAGGAAATCGGAATGGTCCCGGAAGCTTTCCTCGGCCGAATCATAGACCCGGAAGCACTCGTTTTTCCGGTCGTCATCGGCGAGCATCGTCTTTCCCCGCCAGCTGTTGTGGCACTTGATTCCGAAATGGTTGTTGCCGTCCACGGCAAGGGATGACTGGCCCGAACGGGACTCGATGATGCCCTGCGCCAGGGTTATGCTGGCGGGGACACCGGTCCGGTACATCTCGTTGACGGCGATGGGGGCGTACCGGGCGATATAGCGTAGCTGGGGCGTACCGGTTTCCCGCTGCGCGGACACCGACAATCCCAGGATCAAGGCGATGGCGATGAGGACCTTCTTCATACCTTTGAAATATAACCGATTTCAAAGATACGGATATTTTTCAGATTTCGTACACGTCGCCGTCGGATGCGGCGTAAGTTTCCGGGAAGACTTCCCGGCATTCCGCCTCGTACAGCCGATGGTCCGTATTCCGGGAAGAATAATGGCCGATGAGGAGTTTGGACGCCCCTGCATCCCGGGCGATTTGTGCGGCCTGGTGCGTCGTGGAATGGAAACGGGCGGCCGCTTTGTCCGCGTGTTCCTGAAGGAAGGTCGTCTCGTGATAGATGACCGTCACGCCCTTCAGGACCTCCACCTCGCCGGGGAAAACGGCCGTATCCGACACATAGGCATAACTCCGAGGCTCGAAAGGTTTGTACGCTGCCTCGGCGAGCGGAATCACGGTGCCGTCGTCCCGGACAACGTCCTCTCCCCGCTTGAGCGTGCCGATTTCGGTGAGGCTGAGCCCGTACAGTCCGATGCACTCTTTCCGCACGTTCCACATCGGCTCCTTTTCCCGGAAGATGTAACCGTAGGTCTCCGTCCCGTGAAGGAGCGGGAAAGCCGTCACTTCCAGCGTCCGGTTCTCCATGACCACCTCCGGGAACCGGGTGTTCACCTGATGGAACACGATCTCGAAGGGAAGCCACTCGTTGTAGGAGAGGAAGAACTTGATGAACGGGCGCAGGTTGCCCGGTCCGTACACATGAAGCGGAATGGTCCGGCCGCCCATCCCGAAGGTGGAAAGCAGGCCGAAAAGTCCGAAGATATGGTCTCCGTGGATATGCGAGATGAAGACCGCTTCCAACTTCATCATCGGCACGTGGAACTTCACCAGCTGGGACTGCACGCCTTCGCCGGCGTCCACAAGGAACAAGCGCCCATGCACTTGCAGTGCCTGGGCGCTTTGACTCCGGTTCACGACGGGCATCGCCGATGCGGTGCCCAACATCGTGACCGTAAAGTTGTTCTGCGGATTATTCACCCTTCTCGAGCTTGTCCTTGAGAGCGGCGAGGGCGGAGATGTCACCGAGGGTGGTCTTCTCGACGGTGCTGTTCACCTTCTTGATGGCCTTCTTGGTGTTGTCAGCCTCGGCGGTCTCGCGGGCAACGCGGGCCTCCTGGTAGGTGCGGAGGTGGGAGACACGCACGGTGCGGG
>JAEEGJ010027140.1_pt1 | contig 11530 bp, 8 predicted proteins | sample 8958761 | NCBI WGS metagenome assembly JAEEGJ01 (sample SAMN16246546, study PRJNA631951) | gut metagenome | biome: gut microbiome; feature: rumen; material: RS-attached | host: Bos | place: Iran: Karaj | collected 2018-10
GATCAGGTATGATAAGGACAGCTTGTATTATAAGGACACTGGCCCCATTTCTACGATATATATTCATAATCCTGAAGAAATGGCAGTATCTGGGAACAAGGTAATAATCGCATCTTTGATGGAAGATGGTCGCAGGACAATCAACGCCATAGACATAGTTGACAAAACTGTCAAAGAGATATTTGAAGTGGAGGGCTATCAATTCCTTGAAAAAGTTTTGATGTCTTCTGATAGCATCGTTCTCATCGTATCAAACACTGCTGGTATTTGGGGCACTTCCGCCGATATCATATATAGTCTTGACGGTGGAAGAAAATGGAGAAAAAAAGTGATCGGTATGCAGATAGACTGCTCTTGTCTTGTCGGGAGCGATTTTTATTTCGGTTCGTTCCTTGGAGGACTATATAAGGTTCATCTGGGTAAGTAGTCTTTTTTATTCGTATCTTTGTGCCCGTTATGGATAATTGGCAGGAGAGGACTGAGATGCTTCTCGGAGCGGAAGGTGCCGGGAAGCTGCGCGACGCGCACGTAGCCGTGATCGGCGTCGGCGGCGTCGGCGGCTTCGCCGCCGAGGCGCTCGCACGCGCCGGCGTCGGCCACTTGCTGGCACTGGACTCCGACTACGTTTCCGAAACCAACCGCAACCGCCAGATCCTCGCCCTGAGTTCCACCGTCGGCCGTCCCAAGTGCGACGTCCTCCGCGACCGTCTTATGGACATTAATCCTGAACTTGATCTGGTAACCATTCCGGAGTATATCACTGAAGAGAACGTCGCATCTTTGCTTGACGGCCACAGGATAGATTTCCTTGTCGATGCCATCGATACCCTCAGTCCCAAGATATGCCTTATCCAGTACTGCCTGAAGAGGGGAGTGCCGATGGTGTCGTCGATGGGCGCGGGTGCCAAACTGGATGCCACCGCCGTGCGAGTCGCGGACATTGCACAGACGCGCATGTGCCCGCTTGCGCACATGCTCCGCAAGCGCCTTCACAAACTCGGCATCTTCACGGGCTTCCAGGCGGTATTCTCCATCGAGGAGCCCCGTCGCGATTCGGTGGTACTTGAGGCCAGCCGCAACAAGAAGTCGCAGGTCGGTACCGTTTCTTATCTGCCTTCCGTGTTCGGAGCCGTCTGCGCCCAGGTCGCCATCCGCTCGATTGTGGGAATCTAGCGGATTTTTATTAACTTTGCAGACTTTTTGTACTAAATCTGAACTGAAAATGTCCAAGTATAATGTTGTGGAGGTGGTATCTCGCAGGGACCTGATGCGTTTCATCAAGTTCCCGGACCGCCTTTACAAGGATTGCCCCCAGTATGTCCCTGCCCTGCATTCGGACCAGGTTAACTCCCTTACCAAGGTTTCGACGCTGAGTTACTGCAAGCGCCGGATGTGGATGGTGATGGATGGAAAGGAAGTCGTCGGCCGGATCTGCGGTATGATCAACCCGCGCTATAACGAACTGTACAACAAGAAGCGCGCGCGTTTCGGATGGTTCGACACAGTCAATGACATCGAGGTGGCGCGCCTGCTGCTCGGCACAGCCGAGGCGTGGGCAAAGGAGGAAGGCATGACCGAGATACATGGACCGCTGTATTACAATACCTTGGGCAAGCAGGGAATGCTGGTGGAGGGTTTCGAGAACATTCCTCCCTTCAACTGCATCTACAACTACCCGTACTACAACGACCTGGTGACGGCCCTGGGCTACACCAAGGAATGTGACTGGGTGCAGTACGATGTGGCAGCCGACCACGACATCCCTGAGAAGACCGAGCGCGTGGCCAACATAGTCATGCAACGCTATAATCTTCATACGGGCAGTATGAACAAATTGAAGAAGGATCCGGAGAAAGTCCGCTATTTCTTCAAGGTATACAATGACAGTTTCGCTTCGGCGGTGTACAACTTCATTCCTTTCACCGAAGAGGAGATCGAAGAGGAGGCAAAGGCCTCGTTGAGATTTGTGTCGGACAAGACCAGCACCCTGCTGCTGGATGAGAACGACAATGTCGTGGCTTTCGGCATTTCGTTCCCGTCAATCTCAAAAGCCCTGCAGAAAGCCAAGGGCAGATTGTTCCCCTTCGGGTGGATCCACCTGCTGCGTGCCCTTCACGACTATGAGACCTGCGACCTAATGATCAACGGAGCGGTGCCCGAGTGGCAGAACAAGGGGGTATCGGCAGTGTACTACAAGGATATGTCCGTCAAGGCCAAGAAGATAGGCAACATACACGCCATCACCAATCCCCAGATCGAGACCAACAGCGCGGTCAACATCTGGAACAGTTACGACAACGAGCCGTTCATGCGGCGCCGTTGTTATTTGAAACAAATTGATTAACAAATACCTACCATATTATGGCAGACAATACTTTGCTTGAGAAAGTCCTCTCTCTGCAGGATAAATACCAGTCCCTGCAGGACCAGCTTGCAAGTCCGGACGTAATGTCCGACATGAAGCGCTATGTCCAGCTGAACAAGGACTACAAGCAGCTGGAGCCTATCATCAAGGCCGGCCTTGAATACAAGATGATGCTCGACGAGCTGGCCTCGGCGAAGGATATCCTCATCAATGAAAAGGACGAGGACCTTCGCGAGATGGCCCGCGACGAGATAAACGACATCGAACCGAAACTCCCCGACATGGAGCAGAACATCAAGCTCCTGCTCATCCCCGCCGATCCCGACGACTCAAAGAACGCCATGGTCGAGATCCGCGGCGGCACCGGAGGCGACGAGGCCGCCATATTCGCCGGCGACCTTTTCCGCATGTATTCCAAGTTCGCTGAGACCAAGGGCTGGAAACTGGAAGTCACTGACCAGGCCCCCGGCACTGCCGGCGGCTATAAGCAGATCGTCTTCAAGCTTTCAGGCAACGACGGCGTCTATGGCATCATGAAATACGAGTCCGGCGTGCACCGCGTGCAGCGTGTGCCCCAGACCGAGACCCAGGGCCGCATCCAGACTTCCGCGGCCTCCGTGGCCGTTTTTCCGGAGGCCGGTGAATTCGACATTGAGCTGGACCCGAACGATATCCGCAAGGACCTCTTCTGTTCTTCCGGCCCCGGCGGCCAGGGCGTCAACACTACGTATTCCGCCGTCCGCCTGACCCATATCCCTTCGGGCATCGTGGTCCAGTGCCAGGAGGAACGCTCGCAGCTAAAGAACCTCGACCGCGCAATGGAGGAACTCCGTACGCGTCTCTATAACATGGAGCATCAGAAGTATCTCGACGGTATCGCCGCCAAGCGCAAGACCATGGTCTCTACGGGCGACCGTTCGGCCAAGATCCGCACGTACAACTATCCCCAGGGCCGCGTCACCGACCACCGCATCAACTGGAGCATGTACAACCTGCCCGTCTTCATGGACGGAGACATACAGGAATGCATCGACCAGTTGCAGGTCGCTGAAAATGCCGAGAGGCTTAAAGAAGCGGGAGATTGAAACGACAGAAGCGGGAGATTCAATCTCCCGCTTCTTTTTTATATCAACCCCTAAGGCATATTCCTACTTGAAAGCCTGACGCAATGTGCGTAGTCATTCCGCCTTGCGGAAGGCGATGCAGGCATTGTGGCCTCCGAATCCGAAGGAGTTGGAAATGCCGAGGGTGAGGTCCGCCTTGACCGACTTGTTGGGCGTGTAGTCGAGGTCGCATTCCGGGTCGGGGTTCCTGAGGTTGATGGTCGGGGGGACTATGCCGTCGCGAAGGGCGAGGACGGTGGCGATGGCTTCGGCCGCTCCGGTGGCACCGAACATGTGCCCGTGCATGGACTTGGTCGAACTGATATGGCATTTGTATGCAAAGTCGCCGAACGCGATCTTGCAGGCCTTGGTCTCGGCCAGGTCGTTGAGTTTCGTTCCTGTGCCGTGGGCGTTTATGTAGACACAGTCCTTTGATGCATCGAAACCTGCCTCACGGAGTGCTATGGATATGCTTTCTGCCTGTGTGGTGCCGTCCGGGCGGGGAGCGGTCATGTGGTAGGCATCGCTGGTGCAGCCGTAGCCTACCATCTCGCCATATATCTTGGCGCCACGGGCTTTAGCGTGCCCGTATTCTTCAAGGATGAGCACGCCGGCTCCGTCGGCCATAACGAAACCTTCCCTGTCGGCATTGAAGGGGAGCGATGCGTATTTGGGATCCTCGGCACGGGTGAGGGCCTTGGCATTGGCGAACGCAGCCAGGCCGATAGGAATGGTACACTGGTCCGTACCGCCGGAGATGATGGCATCGGCATAACCATGTTTGATGGCCCGGTAGGCCTCGCCGATGGAGTTCGTGGCAGTTGCGCAGGCAGTCACGACGTCTATGCAAGGACCTGTGGCATAGTGCCTTATGGCGATGTTGCCTGCGGCGATGTTGGAGATCATGGTGGGAACGAACAACGGCGAGATCCACTGGCCCGAAGGGTCCTCGAGGAACTTGCCAATCTCGCGGATCTGGACATTGAACCCGCCGATGCCGGAGCCGACATATACGCCCAGGCGGGAAGGCTCAATGTTCTTCCCTTCTCCGTCGGAAAGCAGTCCGGAGTCCTCCATTGCCTGATGCGCCGCGGCTACGCCATAGATGGTGAACCAGTCCTGCTTGCGCATGAAAGGCTTGTCGATGCCGTATCTGTCAGGGTCGAAATCCTTTATGCGGCCTCCGATCTTGACCGGGAGTTCGTCGGTAGGGAAGTCTGTGATGCTCTCTATGCCGCAGACACCGTTCCTGAGGCTGTCCCAGAATGTCTGAATATCGTTTCCGACAGGGGAGATGACCCCGAGTCCGGTAATAACTACACGTCTGTCCATGTTAATAGCATATGCTCGATTCGAGTGACAAATATAGGCATTTTTTGTTTATCTTTGCAGATATGTTCGCGCTGAATGAAAGGATTCCCGGGTATCTTCTTGGCAAGTACCAGCTTACTGCGACGGTGACGTTCACCGCCTTCTTCTCGCTGTTCTTCCTGATGTTCAGCATCCCGTTCTCCCACAACGCCTGGTTCGAACTGCGCGCCACGGATGCTTTCGGTTTCACGGTCCTTTTCTACCTCCTTTCACTGTCTCTCGTGATTGTCAGCAAGCGCGTCCTTTTCGTTACCTATCGTGAGAGACCGCAGAAACCCACGTTCCTCCACTATATCCTCTGGAACCTGGTGGAGATCCTCGCCATCTGCGCCCTCTATACCGTCCTCACCATCAAGGGCAACGACATGGGCATCATCGACAACGGAGGCGAGAAATGGCAGCAGGTGTTCTTCAACGCCTTCATATACTGCCTGATGACCATGGCCGTGCCCTATGTTATCTGCGGGATGTACTTCGCCATAATCGACAAGAACAATACCATCCGCGTGATGAACTACAGCACGGTGGTGTCGGACGAGGTCTATACCCCCCAGGAGGAAAAGAAGATCACGCTGTTCGACAGCGGCGGCGCATTGCGCTTCTCGGTGACTTCCTCAAACCTCTTCTACATCGAGTCGGACGACAACTATGTCAAGGTCTGGTACACGGACAGCCAGGGAGAGATGAAACAGTATATGCTCCGCTGCCGCCTGAAGACCATCGAGGAGAGTTTCGCGGACAGCGAACTCGTGCGCTGCAACCGTAAATACGTCGTAAACATGGACCATGTCCGCGTATTGCGCAAAGGCAGGGACAATTATGTGCTCGAACTCGACAACGATGCCATCCCTCCGCTTCCAGTAACAAAAACGTACGAGGAGAATGTCCTCGCACGTTTCAATGCAAGTTATCACGGGGAGTAGTTCCGTGAAGTCACTTTACCTGTTTTTCTTCTTAGTACGCAGGCGGTTGACGCTGTCGGCCACCATTATGTCCGATGCGATGCCGCGTGCGGCAAGGAGGTCGAAGACCAATGCCGCGAGCGGGAATATCGCAGTCAGGCGGAATACGAGCGAACTGTCCGCCGTGAAATAATCGACGGCGATCCATACCTGCAGCGCGAGCGTGATCAGAGCCGCCAGAACCGCCGTCCTCATCTGGAACACGCGGAACCTGAAAGCCGTAAGGGCCAGGAAATCCAGTATGACGATGACGATTATCAGGATGAGATAGGGGACGTATGCCGTATATTTAATCTCCTGTGCGAAACTGCCGTCAGCACCGGGGACGACGGCCTTCAGGCTGAACAACATTGCGGCGATAAGGCCCGTCGCAAGCACCAGGTACAGGGTTTGGATTCTCTGCCACATGATAAAAATTTTTAAAAATCACTTGCAAAAATAGGAATTTCGCCGGTAAAAAACTAAATTTGTAGGAAATGCCCCCTTTCCGCCGCAAGGTGGGGGCTGTTGGTTAGTTTATACGGTTAGTGTCAGTAGTGTTATGGAACGCAGGATCTATGTCGGCGACGTTACCATGAAGCAGGCCCGTGGCCTGTCCGGAGAGTCGCTTTCCTTCCGTCAGAAAATAGAGCTCGCAAAACTCCTCGACAAGCTCGGGGTGTCGGTCATCGAGTCCGCTCCGCTTCGGAACGGCAAGTCCGACAGCCTCCTGGTGAAGTCGCTGGCTTCTGCCATAAAGGACAGCGTGCTGGCCGTCCCGGTCGAGATAATGGACCCCGCCAGCGTGCAGGTGACCTGGAACGCCCTGTGCGGTGCAGCGCATCCCAGGATGCAGGTCTGTGTCCCCGTCAGCACCGTCCAGATGGAGTATCTCTGTCATCGCAAGCCGGCCGACATACTTGGGCTGATCTCTTCGCAGGTGTCCGCCTGCGCTGCCCTTTGCCCTGAAGTCGAATTCGTCGCCGAGGACTTCGGTCGCAGCGACCCCGCCTTCCTGGCAGATGCTGTCGCTGCCGCAACCGGAGCCGGCGCCGGCATCGTCACGGTCTGCGACGCCGCCGGGAACCTTCTTCCGGACGAATTCCACGCCTCCGTGGCGGAGGTCCGCAGGATACTCCCCGAAGGCGTCAGGCTCGGAGTCTATTGCTCCAACCTCATGTTCCAGGCTGACTCTTGTGCAATCGCCGCCGTACGGGCCGGGGCAGATGAGGTCAAGGCCATGCCTTACGGCAATATCACGGTGTCACTCAAGCGTTTCGTGAAGATCCTGGACGCCAAGTCCGACCTCTGCCGCGCCCGCAGCAGTGTCAGGGTCATCGACCTTGACAGGACAGTAGAGCGGATCAAGGTCCTGTGCGAGGCGCGTTCGTCCAAGTCTTCCAAGCCACTCGAGGGACTGGACATCGACAGGGAGGCACTCACCCTCACCCAGCACGACGACCGTGAGGCCGTGCTCAAGGTGGTATCCAAACTCGGATATGACCTCGGCGAGGAGGATGCCAACAGAGTGTACGAAACATTCGTCAGGATAGCCTCCAAAAGTGAGTCGGTCGAGGCCAAGGAACTCGACGCCATCGTCGCGTCGGTGGCTTACCAGGTGCCCCCGACCTACCGCATCGAGAGTTACGTCATCAATTCCGGCAATATCATTTCCGCGACCTGTCACCTGCGCCTGCGCAAGGGCGACGGCATCCTGGAAAGCGTCTGCGTGGGCGATGGCCCAGTGGATGCAGCCTTCCAGGCGGTGGACAAGGTCGTAGGACGCCAGTACGAACTCGACGACTTCCAGATCCGTTCCGTCGCCGAAGGACGCGAGGCGATGGGTGAGGCCGTCGTGCGCCTGCGCTATGGCGGCAAGGTCTATTCCGGCAGGGGAGTGTCGCGCGACATCGTCGGGTCCAGCCTTATGGCCTATCTTAACGCCGTCAACAAGATGGCATATGAGGAGGACGAGGCATGAGACTGTCGTTTTCAACCCGCGGATGGATGGACCTCGCATGGGAGGACATCCTCGAGAGCGCCTGCGAGATGCGTTTCACGGGCGTCGAGTTCTATAATGTGCTCAAGTTCCCCGGCTTTACAGGTAAGGGGGGACCGTTCCATAAATACTCCGTCGCTGCATCCTACAGGGACCTTCGCGAACGCGACCTGCTGATCCCCTGCTTCGACTCTTCCAACGACCTGTCGGAGGAGAATGATTCCATGCTCGAGGAAATGGAGGCGCTTATCCGCCTCGCTGCGGACATGCGTTCGCCCTATGTCTGCGCCTATGCCCATTCCGACGCTCCGGAGGTCATCCGCCGCAACCTCTCCAGGCTTGTGCCGGTGGCAGAGGAGTGCGGAATAACCATCCTCATAAAGACCAGCGGCATCTATTCCGATACGGCTCTCCTGCGCGACCTGATGAACGATTTCGCGTGCGACCAGCTCGCCGCCCTCTGGGACGTCCATCATCCGTACAGGGACAAAGGCGAGAGCCCTGCCAGGTCTATCAACAACCTGGGCGCCTACGTCAAGCACGTTCATCTGCGCGACAGCGACGATGCCGGCAACTACAACGTCATCGGCGAAGGTTCTTTCCCGGTCGACGAAGTCATGAACGCCCTGGCATCCATAGACTACGATGGTTTCGTGTCGCTCGAGTGGAAACCGGAATGGATGGAGGACCTCACCGACAGGGAGGTCATATTCCCGCATTTCGTCAACTATATGGAGCGTTTCGAGCGCTCGCGCGACAAGAAGACCAAGCTTTATCCCAACCATGACGGCACCGGCTTCTATATCTGGAAGAAGGATGAGCTGATCGACCTGACTTTCCCCCAGGTCCTCGACCGCGTGGCCGACGAGTTTCCCGACCAGTACTGTTTCAAGTATACTACCTTGGACTACACCCGCACCTACGAGGAGTTCCGCAGGGACGTGGACGACTTCGCACGCGCCCTTGTCTCGCTCGGAGTGAAGGCGGGCTCCAAGGTCACGATCTGGGCCACCAACGTTCCCGCCTGGTACATCACCTTCTGGGCCGCGACAAGGATCGGGGCAGTCCTGGTCACGATGAATACCGCGTATAAGATCCACGAGGCGGAATACCTCCTCCGCCAGTCGGATACGCATACGCTGGTGATGATCGAGAACGCCCTGGACTCCAACTACCGCAAGATCATCAACGAGTTGTGTCCCGAGATTGCGGATAGCGAGGCGGGCAAGCCGCTGCACTGCTCCAGGCTGCCTTTCCTCCGCAACGTCATCACAGTCGGTTTCCGCCAGAAAGGCTGCCTGACGTTTGACGAAGCCATGGCCCGCAAGGATATGGTTCCGCGCGAGACTACCGCTGCCATGGCCGCGGCGGTGCAGCCGGACGACGTCTGCAACATGCAGTACACGTCCGGCACTACCGGATTCCCTAAAGGAGTGATGCTGACGCATTTCAACGTCGTGAACAACGGCAAGTGCATAGGCGACAGGATGGGCCTTTCCACTGCCGACCGCATGATGATACAGGTGCCGATGTTCCACTGCTTCGGCATGGTGCTTTCCATGACTTCATCGATGACTCACGGGGCCACCATGTGCCCGATGCCGTATTTCTCCGCCAAGTCTTCGCTCGCCTGCATCAACCAGGAGCGCATCACCTGCTTCAACGGCGTGCCTACGATGTTCATAGCGATGTTCAACCATCCCGACTACCGCAAGACCGATTTCTCGCACATGAGGACGGGCATCATGGCCGGTTCGGGATGCCCTCCGGAGCTTATGCGCCGCGCCGCGCGCGAGGACGAGATGCACATGGTCGGCATCGTGAGCGTATACGGCCAGACCGAGACAGCCCCCGGCAACACCATGTCGGCCTGGACCGATCCCCTCGACGTCCGCACCGAGACCGTCGGCTATGCCTTCCCGCACGTGCGGTGCAAGGTCATCGATCCCGAAACCGGCCTCGAAGTGCCTCCGGGCGTGAACGGCGAGTTCTGCGCCAAGGGTTACAACACGATGAAGGGCTATTACAAGATGCCCGAGGCCACTGTCCAGACCATTGACAAGGACGGCTGGCTGCACTCCGGAGACCTCGCTTGCGCTGACGAGAGGGGCAACTACCGCATCACCGGCCGCCTTAAGGATATGATTATCCGCGGCGGGGAGAACCTCTATCCCAAGGAGATAGAGGAGTTCATCTATACTCACCCCAAGGTAAAGGACGTCCAGGTCATCGGCGTCCCTGACAAGAAATACGGCGAGGAGGCGATGGCCTGCATCGTGCTCAAGGAGGGCGAGTCCGTCACCGAGCCCGAGATGCGGGCTTTCATCACGGCGAGCCTCGCACGGCACAAGGTGCCCAGATACATTGACTTCGTCGAAGGTTTCCCTATGAATGCTGCGGGCAAGATCCTCAAGTACAAGATGCGCGAGGAAGCCGTGGCGAAGTATGGCCTTGACAAACAGTAAGAGAGATGAGCAAGACAGTGACGATGGACGGCAACGAAGCCGCCGCCAATATTGCGTATGAGTTTACTGAGATAGCAGCAATCTACCCCATCACGCCTTCGTCCCCGATGGCGGAGCATACCGACTTCTGGTCCGCAAAAGGACGCAGGAATGTTTTCGGGCAGCCAGTGACGGTGGTGGAGATGCAGTCGGAGGCCGGTGCAATAGCCGCTGTCCATGGCGCGGCGCAGACCGGCACCCTTGCCACGAGTTTCACATCCAGCCAGGGCCTCATGCTTATGATCCCGGTGCTGCACCGCATCGCCGGCGAACGGCTTCCGGTCGTTCTGCACGTTGCGGCCAGGACGGTCGGCACGCACGCCATGAGCATATTCGGCGACCATTCCGACGTGATGTGCTGCCGCAATACCGGCTTCGCGATGCTGTGTACAGGCAGCGTCCAGGAGGTAATGGATCTGGCCGGCGTGGCGCATCTTGCGGCCTTGAAGGGACGCACTCCTTTCATGCATTTCTTCGACGGTTTCCGCACTTCGCACGAGATCAGCACCGTGGAGCAGATCGATACGGAAGGCCTGCGCGGCTTGATGGACATGGATGCGCTGGCCGCTTTCCACGCCAGGGCGCTCAGCCCGGAGCATCCGCTGATGCGCAGCACCGTCCAGAATCCCGACATCTTCTTCCAGGCCAGGGAGGCCTGCAATCCTTATTACGACGCCCTTCCGGGTATTGTTGAGAAGTATTTCGATGCAGTCAACAGACTGACAGGCAGGGATTACCGTCTGTTCAACTATTACGGCGCCCCGGATGCCACCGATGTCATCGTAGCGATGGGCAGCGTGTCCGGCGCCGTGCGCGAAGCCGTGGACGAACTGAACCGCTCCGGGGCGAAAACCGGCTTCGTACAGGTACACCTGTACCGTCCTTTCAGCCCGGAGCACCTGCTGCGGGCGCTTCCGCAGAGCGTGCGCCGCATCGCGGTGCTCGACCGCTGCAAGGAGCCCGGCAGTGCCGGCGAACCGCTTTATGAGGATGTTTGTACTGTCCTTTCCCGGACGGGAAGGCAGGTGTCAGTCATCGGCGGCCGTTATGGTCTTTCATCCAAGGATACCGATCCCGGGCAGATACTGGCAGTGTTCGCCAACCTCGCATCCGACTCTCCTAAGAACGGCTTCACTATCGGCATAACCGACGATGTCACAGGGCTTTCCCTTCCATCACTGCCTTATTCCGGGGATGCCTCCGGGGTGTTCAGCTGCAAGTTCTGGGGCCTCGGCGGCGACGGTACC
>JAEEGJ010027141.1_pt1 | contig 11529 bp, 7 predicted proteins | sample 8958761 | NCBI WGS metagenome assembly JAEEGJ01 (sample SAMN16246546, study PRJNA631951) | gut metagenome | biome: gut microbiome; feature: rumen; material: RS-attached | host: Bos | place: Iran: Karaj | collected 2018-10
TTCCATTCCGTCGTATCGGGCAAATGCCATCCATCCGGACAAATTCCCTGCACTTTTTTAAGGAAAGGACAAGTCGTGTAATCTCCACATTTCATTCCAGCATTGAGAAATTTCACAGAATCAATCGCAGCGGCCCACGAGTACAACCGACCAGCGACATTGCACTTCTTGGGGTCTTTGTCATAACACCAGCTATTCCCTTTAAGACTTGGCGTTTTCACGCTATCATCATAATTCAAGTTTTCTGCCATCCAAACTTGATTGCCAATCTTCACAGTCTTGTAAACTTTTCCATCACGAGAATCAACAATGGAATCGTATTTGATGTTTGGATTAAAGTAAGATTGTTTCGGAACATTCCAATCAAAGAACTCAGAACTGCTACTGGATTCTTCGCGGCTGTCGCTGCTCAGAACGTTTTTGGAGGAGGAGGACGAGCTCAAGGTCACTGAGCCAGCCGAAGTGACCGAACTATTAGATGCACCCTTCTTGCTGTCGCTGCTCAGAGTGACGCTGTCGCCGTTTGCAATGGTTTTCACGAACGTCTCAAAGGCGGCCACGGTGTCCCCGACGTTCCAACTTTCGATATTCTTGCGAATCGTGTCAAGCTTGTCGCTTGATGCAGCCGTTGCAGCCAGGTTCGCGATTTCCGTTTTGGCGCTCTCATCCAGCGAACCGTTTTTCGAAATCGCGGTGGAAAAATCATCCAGACGTTCTGCAAGCTTCGACTCATTCGCATCTGCAAGCATCATCACGCTCACCGCCAAGAGTGCCGCGTTGTCATCGCCTTTTTCCAAGATGTTCAGATCTTCGGACAACGCAAATTCACCGTCTTTCGCTTTCACGCTAAACGCGGCGAGCACTTCCTTTTCGGCCTGCGTTTTCGCTTCTGCAAAAGACATTTTCTCTTCGGTCACAAGATTCATTACGCGTTCGTATTCCAGTTGCGTGAGCAAGTTGATGTTCACGTTCTTGCGGTCTTTCAGGTCTGTCAATGCATGGAGCGTTATCTTCTCCGAAGATTTTTTCCCGGTCAGTTCATTGAAGTAATAACCCCTCACTTCGAACAAAGCACACGTCGCCGAGAGATTCACGTTTTCAACGCCAAAGTCACCCTTGTCGCTCTTGACGCTACCCGTAAATTTTTCGTCTGTCAGTTCCATCGTTTGACAATCGATGCCCTGCACCGTCACAGCGGAACCCTTTGCAAACGGGCCCTTCTGCGTAAGTCCAGCCACATTCAAATCCGCGATGATTCCCGCATCTTCTGTGGTACCGCCAGCAGTCTTATCGCCATCGGAGCATGCCACTACAAAGGCCGATGCCAAGGCAAATGCAGCAACCTGAACAAACACACCCTTGATGAACCCAAACATTCTCTTCCTCACTTTTCCAACTCCTCTTCACCTTCAAGTTTTTCTTTGCGATCCAGCCGTTCGCTCAGCGGAAAGAACTGCAAATTCAAGCGATAGACTTGCTCCGTCTCGTCATCTTCGCTGGCAATCGCCACAACGCGGCGGCGGAAATCTGCAATTTCCTTGCGTATCCGTTCATACGCTTGACGCGTAATTCCCATGGTCACGCCCGACATGTCGCGTTCCGAAAGCGGCAAGTCCAAAGCCTTTACCGCAAACTCCCCCATCTGGCGTTGCATATTGCGAGCTGCCACCGGCACCGCATCCACAGGCCCCATCGAAAGCGACTTGTCCGTCTGGCTATAGTTTCCACTCTTGTCCTTCTTCAAGAGGCCAGACTTCACCAAAAAATCGAGCGTTTCGGAAACTTCCGCTGCCGAAATCTTTTGTTTGCAAACATGCGCCATTTCGAGCGGTTTTGCCCCCGGCATATGCGGAGCAAGTTCACGCAGCACGGGATTCTTCCACGACTTGAAATAATCAAACTCTTCGTTCCCGAGTACACGCACCTTGTGCGCCCTCGCCAAAGCACAGCGATCTTCGAACGCGGCTCGCTTCGCCTCGTCGCCCTTCGCATGGGCATACGAAACCATCAACACAAAGTACGTCTGTTCGAACCCGACAAGACCCATCGCCGCAGCGACCGAGCCAGCGGCATTTATGCTCAGATTTTTCTTCCCCTCGCAAACATATTTCAAGTAAACCGCCGACGAAAAACCGGCATCACGGGCAAAATCGCGCCACGTAAACGCCGATGTGCGCTTACGTTCATCGTAGTAGTCCTGGATGAACTTGCGATAATCCGTATATTCAACGATTTCCTTCATAGGTACAAATATAGGTATTTCCTTTCAATTAGAGAATACAAAAATGGCGTTTTTAGTCAAAATTTACCATTTTTGCCGTTTTTATTGAAATTTTCACAAAATAGAACACAAAGCATGTATTCTCGGAATACAGAAAAGCAACCCTCAACCTCAAAGAGTTGCATTTTCTTATGAATTTTTATATCTTTAATATTAGATAGGGTGGAAGGGCATCCACCTGAGATAAAAAAGAAAGCCCAAATGGATGACAGGGTGGTAGAGCGACCACCTGAGACAAAAAAGAAAGCTCATTAGATGAGATCGTTTTTTATTTATATAAAAAACGGTCTTTTTTTTTGTTAAACATTTTCAAAAGAGACCTGCCTTAACGATTTCCTTTCGCCCGATTATGTGACTTGCAGAGCATTTCGCAATTGGCGCGGTCGGTGGCACCGCCTTTGCTCCAAGCGGTCACGTGGTCGGCATCCATATCGGCAAGTTTCCAAATTTTATTCTTGTTCGCATTGTCGGACATGGCACAATAAGGGCAGTTGGAATGTCCATTTTCTTGAGCTTCATTCGTCTGCTTTTGATAAGCAGCCTTTTTCGTTCGTTCATCAAAAACACGGATATTTAATAGCGACTTATCATCTTCGCCACCAAGAATATATTCGAAGACGCCTCTGTTATTCGTCACAAAGTCATCGGCAAGAAGTTCCTCAACTCGTTTCCAAATTTCATCGGCGTTGTAGCCATTTGTATGGAATTTTTCGTAAAGACGCCCCCACTCCAAGCCACGCATTTCAGAAGTCGTTTCCTTGAAGGTCGCATCAATCCAGTCTATGATAGTTTCAAAATAAGTCTTGATTTCGTTAATGTCCGAATCGTTACGGTGCATACTCATGTATTGTTCTACACTCTGCGAATTACGAGCAGCAACCCATTCCAAAGCAGTATGCAGATAATCCTGACGATTTGCGTTCCCCGAAACATAATCGGACCAAACGTTGATTTTAGGGCTGCTTGAATTCGAAAATTGTTCCTTCGCCTTGGTCACAAAGGACCCCGAATAAATAGCATTCAAAAGTTCCTGCTCATTCAGCGAAACCCCCGCTATATTGATGGTCTTGAACCATTCCTTGATTTCTGTTTCTTCACCTTCACAAATATAGACAAGCAATTTTGTATTGTTGATTTTCTGCTGGACTTCTTCGTTAAGCCCAGCAAAATACTGTTCCATTCCATTTCCATCTTTTATAGCAAACTTGCCTGTAACAAAACGACCGATAGAAGTAATTCTCTGTTGACCATCGAGAATTTCAAGTTTACCGTCTTGGCGGTGATTGAAGTAAATAAGACCAAGCGGATATCCTTTCAAAATAGAATCAATAACTGCGACATCTTTCTTGCCATCGGCATAAATGTAGTTGCGTTGGTATTCCGGTTGGATAACGAGATTTCCATTCAAGCCATACAAGCCCTTATTTTCGAGAGTGTTATAGACAAAGCCCTTGCAAATTTGTTCAATAGTGAAGTCTGTGCGAAGTTCAGTTATCATTTTGAAACACCTCTGTTTAAAGCTCTTATAAAAATTCTTTTATAAATACGACTTCCATTTACCGTAGCTTGTGCGACTCCTGATTTTTCATTCCAAAGACCATTTGAAAACCCTTTACTTTCACTTTCCGTTGCTCCAATAATTTCAAATTGTTCAGGACAATACTTATCCAAAAAAGATATCGGCACACCCATACATTTTTCATAATCACAAGGAATTGCATCGGTATAAGGGACTTCAAGGGCATCATAATTGTCATACTTCTGATAACCAACGCCCTTTATTTCTTTATGCTTGGAATGTTTGATGTTTTGAGCCATCGTGTTGAGTTCCAAAGGTTGATGACGTCTGCCATGTTCAAGGTTGGTAAGCCACAAACAGTTATTGGTGGCTACGATACGGTTACCATTTTCATCAATACGAGCTTCAGTGCCATACAATTCGTAACCTTCGGGAACGATAAATCCCGAAATCCACCTTCCCATGCCATTGCCAAGCCACACCTTGTTACTTTTTATTTGAGGGAATATTTCCTTATATGTAATCGCATTCATGTTTCCAATAACAAGGAACTTCTTTTGCGATTCAATAAGCCACAAGAAAAAATCTGTGAATAGCGAAAACGGAGGATTCGTAATGATTACATCCGCTTCATCCCGAAGTCGTCGAACTTCATCACTTCTAAAGTCGCCATCACCCTCCATGTAATTCCATTTCAAATCATCGATGTTGATTTTTCCATCAGCATTTTCATCTTTTGTCAGCGTAAAAATCTTTCCCTTGATTTTTGTCTTATCCATACTGAACAAAGGATTTTCCGTTTCAAACAAAGTCGGCTCCCAATCCCAGTCCACATTCTTGCTTTCGATGGCATAGCTCGTGCTAATGAGTTTCTTGAGTCCAAATGTTTCAAAATTTTGGGCAAAAAACTTTGTAAAATTGCTCCACTCAGGATCATCGCAAGGCAAAAGAATTGTCTTGTTGCGAAACACATCGGGATTGTATTCAAGATATGCGTTCACTTCTTTTTGTATGTCCGCATATTGGGTATAGAACTCGTCGTTCTTGTTCTTTTTTGCCTTGTGCAAAAATTCGGCATTGGGCATCGTGCATCTCCGTTCGGAGCTTGCCCAGATTCCACACATTCAACCAAATAAAAAGGCGTGAGGTTGAATGCACTTGTCCGCTCTGCGGTTCCGCGAAGACCCACCTTCAAACAAGCACAAACAACTCACGCCCCAATACGGGCGACAGAACGCAACGCACGAGAATGCCACACCGGTCACTTCGGCAAGCTCAGTGACCTTACACCAGCAATCCGCCTATGCGGTTTGTCGAAATACACCCGGACGCACTATACAGGATATAGCACGCCAAAGCATATAAGCGTGAGCGTCTGTCCCACTCTCCGAAGGTTTGAAATTTCGCGGATTTCAGAGCGGAGAACGAGAGCAAAAGCTCATAAAAATGTCTATAGGAAAGATAACATAAAATGCACACCGGCAATGCCGAGAAAGATACAGCACGACATATATCAAGGCTTAAGGGGCGGGTTGGGTGGGGCAAAATCTAAGAGAAACACCTTTTTTCACCCTAAAACGTTTCCAAAGGCGCTCGCCTCTATTGACATTACACTTTACTTTTGGTATATTACTAAAGGTATATTACTAAAAGTATAGTGAGAATATAATGAGAAACCCGTTTTTACTCGAGCCCTACACATCAAAAGAACTGTTCTGCGACCGCGAGCAGGAACTCAAAGATATAGTTTCGTTCTTGACAAATGGTTCCAACGTGACACTTATTTCTCCAAGACGCTATGGCAAAACGGGTCTAATTTTCAGGACCTTTGAAGATCTTCGCGAAAAAAATTACACCTGCATTTACGCAGATATTTTTTCGGCACAAAACCTAGAAGATTTTCTCAAGATTCTTTCCGAAGCCGTCGTCAGTGCCGTTGCGAGCGAAACAATCGTAAAAAAATTCTTTAATGCACTCAAAAACGCGAGACCCATGCTCAGCTACGATTCCGTTTCGGGCAACCCGCAAGTTTCGTTGTCGTTCCAAATGGATTCACAAAAACCGCCAACGCTAAAATCCATTTTAGACTTTCTTGAAAAACAAGGGAAGCGAGTCGTTCTCGCCATCGACGAATTCCAGCAAATTCATGATTTCAAGGAAACAAATACCGAGGCCCTACTGCGAACCTACATCCAGCAGCTACACAATGTAAAATTCATTTTCTGCGGCAGCAAAAAGCACTTGATGGCCGACATGTTCACTAACGCCAAGAAACCTTTTTACGAAAGTTCCAGAACCATCTATATCGACCGCATCGACAAAGAAAAATACAAGGCGTTTATCATAAATTTATTCAAAAACTCAGGAAAAACTATAGACGAGAACGCAGTCGATTTTATTTTAGAATGGACTAAACGGCACACCTACTATACACAATTTGTATGCAATCAAGTATTTGCAGAATCATCCAATAGAATCACATTGGAAGATGTAAAAAAAGTCGCATCAAACATCATACGGTTCGAGATTACGAATTTCATTGAACGCCGCAATCTGATTACCGACAAGCAATGGAAATATCTTGTCGCCGTCGCAAAAGAAGGCGAAATAAAAAAGCCAACCGCCGCAGACTTTTTGATGAAATATAAAATCGGGAACGCCGCAACCGCAAAGAAAATTCTTACCGCGCTTGTCGAAAAGGAACTGTTGCTGGAGCAAAGCGATTTAAGCGGCAAATCCTACAGCGTCTATAATGTATTCATGTCCCGCTGGATGGAGACACTCTAATGCACCTTTTTGCTAAACCGGTAAAAATTTAATCCTTGACACAACGGACTGCAAAACCGTATTTTTTAGAAGCCGAGGGCAAAACAGCATCGTCACCAGAATACAAATGTATACAGGCAGCGGATCTTTCACTGTTTTCGTCTTGTGTAGAAGTCCAAAAAAACGTAGAGATCCCTTCGTGTTCATAGGCATTATATTCATCCCTATCACCGACCGGAAAGGCCGAGAAGCCATAACTATCCGTACCGGCTCCATTACTGGTCCAACCATTGACCGTTTTGAGCATTTTTGAAGCCGAATCGCTACCACCTACTGAATTGTACAATGTCATGCCTTCATTTCGCGTCGGCAGATGCCAGCCACTGGGGCATACATTCAACGCAGCAGACCATGTATAAAAACGACCATATTTTGCGCAGTACCTTGTTTCATCATTGTAACAAAAGCTTTGTTTCACTGCATAGTTCAAATTTTGAGCCATCCACACTTGCTTTCCAATTTTCACAGTTTTATATTCTTGACCATCACGCTTATCGGTCAACGTCCCATATTCACAATTATCCACGCTTTCCGTCTTGCAGGCAGATACAGCCGAATCTTCCACAAGAATATATGACCTCAACGAATCATTTTCACCCTGGACACAGCGGACAGGAAATGCGTTGTACTTACCTTTATATAAATCCAATTGTACAACATTGGAGTAAGCGCCCGTGTGCATCACGTACGCATATCTGGCTCCATTCTCAGTAGAGCTCCAGAAATCCGAAAGCCACTCCTTGTTTATATATTCTCCACTCGCAGACCTACCACCAATAGGAAGCACAGTAAAACCATAATCATCTGTACCATTGAGATCTTTTAACCAACCACTCGTGGACTTGAGCATACGCCCTGCCGTTGCAGAATCTCCTAATGCATCTACTAAAGTTTTAAAATCAGCTATAAGAGGCAAATGCCAACCTTCAGGACAAGCTCTCATCGCCGCATTCCACTCATAAAAACGGCCATACGTTGCGCAATATTCGACGGAATCATTATAGCAATAACTCTTTTCCGTTTCATAGTTTAGATTTTCCGCCATCCAGACTTGTTTACCAATCTTAACCGTCCTATATGTTTTTCCATCACGGGAGTCCGTCATCGGATTTATAAATGTATCCGACGAACCGCCCGCGAGGTCATCACCCGCGATATTATCGCCCACACAAGCCGTCAAAAGCAATGTCAAAGCGGCAATTATAAACAAACCTTTTTTCAATTCAATCATTGTTATCAAATTTACATTCAATTTTTTGATAAACCAATAAAAATTTTATTCATTCAAACATTTATCGATTTGTCTATTAATAAAAGCCTTGTTGGAATCGAGCTTGGCCTGGTAACGCGGGTTGACGATAGTATCGCCGTCGCAAATTTGCTTTGTGGCGACAAATTCGCTCCCTGTGGGAATTATTTGAACGTTTGAATCGAGGCACGCATTTTGCGAATCCGATAGTCCGCCACCCTTTGCGTTTTTCACGCTGTCAATCAATACAATTTTTGCGTCATTATACTTGTCTTTAATTTCTCCAACAGATTGTTTATCCGGCCCACTTAAGAAAAACGTACCATTTGAAACAAAATCATCTTTCTGGCAATAAGGAGACGGGCGCTCACTTGGGTATTTTTCATAGAAATCATCGTATGTATAAATAACACTGTCCTTTACGACATGAGATTCGCCTTCATACGTATAACCGTCTGAACATTTGAACGAACGCTTCGCCATTGTAGCAAAGCTAACTCCATAAAGAGCGCCATAGTTTTCAACAGCTCTTTCAAGGTCTTCCTCCATACGATCAAGTTCTTCAATTGTACGGGTCTTGTTGTTCTTTAATTTATCCATTAGCTCAGTAGGGTTACTTCCAAGACTAACCTGAATTTGCTGCGTTTCGACTCTGCATGTTACACTCGTATCATACGCAAGCCTATAAGGTGCCGGCAGCTCCACACTCGAACTGGACTGAACTTTTTCAAGCGAACTAGAAGAACTCGATTTCACGACACTGCTAGAACTTGCCGCCACCTCGGACGAACTGATTTCTGGAGCAGTTTCAGAAGAGCTACTTTCTGAAGTCGCTTCGGATGAACTAGTCTCAGCCACATTTTCAGACGAACTGCTCGCCAAAACGGATTCATCGTTGCTATCGGAGCTCGCTTCAGGATGAATCGCTGGTGGCTCGTCCTGACCTATTGTCGGGAACACGGCTTCATTTTCACTTGTACAGCTCGTCCAAAAGAACGCCGTCGTCGTAAGTAAAAGTTTTTTCCAGTGTTTGCGAATATTCATAGGCCTACCTCAACCTCTTTGCATTTTTCTTGTAATAAGTCACAACTCTGATGTTGTAGGAATATTCGTAATACCAGTTGCCCAATATCACCGCATCGCCTATCTTAGACTTATTCACATACACAATGACTTCATATTTTGCCAAATCAGATTCATAGGTATAGTAATATTTTGTCAATTCTGTAGAATCTACTTTATTCAAAACAAAACCTTTTTCTTCCAGCGCATGTTTCAGGTGTTCCACACTATCCGCAAGCGCTTTCACCTTTTCTTCATTTGGCGGATCATCCATCGTTTCAGTCGTCAAATTTTCCCGATCAATCTGACGATACAGCCACCATGACGTACTTTGCAAACTATCATTCCAGGATTCCTTCTTTATAGAAGTTACAAAGTTCTTGAGAAAACTCACTTCTTCCGGCATGGCCGTTTCGTAGCGGAGAGAATTAACATCCACCGTCGGCAATTCCTCGAAGCCATCCTTCAGCACGACAACTTTCACATCAAAGCTGCACGAAATCATAGGTATCGGGCTTCCATAAACACTGCGTATTTTCGTTATTGCAACTTTATAGACCGCATTTCCCACGTTTTTAAAGTACACATACGAAGAATCACTATAAATTTTATCCAAAGAATCATTTTTTACACTCGCCTCGAAAGCAAAGCCCTGCGTTCCTAACTCTTTAATAAAAACTGAAGCCATGGAATCCCTTGAACTTTCGGACGAAACCACTTTAGAGGTGAATAACCATACTTCTTGTTTGCCGCCTCCATAAATAGTATGTCCTTTTCGGACAAAAGACGACTCCAAAATTGCCAATTCCTGCGGGACATGCGGAACCGTATCAAACGGATTGTAGATGGAACTTGATGATGCAACTGAACTTGACAAAACCGCAATAGAACTCGATGACGCAACCGAACTTGACAAAGCCACAACAGAACTCGACGACACTACGCTCGAAGAACTGGATTTAACGACGGTTTTTTCAGGATTATGACTTTTCTTGCCTTCACCTTTAACACAACGTATAGACGCGTAGTGTTTTTCTGTCACATACATATTGGTATAAGCATAAGGTAACGGTTTTTGTTTAAAAAGCAAAGCCAAAGGGCCGCCAAACGAATACATCAGAACATATTCTGGTTCAGCAACAGTCGCTGTCCACACATACGTAAGAGAATCCAAACCAGTGCATCCACTTTCTTCATGGCACGCTCCTGCTCCAATAAGATTAAATCCAAACTTGTTCGAGGCATTCAGCTTTTCGTTGTAATCATCCCAGTCATACGCCAACAAACTAGACCCCAATTTTTCTCCATCGCCGTTTTCTTCGGCAAATGCAAATAGCGTATCCCATTCAGCCTTTTCTGGAACATGCCAACCATCCGGGCACACGCCTTGACGAGGATGGAAATCACTACGGAGCCTAAATTTATCCAGTCCCAGTTCAAACGCCTGCGATGTAGTATCTAAAACTTGTTCCAAATTATACAGACGGCCAAACTTTTCACAATTTTTCTTGTCGTTGTCATAGCAACGGCTACCTTCAACGGCATAGTTCAAGTTTTCGGCCATCCAAACCTGATCGCCGATTTGAACAGTCTTATATTCTTGTCCATCACGAGAATCTTTCAGAACGCCATAAGAAATTCCCGAAGAACTGGATCCTTTTTTTGTGGAACTGGACGATGTTTCGGCAGGCTCGACATTCTTGCTACTCGATGATTTTGCTGTACCCGAACTACTAGATTTCGGCGTTTTCGAACTCGAAGACTTTCCGTCATCTGGAATATGCCAGCGACCCTTTTCGCAAACAAAATATTCATCATAAAGTTTACTCAGCTTATTCACATTGCGCTTGGTTTCATTTTTACGCTTATCGTTACAGACACCGAGACCGTAATTGTCCCACCAGAAGTTCGTCACGTACTTTTCGAATGACGGCACAGAATCCGCGTACTTCCAGTTTTCGACATTCTTACGCACATTCGCAATCGTCCCCTTGAGATCCACGTCGCAGGCCCAGTCCGCGATTGCCGTCTTCGTATCGGCATCGTCCCAGCTGCCGCCTTCCGCAAGAGCAATGCTGAACTCGCCCATGCGTTCGGTAAGCCCCGCCACATCGACATCGCTCTGCATCAAAACGCTCACCGCCAAGAGCGCCGCGTTGCCGTCACCCGACTTGAAAATGTTCAAGTCTTCGGATTCCGCAAATTCGCCCTCGATAGCAAACGAAGCCAAGATTTCTTTTTCGGCCTGTTCTTTCGCTTCCGCAATCGATTTCTTCTTTTCGGTCACCAAGTACATCACACGCTCGTATTCCAAATGCGTTAGCAAGTTGATGTTCACCGTCTTGCGGTTGCTCAAATCTGTCAGTGCACGGAGCGTCACCGTCCCCGAAGACTTCTTGCCAGAAATTTCGTCGCGGTAATAGCCGTTAGCCTCAAGAATCGCGTACTGCGATTCCAAATTGATATCCTTGATGGCGAAATCGCCCTTGTCGCTCTTGATGGAACCCTTGAAGCTCTTGCCCGTCTGCTTGAGCGTAATACCGTCGAGTTCCTGCACCGTCACGACAGAACCCGTGACAAACGGCCCCTTCT
>JAEEGJ010027143.1_pt1 | contig 11528 bp, 8 predicted proteins | sample 8958761 | NCBI WGS metagenome assembly JAEEGJ01 (sample SAMN16246546, study PRJNA631951) | gut metagenome | biome: gut microbiome; feature: rumen; material: RS-attached | host: Bos | place: Iran: Karaj | collected 2018-10
GTAAGGAACCGTCCAGAAATCATTGGTACCCAGATGGATTTGTGGGATGGGCTTGGCATTGGTGCCTTTGACAAACGAACCGCTGGAAAGCAGGTCATCACGAACCACTTGTTTCTGCTCACGACTGCCAACCTCCACGAAGAAAGACCGATAAGTCAGATTCACAAAGCATTGTTGCAGATAGGCCTTGTGGTCTGCGTGGATGGATGCAATGCCGTCCAGGGTGGCGGATAGCTTGAGTTTTTCTGTGAAAGGGTGTTCGATGCTAACAGCACCGCGGAGATAGGCCGTGTTTGACCGAGTACCCAATACATGATGGCGATTTGCCGTCAGCTGAAATGCCGTGTAGTCGCCAGTTCCAACGGCGGTCTCGGCCGTCAGGTCGTATGTCAGGTGCGTAGCCAGTGTATCTTGAGCCTTCAGAGAGGCTATGGAGAAGAGGCTTGCTCCGATGAGTATGAGGTATTTGTATTTCATCCTCTGATTGATTAAAAGATTTTACCTGATATGATGTCTTTGAATGTCTTCCAAAGTATCTTGGCGTCGGTCCACAAAGACTGATGCTCCAGATAATACAGATCCATCTCCAGACGCCTTAGCATCTTTTCGATATTATCTGTGTAGCCGTTTTTCAGTGTAGCGTAGCTGGTGACGCCCGGCCTTAAAGCGTATAACCGTTGGTAGCGGGAATCACGTTGCATAATCTGGTCGATATAGAATTGTCGCTCGGGGCGTGGACCTACGAAAGCCATATCACCCTTCAGGACGTTCCAAAGCTGGGGCAGCTCATCCAGATGGTGGCTACGTAGGATTTTCCCGATGCGAGTCAGTCTCGGGTCGTCTTTCTGCTGGAGAAGTTCTTCTCCTTCTTTCTCAGCATCCACCACCATGCTGCGGAACTTATAGATATAGAAAGGCTTTCCTCCCAGTCCGATTCGCTCCTGTCTGTAAATGGCAGGTTGCCCATCAGTCTTGATGAGCAGCCAGCATACCAGTATCAGGGGTGAAAACAGTATCAGGCATACGACGGCAACAACGAAGTCGATGATGCGTTTAATGCCGGGACTCTTGCATTCTTCTTTCATTCCTCGTTGATTAGTTGGTGAAGTAGCTTGTCTGCTTCAGTGGCCGACAGTTCGCAGGTGAACATTCTCGCGATGCGGTCTTTTCCTGCAGAAGCGTATTTCATATAGAGGTCTTTATCGCTGAGCAGCTTGTCGATGGCTGTCGCATAGGCTTTCACATCGCCTAATGGCACTTCTTCGCCTGTCTCGCCCTTCAGGGAAACCCAGTTCACACCAGAGCCCTCAATGGTGAAAGTCACGGGCACACTGCCACAGAACATCGCTTCAGCCAGTGCAATACCAAACGCTTCTTGTTTGGTGCATGATGTAAAGGCAAAGATGTCGGAAGCGTAATAATAGCAGCGCAAATATTCATTCGGAATGCGGCCGATAAACTTGATGCGCTTGGAGGTTGTTGAGGCTTTGAGCTTTTCGGTCTCGGGCCCTCGGCCACCGATCAGGATGATACAGTCAGACTGAATATACTTTTCCGCTTCAATCAGATAGTTGATGCCTTTATAGGTGGCGTGACGCCCCACAAAGAAGATGATTTTCTTGTGGTGGTACTTGTTCCGGATTTCCTCCACAGTCTTCTCGTCGCCTGGCTGCCATAGGAAATCCTTCCTGATGATACCGTTGGGCAGCACCTTGATTTTGTCTTGATAACTGTAGATAGGGCTGGAAGGATGGATATAGCTGGGGCTGGTTGCCAGTATCAGGTCTGCTCTTTTCAGAATCTTCTTCTCGTAATAATTGATTAAACGATAGAGTAATCCTTTGCCCAGGATATCGGAATGCCACAATAATACCAGTTTCGTGTCTCTTGGCGTCAGTTTGGCGGTGATGGGGTAGAGAAACGGGTTTGGGCAGTGCAGGATGATGATGTCTGGCTGAAGCTCGTAGATGACCTTCTTCAGGTAATGGTAATAGGTGAAGGCGATATCTTGCGAAGACACTTTCATGGATGGAGCGATTCGATAGACCTTAATACCATTGACATCATCTACGCGCGTGATACCATCATGACTGAAGCAGATGACGGCGTTCTCGAAGTTTGACAATCCTTCTGCCATATACTTCGTGACGGTCTCAATGCCTCCTTCTACCGGATGATAATATTTTGCTATCTGGAGTAAAGTTTTCTTCATCGGCAATTGCTTTATATATAGAATAACGTTAATTTTGCCATAAAATTGTATAAATCTCAAATTAATGATGGCATAACCGACTTTATGCCTTTTTATATCGTAGTTTCCGTATTCTACTCATCCCAAATATGCTTAGGGCAGCCTTTATCACTTGGGTTAATACAAGAAAGTAATAGAAGATGTAGGCCTGAAGGATATTGCCTCCATTCTTTCGAACCATATAAAGATAGTCGCTCTTTTTCTCGAAAATAGAATGTGAGTCTGTGTTACCTCCGATACGAAATTCTGCAATGTTAATGTCCATATAATGAAAGACCCCATTGCCTTGAGACACCCTGACGAGGAAGTCGAGGTCCATAGGGAAACGAATATTAGTATCATACATTCCGAAAGTCTTGTAACAATCTGGAGTTGCAAACATTCCCTGATGGGCTACATGGCGGAAAAACGGCATGAGGGGGAAATCGGTAGATGGCACCTCACGAAGTCTTGTGTTATCGTCGGTATTCCAAAGAAGGACATTGCCGCAATAAATATCGGCCTTGCCATCAAACTCTTGGGCTACTTTTGATAGTGCGCCTGGTAATAGACGGTCGTCGGAATTGATGAGACAGATGATGTCACCTGTAGAGTTACTGATACCCTTGTTGAATGCATCGCTGATGCCATCGTCTTTTTCGGAAATCACTTTCGAAATATTCGCTTTGTATTTGGCTATTATGTTCAAGGTGTTGTCAGTAGATGCCCCGTCTATGATGATATACTCTTTGTTGGGGTAATCTTGGCTGATGACGCTGAGAATAGTGTCCTCAATAGTCTTTTCGCTATTGTAGGATATGGTGACTATGCTGATCTTGGGGCTGGTCATTTCTTTAATATTTGTTGATGAGTATGTTAATCCAAAACAGAATCTGGGTGGTTCTGTTTGTGCATCTTAGTCTTTTGTCGCCTAAAAGTCTGAGCCTCTGCAGTAGTGATTGCTTTCCGTCAACAAACGAATGTAGAAGTGATAGCCGCTCCTTATCGATGTATTTGGAATAGCCCCTGATAAGTTCGTTTGCCCTGCGCGAACGTGACTGTTCATCAGAGGATATGCGCTTCCACCGGCGCTTCCATTCGTGCCAGATGCTATATCCCTGGCCGATGGTGTTATCGGCATGCTGACGATACAGGATATGTGGGTGGGGGTCGAAAATGATTCTGGCTCCAATGGCTTGCGCTATGCTGTAAATCCATACATCGTGCATAGGGATATAGTCGGGCTGATAGGTGTTGACGATTTCCCGTAATTTGTTGTTTAGCACCATCGTGCAGCCTGGTATGAACTCGTGGATGAGCGATTCGCCGAAAGTGAGTTTGGGGGCAAGTTCAGGCGAGGGGAGGATGTTGAGTTTTTTGTCGGCCAGTTGGGTGCGGCCGAAATACAATGCCGGTTCATCTGGATATTTCCTTAAACTGTCGATGGCAACGGACAGTTTGTCTTTTTCCCAGAAGTCGTCCTGGTCCGAGAAGGCATAATAATCAGTGGCTGGAGCCTCCATCAATAAGTTCATGAAACTCATGGCAGGCCCTAAGTTGTGGCCTTGATAAAATCGCAGTACATGAGCTTTCTGATATTGTTCCAGTATAGAGATGGTCTTGTCTTTTGACCCGTCGTCTCTTACGAACAGACAGGTCTCTATGTCTTCCTGCTGGAGAATGGAGTCTATCTGTTCGTTAAGAAACCGTTCTCCGTTATATGTTGACATGAGTATGGTAACTTTACTCTTCATGTTGCTTCCTCATTATGTAAATATTCCAATAGTCGATCAGGAATTTCAGCCTCCTTATTCTGTATGTCTGTGATAAAGATTTCCTGAATGTGGTATATGTGATAGCAATACTGTCTGAAATAGTGTCTCTGGGATAGTTGGCTGCACATTCCAGATAGATCTGGTGGCGTTTGATAGTGCGCTCTGGGTCTTTTTCTGTGGCGGAGAAATTCTGTCGGCAGACAATGTCTTTTATAACGTAAAAACTGTCGAACTGCTTCTTGTATTTCTCAATGAATCTGATATCTGAGAAATCCAGCCATACCGCGTCGTCATATCCCCCTGCCTTTATGAAAGAGGAGACGGTTAGGAGTATTCCGCAGTTGATGGGGCTCGCCTGACTAAATCTAACCAGGCCTGTCAGTGTGTCTTTCTGAGTGCGGGAGGTCTTAAACCTGTAGTGAGTGGGTGAGATATATTCACCTGTATCTATTTGATGTCTGGGTACGATCATCTGGATATGAGGATAGTCGATAATAGCCTTGTTGTATGTCTCTATCGCACCATGAGGGAATTCTGTATCCTGATCTAATAGCATCATCCACTGATAATGGTTCTTTTGGGCATATTCACAAGCGGAATTGTAGGCCTTGCCTATGCCACCGTTGGAAATATCATGGATATAGTGACCTACGGGAATACTTGTGGATTGCTGATAGGGTGAGTTGTCATATACAAACAGATTGAAATGTTCGTCAGGCAAATCGGCCAATAGTGTCTGAAATGTCTTTGACTCCTCAACTGTGCATTTGTATAGCACAAGAATGAATAAAATATTCCCCTGTCTTTTTATTGGTTCCATATCCCTTTGGCTTTTCTATTCATCAATTTTCCGAATTGTATTCTGTTTATGATCAATCCGGGAAGGTTTATGAAGCACATGACTGCAATGAGACATATAATGTCGTCTGTATATTCGACCACTATATAGGCCGATGGTATGAAAAGCAGCGCAGCGGTAACAGTGCATATCAGTTGAAGGCGTAACTTGCCTAATCCGTTTAAGAAATAACTGTATCGCATGCTGTAAATCAGAATGAAAACATATATTGCTATCGTGATGTTCATCTTTGTACTGATGACGATGCCGCCGCCTATCCAGATGGAATAGACCCAATCGGCACACAGCACCATGAATATCATGCCGACTGCTATGACAATCGTCATTAATCTAAGTTTTTTTGTTGCTGCTTGTATCCATGCAAAATCACCTCTCTCATAAGCGTCCGTCGTCGCATTCCAAAATGGCATGCAGATAACGGTGAAGACTACAAGCATGATACTGAAGTAGCGATAGGTTATCTGATATGGTGTAACCAGAGCAGGGGAGAATAATTTGGAGATCAGGATGTTTGATGTCATGAATAGAATGACACCAGCAATCTGTATCACAAAGAACTGCAGTCCGATACTGATAACGTTTTTGGATTCCTTTATGCTTACAAGACTCATGGAAGGTCTTAAATGGGGATACTTAAAATAGAAAGTGTAATGATATGCAACCGCGTAAACGAATAGGGGAGATACGAGATTCACCAAAGCAATATGAAGCAGCGAATGACTGCCGCTAAGATAGAGGACATAGGTTCCAGCAATAGCAAGTGTCTGCCCAGTGGCAATCAATAGATTGCTGATGGCTGGTAGTTGGAGTCCCATGTAGAAATTGCCAGTCAACTTGAATATGAAGGTTGTAAATGCCAGGATCACAGATATGATGAGTATCTGGTCAAGATTGCTGATCAGCGCTGAGTCGATGTTCAGCAGATGATAGTTGTTGCTTACAACAATAAGGCCTACGAAAACGAGCATTATCGGAATAACGATGAAGGTAAGCATGGCAAAGGAAGAAGAGACAAGTATTCTTGCCTTCAGCTTCTCATCGTGAGCCAGATAGGCCGCGAGTTTGTTTCTCATGCCGTTTCCGAGTCCGATATCCATATTGTCAATCCATAGCAAGATACTGCTGATGGTGAGCCATACGCCATTCTTATATTCACCCAGACAACTCAGTGTAATGGGCACCATCAGGAACACTATGACAGCAGACCACGCTTTAATAAATAAAGACGTAGCAATATTCTTTTTCAATAGGGATGATCGGCCCTTGCTATTCTCTGTTGTCATGTAGGGTTAGAATATAAACAAAAAATGTGAATTGGATCACAAACACCATACTTAGGAAGATATTTTCCTGATAGAACTGCAATACTAGCACTGTAACGATATATGTGTACATACAACGTCCAAAGCCATCGGATGCAGAATGTAAACGATAAAGCCAGCCTGAAATGAACCCATAAATCGTTGCGAAAAGCGCAATGCCTTTGTGTCCGAAATCTATATAAAAGGGTTGGAAAAGTGTATATACATTAGTGGATATCGGTACAAATACAAATTCTTGAAGTTTGTCTTTGACCACAACGTCTTCTCCAAATCTTTTCAGAAAGAGATATATCGTTTCAAATGTATTCGTACCAAACTGAGGTGTCACTTCTGGTTGTAATTGGCAAAAAGCCACTGGCGGTGATAAGGCATACATGGCAAAGAAGTCAAGCAATGTCTCGTTCTGCTGATAATCACTGCCTTCGCTGGCGCGAGCCAGGTTGAAGATATAGAAGAAACCAACTAATGTGACGCCTGCCAGAACAATGGATCTCATCCTGATGACTTTCTTCTCGAATAGAACAAACATGATACAGACAAAGACAAAGAAAATGGTGCCCTTCTCCATGATGGCCAGTGAGTTTAAGAGGCAGGCCAAGGCCAGCACGACAATCTTCCAGAGAGGTACTCTGGGATATGCCCATATCGCCACTACGAACAAAGATTGGTTTAATACGTTAGAATAACCCAGGAAACCAACCCCTTCTCCATATATTGCCAAGGTTCTGATATTGCCCAACAGGTCTTCAGAACTGAACATCATGACAATCTGCATCACTTTATAGACATAGAGTGGGGTGATGATCAGTGAAATGATAAACAGTATATTGAATAAGAGAAGGCTTGTACTGTCGCTGTCTTTCCTGACAAGCGTGATTTTGTTCACTGGTGTTATGATATAAGTGACAAATGCACTGATGCAGAAGATGGGAATCCAGATGATGAGACAGTAGTAAAATTGGCTCGTAATAGGGTAGAGATCGGTGTCCAGAAGATAGTATAGTCCGAGAATGAGAGCCCAGATGCCAATAGTGAGTGCCCAAGGGGAGAACAGATTGCTTAATCGGCTTGAGTTGATAGCCTTAAGGTTGATATTCTTACGATGCTGTATGATGTAAGTGAAAAACAGTGCCAGGATGATGAAGCTGAGGATATAGCCTATCAGGTGATTGTTGGCTGTCTGCGGCATGGTGTTGTCCTGGATCACGGCAAAGGCCATCTGATAGCGCTGGCTGAGGGCTTCTTGTCTGACATAGTTCTCGGTCGCCTTCCGGTAGAAGGAGTGGGCATTCTTCAGTTCTTCCTCCAGGGCCTGCTCTTGCAGTTTCATCGTGGGGGTCTTCACTTTGGTGTGGCTGTCTGCGAATCCGGCATAGCGTTGGAGTGCCAGCTCGTATTTCTTCTTGGTCCGGCCGACTTCCTTTTCGGCATTTTTCAGTGCCGCCGCGATGATCTCTCTGCGGTGCCGGGTGATGATCCGCTGCAGTTCCACTGTCACGCTGTCGAGCATCTGTGAGGTCACGACGGGATCCCTGTCTGTAAAGCTGATGGAGAGTGTCTCCTGACTGTGGATGTAGTTATAGACGATGGCATCCTGAACGGCCTCGATGGTGTCTTCCTCGTCGAGATAGGCCCCGTAGGTGATGCCTTTCCCCGATACCGTCTTGCCAGCGATGCAACGGGCGAAGTCTGCCGATTTCAGCACTTTGGAATAGATCTCCATGTCGTTGATGCCCGAATCGGCACTTCCGGTGACCTCCTTGATATGTGCCTGGATGACGCTGAGTCCGACGGCGAGCTCCGTTTCCTTGTACTCGTCGCTGAGTTTGGTGAAGGCGGTGTAATCCTTAGGCACGACGATCCACACCAAGATGGCGGTCAGGGTGGCGATGGTCGTTGCAAGGATATAGGGATGCCTTTTCAAATGCTCAGATATTTAGGAACAGACCTCGATTCTTGACAGCCAGCATGCCGAAGCGCACCAGGAAACCCAGTAGCATCCAGATGACCAGGGTCACGATCTTGGGCAGGTTGCTGTGTTTCACGGGGACAGTGGCCTCCTGGATGATGGTGAAGGCTGGCGTGCGTTCCTGCACCTTGGCGATGGCCAGCTGCCGTTGTTCCACCACCTGCTGATAGATGTTGTACTTCAGTTGCATGTCGTTCTCCAGATTGTCCAGATTCGATTGCACGGTGGGCAGTGCCACCTTGCTGTTGGCTTCGCTGTAGGCGGCATATTTTAGGCGGGCCTCGTTGTAGGCCTTATAGGCTTCGGTGAACAGCTGCTGCATGTATTCCAGGTCGATGCGTGCCTTCTTCGTGCGATAGTCGGTGATGGTGCGCTGCAGGTGCACTTGGGTGGAGTCGGCAACGGTGGCGGCTATCAGCGGGTCCTGATCTTCCACGACGATGGTGATCACGCTGGTCTTCTTGTCGACCGTACACTCCATATTGCCATTGATCGCCTTCACGATGTCGTTTTCCTTTCTGGTCAGTTGCTTGGGGTTCACCTTGTGGCCGGCAGGCACGGGGTCGTTGAAGAGTTCTTTCAGCTTGGCTATCCAGTCCAGTGGGTACTCATAGAAAGCCAGCCGCTGGTGCTTGTCCAGATAGTCGTAGTAGGTATAGGTCTCACCGGTCTTGCTCTTCTTGACGGTGATGGGAAACATGCCCACGATAAATCCTGTCGACTCCATGATGTCGGGGTAGATCTCCGGATAGAGGGCATCACCCGTCTGTCCGATCTTCATGTTCATGCCCACCATCGCCGCCAGCGACGAGATGCTGCCTGAAAAGCTGCTGCCCGACTCCTCTGGTGCGAGGATGACGGTCGATTTATAGACCTTCGGCGTGGCAAATGCTAGGATGACACCGATGAGGCCTGCTATGAGGCTGTAGTTGCGTATCATCTTCGAGTCGGCCTTGAGCATCTTGGCGACCTCGATCAGATGGATATTGATGATCTTCTTCTTTTCTTCCATAACGCTATTTCTTTAGCAGGTTGGCAATGGTGGCCATCATCGTACCCAGTGAGGCGGCGGTGGTGCCGATGCTGAGCCATTCGGTCAACTGCAGTCCGCGACGGCGTGACTTGGTGGGCACCACGATCTGGCAACCCGGCTTCGGCTTGTGCTTACGGTCGGCCTTGGCCACCATGCCGTTCATGTAGATGATGATCGTACGACTGCGCTTACCTGTGGAACTCACGCCTCCGGCCAGGTCGAGGTAGTAGTCGGCATTCTCGCCTTCTTTGAAGCGCACGGTGTTGGGATAGAGCACCTCACCATTGATGCTGACGGTACTCGTGAAGCGAGGCACTACGATACGGTCGCCCTCACGCAGATAGGGGTCGTCGTCGCTGCCAGGCTTTGCCAGTGCCTTCTCCAGCTCGATGGCCACGGGGTAGGTGGTCAGTGTCAGCAGTTTCTTCACATCGATGGAGTCGTGCCCTGAGTTGCGCTGGGCGGTGCGGAGCATGGTCTCCATCAGCTCGCGCTCCTCCTGTGTCATCTGCCTCAGCAGCTTGGCACCCTCTGGGTAGGCGCGCTTGGTGAGTCCACCGGCCTGCTTGATAATCTCGCTGAGGCGCTGGCGGCTGCTCGTCAGGGTGTAGTTGCCTCTGAACTGCACCTCACCCTCCACGGTCACGTTCTGCTGTTCGTTGTAGTTCGGGCTGCGGCGGATATAGACCTCGTCATAGGGTTGCAGCGTGAAGGGCTCCTCTCCCTGTGGGATGGTGAAGTCGGGGTTCAGGCTGAAGCTGTAGGTGAAGGCCAGTGTGTCGCCTGCCTCCGTCGCATTCGGCTCCATGATACGTCGCGACACATCGACCTTGGCCAGCGAGGCAGCATTCGTCAGTCCGCCTGCCTGCAGCACGAGGTCCTCGATGGTCTCGTTCGAAGCGAATTTGTAGATACCGGGATAGTTCACCTCTCCGTGGATGGTGATGGTCTGATCGTTCTTCTCTTCCTCACGGCTGCCGATGAAGAGCACGTCTTCATTCTGTAACTCGACGTCGGGGATCGAGCCTTCCAGGATGCCGAGCACATCGATGCTCTTCACCTCCAGCGAGCGGTCTTTCTTCATTCGGTGCATCACGGCGTGCTGTCCGATGGCATTCTCCGTCAGTCCGTCGGCTGCGTCGATCAGGGCTTTCACCGTTGAGATATGGCCGCCCACCTGATATCTGCCTGGGCGGAACACGGCTCCCTTCACCTCCACCATGTTCTGGTAGCGGTTCAGCGTCGAATCCACGCTCACCGAGTCTTCGTCCATCAGCTTGAAGTCGTTCAGGTCGAACTCACTCACGTTGAACACGGAGTACATCTGACCTGCCTTGCGGTTCACGCGGATGGCCTTTGTATAGGCATCGCCAGTGAAGCCACCGGCATAACGTAGCAGTGTGGCTGCACTCTCTGTCTTCTTCATCTCGTAGAACATCGGGCGCTTGATCTTTCCAGTGATGTTCACCAGTGCCTCGTAGGGGCCCACCGTCACCACGTCATTGTCCTGCAGCCTGACGTCACCCGTCAGATGGCCGTTCAGCAGGAAGTCATAGACATCGACGCTCGACAGGAGACGGCCGTTACGATACACCTTGATGTTTCTCAGCGTACCGATGTCGTTGGGGCCGCCAGCCAGGTAGAGGGCGTTATAGACGGTCGAGAAGGCTGACAGGGTATAGGTGCCCGGCACCTTCACCTCACCGATCACGCTGATGGTGATGGTGCGCGTCTGACCGAGTGTCAGCTCGATGTGTGAGTCCTTGAATCTGGCACCCAGCACACTGCGGAGCTTGGCCTTGGCCTGACTCACGGTGAGTCCGCCGATCTGGATCAGTCCGATATCCTCCACGGTCACATAGCCGTCGGGTGAGATGGTCTCCGAGATGCTCTCCTGCGAGGCACCCCAGATGTCGATGTTCACCTCGTCACCAGCCCCCAGTCTGTAGTTCTGCGGTGTGGCCAGGTTCATCGAGCTCTCGAAGGTCAGGTCCTCATTGTTGAAGAGGTCGTGACCGAATATCTTGCGCTTGGGCTCTTCCTCCTTGAAGAAGTCAGTGCCGAAGTATTTCAGCGAGTCGGGCATCAGGAAGTCGGCAGCGTCGTCAAAATCCATGAATTCCTTGTCCTTCTCGTCGTAGGTGTTCTGTTTGGTCTTCTTCCGCCCGTCCTTCACTCGGTAGGATGATACGTTGCGTTTCTCCTTGTCTATGTCCTCCTGGCGCTTGTCACCGTTGGCCTCGCGCATGCGTTTCTTCATCTCCTTCGAGCCTGCCGTGATGTCCATCGCGCCCAGAGCCCCGTTTTTCATCTGTCGCTCGTATTTCTTCTTGAGCCGTT
>JAEEGJ010027144.1_pt1 | contig 11528 bp, 8 predicted proteins | sample 8958761 | NCBI WGS metagenome assembly JAEEGJ01 (sample SAMN16246546, study PRJNA631951) | gut metagenome | biome: gut microbiome; feature: rumen; material: RS-attached | host: Bos | place: Iran: Karaj | collected 2018-10
TATCGTAAATGACATACTTGATTTTTCAAAGATCGAAGCAGGCAAGATGGACATTATAAATGTCGATTACAGTTTTGTATCTCTGCTGAATGACCTTATGAATATGATCCAGAAGAAAGCGGAGGATAAAGGTCTTGCCTTAAATATTGACATAGACAGTGAGATACCTTCTATCCTTCACGGGGATGAGATAAGGATCAAACAGATAATCCTGAATATCCTTTCAAATGCGGTTAAATATACCAAAGAAGGCTCCGTAACATTTACTGCCGGATTTGAAAAGAAAACAGACTCTGACGATTCGATCGTTTTGAAGATAAGTGTTGCCGATACCGGCATAGGTATCAAAGCGGAAGACATGGACAGATTGTTCAAGGCTTTCGAACGTATCGAGGAAAAAAGAAACCGTAACATAGAAGGTACTGGCCTTGGTATGACCATAGCTCAAAGTTTTCTTTCCATGATGGGCAGCCAGCTTCAGGTTAAGAGTACATACGGCGAGGGCTCGGTGTTTTCTTTTGACTTGGAACAGAAAGTTATTAAGTGGGATCCTGTCGGTGATTATGAGGAAGCCTTTAAACGTTCGCTTAACGAAAGACATGGTTACCGTGAGACGTTCACCGCACCTCATGCTAAGGTGCTTGTGGTAGATGATACACCGGTTAACCTTACGGTATTTACCGGTCTGCTCAGCCGAACTAAGATTCAGATAGATACGGCAGAGAGCGGTGATGAAGCCGTTCAGATGTACAAAACCAAACATTACGATGTGATCTTCCTTGATCACATGATGCCGGGTAAAGACGGTATTGAGACTCTTGCGGAAATGCGCGGTCTTAAGGGAACACCCAATGATGAAACCAAGGTCATCTGTCTTACCGCGAACGCAATATCAGGCATGCGTGAGATGTATATAAATGCCGGGTTCGATGACTATATTACAAAACCGATCAATCCCGACAGGCTTGAGGCCATGCTTCTTGAGTATATTCCTCAAGGCAAGATTGCTCCTCCGGATGATAATGCGGAAGAAGATGACATTCATATTCCGGATTTCATCTTTGGTATACCTGACTTGGATGTGGGCTCCGGTCTCAGCCATTGCGGGTCCAAACGCTCTTACATGACCACACTTAAGATGTATCTTGATACTGCTGATAAGAATTCGGAAGAACTGGAAAGCTTCTGGAAAGCGGGAGATCTTAAGAATACAACGATCCGTGTTCATGCACTGAAGAGTACATCAAGGGTTATCGGTGCACTTTCTCTGGGAGATCATGCCGCTGCGCTTGAAAAAGCCGGTGACACCGGAGATGTTCAAATGCTTGATAGTAAAATGCCTGCACTGCTTGAAGAGTACAGGAAACTTACAGCGGCACTTGCACCTCTTAATGCCAGGGAAGATCAAAGTCCGGAGAATGATGATAGGCCGCTTATATCGGATGATTATCTGAATGAAGCATATAATACGCTGTCACAATTCTGTGCTTCATACGATTTTGATTCTGTTGCTCATGTAGTGGAATCACTCAGCGCCTACAGAATGCCGGAAGACGAAGTAACGAGATATGAACTGCTGGTAAAGGCAGTTGATAATTATGATTATGATTTAATTCCCGGAATACTTGACAGGGGGATAGGTAAATGACAACCAAAGTTCTTATAATAAGCCGCGGTTCAGGTTTTATGATGGATGCGCTTGATTCCAATCTTAAAAAAAGCGGCTTTGAAACCGTTCATGCAGAACCTGTAGTAGCAAGCATAGAAAGCGTGAAAGAGGATACGGATATCGTTATCTTACTTGCTGATGAATATGTTTATGAAGCCGCAGATGCTCTGGTGTATCTCAAGGATCTATGCGATGAAGAGGTTATTCCGATATGTCTCATAGGTTATGGCGGTGAAATGGATGAGATCAAACAGTATATTCCCGACAGGTGTATCATCAGGGAATTCAAACGACCGTTTGATGCCAAAGATGTTACGGAAAAGTTGAAGGAAATTGCCAAAGTAACTGAAGAGAAAAAACTCGGCAAGCATATTTTGCTGGTTGATGATGATCTTACTTTCCTTAAAATGCTTCAGGGCTGGTTATCACCCAAATACAGAATAACCGCTGTAAAATCGGGAATGCAGGCAATTACCTACATTGCAAATCACACACCGGATCTGATACTGCTTGACTATGAAATGCCCATAACTCCCGGACCTCAGATCATGGAAATGATCAGAAGTGAGTTTAATGCATCTCAGATTCCCATAATATTCCTTACCGGAAAATCCGACAGGGAAAGCATTATGAATGTAATGAGACTTAAGCCCCAGGGTTATCTTCTTAAGGCGATGCCTAAGGACGATATAGTCGCATCTATCGATGAATTCTTTGAATATAATAAATGGAACAACAGACTGTAACGATGCTTTGATCTTTTGCGAGGGGATGATCACAGATGAATGAACGTGTAGTTGTTGTCGATGATGATGCTGTCATATTAAAACAGGCAAATCTGATTCTGTCGGAAGCAGGTTTTAAAGTTACGTGCTTAAAAAACGGAAAGCTTTTGATGGATTATATCAAGGTGAATTACGTTGATCTTCTTTTGCTGGATATAAGAATGCCTGAAATGGATGGCTTTGAAACCATCAGTGCGTTAAGAGCGTGGGAGAGCGAAAATTCCAAGGACGCGGTTCCTGTTATTTTTCTTACTGCAAATGGAGATTCCGATTCTGAGGCAAAGGGACTTTCACTGGGCGCAATGGACTTCATCAGAAAGCCCTTTTTCTCGGAAGCACTGAAGATCGGAATAAGAAACCTCATTGATCTCATAAGCCTTCAGAGAGACCTTCACAGCGAGGTTAAAAAGAAGACTGCCGAACTTGAAAGTTTGTCCCTTCATGTCGTTCATACACTTGCTAAGACAATAGACGCTAAGGATGCGTACACTAACGGTCATTCTGAAAGGGTAGCTGATTATGCCAGAGAGATTGCCCGCAGATACGGATACGACGAAGACAGGCTGGAAGAAATCTACATAATGGGTCTGTTGCATGATGTCGGGAAGATCGGAGTTCCCGATGCAATCATCAACAAGCAGGGAAAACTTACCGATGATGAATATGCAATGATCAAGAAACATCCGCTTATGGGAGCAGAAATCCTTGCAACTGTCAGCGAGATGCCAAAGCTTGTAACAGGTGCCAGATGGCACCATGAAAGATATGACGGACGAGGCTATCCCGACGGTCTTAAAGCCGATGACATTCCCGAAGAGGCAAGGATCATAGCTGTTGCGGATGCATATGATGCCATGACCAGCCACAGAAGTTATCGTGATATCATTCCCCAGGATCGCGTAAAGAGTGAGATAGAAAAGGGAATGGGTTCTCAGTTTGATGAGAAATTTGCACGTATCATGCTTGATATGATCGCAGAGGATACGGCATATACCATGCATGAATAATATCAGAAATATATTCTTTAGAAAGATACACTAAGGAGATAAAACTAATGTTATACTCGATGGTTCCGGCTTCGCTTTTGATAATTAATCTGATAATTAATTGGGATTATCTCAGGAAATACGGATTTCGTATAAATGACCAAGATAAGAATACGCGTGTACATGTACGCTATAACTACTTTATCATGGCTGCAAATATCTATCTTTTTGTTGATATGTCATGGGGGATTATGTATGAACACCATGATATACCTGTGTTGTTTCCTTTCATATATTCTTTTACGGTCTTTTATTTCTTGTTTATGCTCCTGACCATGCTTACATGGACACGTTATATAGTTGCCTACATTGATAAGACGCGTCGTCGCATTACCGTACTTTTAAACGGTGTATGGATATTGTTTGCGATAGGCGTATTATGTTTGATAATCAACAGATTCTATCACTTTATGTTCTCATACAATGATGCACATGAATATGTGGGTGAAACCGGAAGAAATATCTCTTTTTTGCTTCAGATAGCATTCTATACCGTAATATCCGTCTACATGATGTACGTTGCCCATAAAAGCACCGGTCGTATGAAGATCAGATATAGAGCGGTGGCTTTGACCAGTATAGTGCTTTGTGTGTTTCTTATATTCCAGATCTGTTTTGCTTTTCTTCCTTCTTATGCCATTGGACTTATGATCGGAATATGTCTTGTTCACTCTTTTGTTCAGTCGGGTGAGAAGAGGCGGAAAGAAATACATGATAATATTGCATCCGCTATGGCTGCAGATTATGAAGCTATTTTCTATATCGAAATAGAATCGGGTGAATATATGTCATTTGCCCAAAGCTCAAAATATAAGACTATGGCTGCGGTAGAAAGAAGAAAAGATTTTTATAAGGAGGCTTTGGAGAGCATTGATGAATGTGTATATCCGGAAGACCGAGAATACGCAAGGGGATTTTATGATAAAGAATCAATGCTTAGAAGTCTTGAAGGAAAGCATTCTTTTTCCTTTAAATACAGAGTTTTGATAGACGGAGAACCGAGATTCTTCCTGTTTACGCTGACCCGTGATGCAAATGGTCTATACTTTATCTTCTATGAAAAAGACATTCAGGATGAGCTTGATGCGGAAAAAGCACAGAAAGAAAATCAGAAAAAGACTGTTACTTTCACGCAGATTGCAGAGAGTCTTGCTTCCCACTATGATGTTATATACTACATTGATATAGCGGATTCATCATATATCGCTTATGAGTCTAACAATATATTCGGACAGCTTGAGATTGGTAAATCCGGAGAGGATTTCTTTGCCGAAGCTATGGATAATATACCGAATGTCATCCATCCTCAGGATCGGGAAAATGTTGCCGAATTTATTAACAGGGACAATATGATCTCCTCATTGGAAATTCATAAGGAACACAGTATTGATTACCGTATTATGGTAGACGGAAAAACCAGATTTACCAGAATGATAGTAAAAAAGCCCAGCGATGGTACGCATTTTATCATCGGTGTTGAGGATATAGATGCTGAGGTTCAGAGAGAAAAACAGCAGCTTAAGGCACTGAAGACAGAAAAAGAGCTGGCAAGACGTGATGAGCTGACAGGAATCAAGAATAAGACCGCATACAAGGAATTGGAGGAATCCGTACAGGGAAATATGGACAATGGTATGGATTATCTGGATTTCGGATTGGTTGTATGTGATGCCAATAATCTGAAGCAGATAAACGATACTCTCGGTCATGCTACGGGAGATGAATATATCAAAGCCTCAGCCCGAATGCTGTGCGACATTTTTGTTCACAGCCCCGTATTCAGAGTCGGAGGCGATGAGTTCGTGGTATTCCTTCGCGGAAGCGATTTCTCCGACAGAATTGAGCTGATGGATAAATTGCGCGGTAATGTTCTTGAGAACAAAAAAGCAGGAAAGGGAGTGATATTAGCTTCCGGAATGTCTGAATATAATCCCGAGACCGACCGCTTCGTATCCGATATTTTTGAGCGGGCCGACAAAGAGATGTACGAAGACAAACAAAGATTGAAATCATTAAATTAGCTTTCGAAACGATCGGGGTGTTATGATCACACCCCGATTTTTTTACGGTATTCCTATAATATTTCGCGTGTTTTCTTCCAAACGATTCCTCTTCATGATATGATGAATATTGCGAGGGATTGTATTAGGGAGTACAAAAGAAATGTCCGACTATAAGGAGAGCAAAGATAATCCTTTGCACAAGGAATATGGCATGTGGAGCAATACATGCTATATCATTCGTAAAATGGCTGAGTATCAGCCTTCTGTTTTATTTCTGATGGTGTTTGGCCTTATGGCCAGATCGGTCTTCCCTTATTTCTGGGGAGTTTTCGGAAAATACGTAATTGATATCATACAGGCAGATAATGGCGTATCCGGTGAGAGCGATCTGATAAAGCTCGTCCTGGTCACCTTTGTTATTGCGGCTTTTCTGAGATTATTTATTTCAATCTACAATTCCAAGGCGTGGTACAGGTTTATTTTCGTACGTATGAATCTGATAACGGAACGTATCTCGAAAGTACTTGATCTTAAGTATGAGTTACTGGAAAGGCCCGATGTACTTGATGTGGCCGAACGTGCCAGCCAGGCTGTCAATGACAATGATAATGGTACCGAAGGCATGATGAGACTTATGGTACAGCTTGGCGAGAACGCTCTTACCGTTATCGTTACATTTGTAGCCGTTACTGTTCTGGATCCGAGACTCATCATAGCATTGATAATACTTACCGTGATCCAGTATATCTATTACAGGCGCCTGATCAGAATCGATAAAGAGCAGGTCTGGGATAAACTTTCCGGCTCATGGAGAAGTCGTCATTACATGGAAAGGATCACTCAGGACTGCGATTTTGCCAAGGATATAAGACTTTTTAAGCTCAGCGATTATCTGATCGGGAAATTCGAAAAAGTAAATAAATTTTTCATTGATAAGAATGATCTTCATCACAGTCTTTGGCTGCGCTACAACTATGTTTCATGCGTAGCCGGAACCGTAATAAAGATATTTGTGTTCGCCATGCTCTTTATGGCTGTTGTGGGCAAGGATATGTCCGCAGGTGACTTTACGATGTTTTTGTCTTTTTCATTTGCTTTTTCGGGATCCCTCACAAATTTCCTGCAAAGGTTTGGAGATTATAAAAGAGCAAGTCTTCAAACTGACGATTTCCGTTCTTTCATAGATTATGAAACCGAAGAAGAGGAGGACACTGTTCCCATCCCCGAAACGGATTCCTATGAATTCGAGTTTGTGGATGTAAGCTATAAATATCTGAAATCGGATAAAGAAGCACTTTCGCATTTAAATCTTAAGATCAGGCCCGGTGAGAGACTTGCCGTGGTGGGGCTTAATGGAGCCGGTAAAACTACGATGATAAAACTCCTTCTGAGACTGTACGATCCTACGGAAGGATATATCACTTTAAACGGTACGGATATCAGGAAATTCAAACGTTCGGAATACTATAAGCTTTTTGCACCGGTTTTCCAGAGCGTAGAGATATTTGCCTTTTTGATGTCTGAAAATATATCAATGCAAAGAGCAGGTGATCTGGATATCGTGAAAGCACGCAGATGTGCATGCGAGGCGGGACTTGAAGAACGCATAGCTTCTCTGACAAAAGGAATCGAGACACCTCTTACCAAGTTCGTGGAAGATGACGGAGTGGATCTGTCCGGAGGTGAGAAACAAAAGCTTGCACTGGCGAAGGCGCTCTATAAGGATGCCAAGATCATAGTCCTTGATGAGCCCACATCTGCACTGGATGCGATCGCTGAGCAGGCATTATATGAGAGCTTTGATGAAATGATAGGTGATAAGTCCGCGGTTTATATTTCTCACAGACTTGCATCCACCAGATTCTGTGACTGTATCGCAATGTTTGAAGACGGTCATCTTGTCGAATATGGAAGTCATGATGAGTTGATGGCAGCAAGCGGAAAATATGCCGGTATGTTCAACACCCAGGCGCAGTATTACCGCGAAAACCCTGATGGCGGAGAAAGCGGGGTGATCGCAAATGCATAAGATCTTAACTGTTATAAAAGTACTGTTTAAAACGGCCGCTAAGAAGTATCCAATCTTTTTTGTACTAAAAACAATAAGATTGGTTGTTACCGTAGCCATGCCCTTTATCGGACTTTTTATCACTCCTCTTATTGTGGATGAGATAGTCGGAAATCGGGATATAAACAGGCTGATCACTCTTGCGGCCTGGCTGATCGGTCTGGAACTCTTATGTCAGGTTTTAAACGATGTGACAACAAACTATATCAACAGATACAGCACCCGCCTCGAAAGATACTTTGATATCCTGATCGGAAGGCATGTTATGGAGCTTGATTTCCAGCTTACCGAGGATAAGGAAGCTCTTGAGCAGATAGAAAAAGCCAGAACCGGAATGGACTGGTATTCCGGTGGAGTAAACGGGATTTCGGATCAGTTTTTCTTTTTTGTTGCGAATGCGATTAAAGCATTCGGGTTTATTGCAGTGCTGGTAATACATGCTCCGATACTGCTTGCAGTGATAGCGGTTTATTCCGTTATCAATTCTCTGATTCTTTTTAAGATCAACAAGATCGGAATTGAGGCTTTTGCCAAGCTTTCCAAGGTTAACAGATTGTTCGGCTATTTCGGATGGACCATTGCCGATCCCAGGTATGGAAAAGATATACGACTGTATGATGCAAAGAAGATGATGGTGGGTTCGTGGAAGGAGAATACTCGAAAAAGCGACTCGCACTGGAGATGGCAGGGAGATTCTACATTTCCTTTTATTCTCGCTAACGACTACCTGTCCCTTATAAGAAGTTTCTTTGCTTACTTTTATGTAGCACTTTTGGCTATCAGAAAGGTTATCGGAGTAGGAACTTTTACCCAGCTGATAACTGCGGAAGCAGGCTTGGACAACTCCATCGCCGGAATGATACAGAATGTGACCGAGCTTATAAAGCGCTGCAATTATGCATATGAATATGTTGTTTTCATGAATTATCCCGAGGCACTTACCAAAGGAACACGTTCCATCGAAAAGAAACAGCACGAGATAGAATTCAGGCATGTATCATTTGCGTATCCGAACACAGATCGCAAAGTACTCGATGACGTGAATATTAAGATCATGCCCGGAGAGCATCTTTCCATAGTCGGTCTTAACGGTGCGGGAAAAACGACCTTTATCAAACTTCTCTGCAGACTGTACGATCCTACGGAAGGCGAGATACTTGTGGACGGCACAGATATCAGGGAATATGATTATGACCGGTATATGGAGCAGTTCGCGCCTGTTTTCCAGGATTTTAAATTGTTTGCCTTCTCGTTAAAGGAAAACATTGCGTTCCTGGATGATACCGCGGACATTAAGGCTCTTACCGACAGAGTGGGACTGCATGATTTTGTCACCGGACTTGATAAAGGAACCGATACCAATCTCTTCAAGTTCTTTGATGAAGAAGGCGTGGAGCCTTCCGGCGGAGAACAGCAGAAGATAGCAATAGCCAGAGCTCTTTTTAAGGATGCTCCCGTTGTTATCCTGGATGAGCCTACCGCTGCACTTGATCCCATCGCGGAATATGAGATATATAAGCAGTTCAATTCTCTTGTCGGAGGAAAGTCTGCATTCTATATTTCTCACAGGCTTTCCAGCTGCCAGTTCTGCGACAAGATAGCTGTGTTCTCGGAGGGCCATATAGCCGAATACGGAACCCATGCGGAACTTGAGAAGATCGAAGGTGGGATCTATGCGCAGATGTTCGAAGCACAGGCGAAGTATTATAAGGACTGATGAAAGTAAATCCATAATAGATGACGTATAGGGACAAAGGAAACCTGCGTCTTGAGGAGAATCAATGAATAAGAGAGTGCATTTTATAGATAATCTTAGATGGATGTGTGTATTTTTGCTGATTCCATATCATGCAGCCATGTCCTATAACATATGGGGTGAAAATTTCTATATATATTATGAGCCAAGCAAACCGATTGCTGCAGTGGTTTTGCTTTGCTCACCTTGGCTTATGCCATTGATGTTTCTTCTTGCGGGTGTTTCGGCAAGATTTTCTTTGAAAAAAAGAGGATACAAGGGCTTTATAAAAGAGCGATTCATTAAACTGGGAATCGTCTTTGTTCTAGGAGTTTTGTTAATAAACCCCGTACTAAGTTATTTTGCCGATGTTACAAAGAATGCGTATAGTGATGGTTATTTCAATCATTACAAAGTCTTTTTCTCAAGAATAACTGACTTAACAGGTTATGACGGCGGTTTCGCGATTGCGCACCTGTGGTTTATTCTTACACTTATTATCATTTCCCTTGAAGCATGTGTGGTTATTAAGCTGGTGGAAGTTGTACCGGTTAAGAATCGAAACATTCTTAGCTCGATTTGTTTTATCCTGTTGATTTTGGCAGCAGTAGCTACGTATAAGATCAGAATTATCGACAAACCAATGCATTCGTATCTGATCATGTTTTTGTTGGGATACTTTTTCTTTGGCAATGAGAATTTTATTGAAAAGTTGAAGAAATTGAAGTGGGTTATTGTGCCGATATTTCTGATTGCGGATGTATTAAATGTTTATCTGTATGAATACACAGAAGGATATTATCGACTCAATACGGTATGTGACTACCTGGCTTATGTTCTGGGTGTAATCGCAATATTCTGCCTTGGATCTTTATGGTTTGATTTTAGGAATGAAGTTATTGCTTTCTTCGCAAAAACATCGTATGTGTACTATATAATCCATTTCCCGATAGTTGTGTTTTTTCAGTACATTCTGGATAAAGCCGGAATGAACCACACAGTAAATTTCATTTTGTCAATACTGTTTGCGGTTCCGGTAACACTGATATTTTGCTTTGTTTACAGCAAAATTAAACACAACCGCTTAAAAGGAAAGGAAATGCGGACAAAATCATAAGGACTGATATGATCAATATTAAAGAGATTACAAAAGAAAACATAGATGATGTGCTTGCGCTGAAAGTTGGAGAAAGCCAGAAAAGTTTTGTTTCTACGAATGGCGATTCCCTTGCTCAGGCATATGTGTATTCCGAAACCGCATATCCTTTTGCAGTGTATGAGGATGATACCATTGTGGGTTTTATCATGATGGGCTATTACGATGTGAAATCGTATTATACTCTGTGGAAATTCATGATAGACGTAAGGTATCAGAATAAGGGTTACGGCCGCAAAGCTCTTGAGCTGGGAATACAGTATTTGAGAGACCGTTTCGGTGTAACCGAAATATATACCGGCGTGGTGCCGGGAAATACCGTAGCTAAGAAGCTCTATGAATCCGTGGGTTTTAAAGATACCGGACTTTTAGAGCTTGGAATGGAAGAGATGCGCCTTGAGTTGTAGAATCCAAAGAACAGACCCGGAGCTGTCCAAGGAACAAACAGCATTATACGCATAAAAATGCGTAATTTCGTCGTTTTCAGAAGCAAACCAAGTATGATAATATCAATTTATAGGAGACATAGGAGGTTTGCATGGATAGCAAGGCAATGAAAAAGGTCGGAATTACCATGAGCGCTTTCATGGGTATTGCAATGAGTTTCTTTTTGTCACTTACTGGCACTATCACTTCAGGTCATTTCACGGTTCCTTCCTGGCTGATAAGCTTTGTTATCAGCGGTCTTATCTCAATGGTCATCGGAATCGCCGTCCCCATGAAGACAGTTAACGATAAGGTTGTAGGCGTATTTAAGCTTCCTCCGTTTTCTTTTGCGGGAAGGTGTCTTGAGAGTTTTGTCTCAGACCTTATCTATACCCCGATAATGACGTTTTGCATGGTGCTTTTTGCTTATAAGTCGGCAATCGCACACGGAGCTCCTGCTGAAACAATGAATCTCGGAAGGATGTTTTTGAGCTCGTTTTTCATCTGTTTTGTGGTCGGATTTGTGCTGATCATCATCCTGATGCCCATCTTCCTGAGCATAGCCATGAAGATGCATGGGGTGGAACCTTCCAAGAGACCTCAATGATCAAAAAAATTTTTCAAAAAAATAAAGGGATTG
>JAEEGJ010027145.1_pt1 | contig 11528 bp, 8 predicted proteins | sample 8958761 | NCBI WGS metagenome assembly JAEEGJ01 (sample SAMN16246546, study PRJNA631951) | gut metagenome | biome: gut microbiome; feature: rumen; material: RS-attached | host: Bos | place: Iran: Karaj | collected 2018-10
GGGCGTTGAGGACGGCGTTGAGGACCACGGCGCCGGAGCTGATGAGCACGCTCGCCCGGACGCGGTCCGTGACCTTCAGGATCGAGAGATAGCTCTGGGAGATGCCGGTCATGAGGTACGACCACCCCGCGATGCGGAGGTAGCCCGCCCCGATGCGGATGATGGGCTTGTCGTGGGAGAACGCCATCATCAGCTGCTCCGGGATCAGCTCGCAGGCCGCGAAGAACAGGATGGAGACTCCCTCGGCCAGGAGCAGCGTGATGTTGAAGATCTCCGAGATCGTCTTCCGGTCGCCTTTCCCGAAGTACTGGGCGCCGAGGATCGACCCCGCCATGGTCGCGGCCCACAGGAACATGTTCTGGACGAACTGGACCTGGGTGGCGAGGGACACGGCGGTCATCTCGTTCTGGGCCACGCGCCCGAGCATCAGGGCGTCGCAGGCCGCCACGGCGGCCAGCATCAGGCTCTGGAACGCGATGGGCAGTGCCAGCTTCTTCAGTTTTCCGTAAAATTCCCTCTTGTCGATCTCCATGGATCTTTATCCTCTTCTTATTCAGCCTTTCCGAATCCGTTGAACCAGGCCCGCTGCCCGAACGGCAGCTTTTTCGGCATGCCCGGCTCCGATTCCGCGATGCCCACCGGCAGGATGCAGACCAGCTCATATTCCTCCGGAACGCCGAGAATCTTCGCGATCTTATCCCCGATCCGGTCCGTATCCGTAACGTGCCCTTCGTACCAGCAGCTCCGGTATCCCAGCGCTTCGGTCGCCAGCAGCATGTTTTCGATCGCCGCGGAATAATCCTGGGTTGCGAAACACCGGTCCCGGTACGCGATGATCCGCCGCGTCAGCACGCAGATCATGGCCGGCGCCGTCTCCGCGACAGGCGGGTCGATCTCCGCGCGCAGCCGGGCAAGGATTGCGGGATCATCCACCGCGATCAGGCTGGTTGTCTGTTTGTTGCAGCCGGACGGCGCCGCGAGCCCGGTTTCCAGGATGGCGGCCAGGTCCTCCCGGGGAACCGGGTCCGGTTTGAATTTCCCGCGGTAACTGCGGCGGTTCATGATCAGGTCCAGCATCTGTCCCGCGGCCGCATCATACGTTTTCATGGCATGGTCCCTTCCTTCCTGACAGCTCTTTTCCTGCATTGTTCCGGAGCTGCAGCTGCCGGCCTGTTTTCACTTCAGTTCCGCCACCGTCCTGCCGGTGACCAGTCTGCCGCTGACCGTCATGTCACGTTCCGCGGCAGGGCCGTCCTTCATGATTTCCAGCAGGATTTCCACCGCGGTCCGGCCGATGCTCCGGGTGTCCTGCCAGTAGGTCGTCAGCCCGGGGCCGGCCGTCTGGGACAGGTCGATACCGCCGTAGCCGGCGCAGCTGAACTGTTCCGGAACGGAGATCCCCTTTTCCCGCAGGATCCGCAGCGTATGGGCTGCGCTGTAATCGTCCGGCATCAGGATGCAGGTGGGCGGGTCCGGCAGCGCCAGCAGCGCTTCCGTATCCCGCACGCATACCTCCGGATGATTGTAACGCCCGGACCGGATATAATCCGCCGGCAGCTCCAGGCCGCAGGCCGCCATCGCTTCACGGAGGCCTTCGATCCTTTCCCGTGACGCAAAGCCCATCTCGCCGTGGATCAGGGCGATCCGGCGGTGTCCCATGGAAACCGCGTATTCCGCCAGTTTCCGAGTTCCCTCCCGGTAATCGCTGAGCACGGCGCAGGTCTGCCCCTCGTATATGTCGATGGAGATCACCGGGATATTTCCCTTCGCAAGCTTCCGGACGTTCTCACTGGTCACATCCGCATAGATCACGATAATGCCGTCCATCCGCCGGGACAGAGCCATCTCCGTATAGTCCATCCTGCCGTCCCGCTTGACCCGTGAAAGCAGCAGCACGTCAAACCCGGCTTCCTCCGCGCGGGTCCGGATCGCGTCGATAACGCCCGAGAAATAGGGATGGGTCAGCTTCATGTCATACAGGATGCCGATCATATCCGACCGGTTGGTCTTCAGCGTCCGGGCCGTCATATCCGGCATATAACCCATTTCCCCGGCCGTCTGCAGCACAAGCCTGCTGGTATCCGGACTGATCAGGGCATTTCCGCTCAGCACACGCGAAACCGTTGAAACCGAAACGCCGCACTTCTGCGCGATATCCTTCATCGTTACCATTTTTTGTCACACGCTTTCCGAAAAAGGAGCCGCTCCGCGTCCCGGAGCGGCTCCTGAAAGTTGTCGGCAAAAGACAGGATCAGTCGTTGGCGTCCATGTACTCGAAGCACTTCTGGATATCCGCCAGCCTCTCAGCCGCAACATCATCATACCCGTAAGCCTTGCAGGTTTCAACCATTTCTTTCCAGAGGGCGTCAAATTCAGCGTCATCCTTGGCGTATACGCACTTCCAGCTGTATTCCTTCATAATCGGAGCAAACTGGGCACGCTTGGCCTGCGCGTCGTCGGAAGCGGGAGCCTTGGTGAAAGCGATGGCGGCGGGGCTCACGACGGAGGCCTTGCCGGTCTTCCGGTACAGATCGATGCCGGAGACGGCGCCGTCCGCGTAGTCCGCGCTCCATGCCTTGCTCAGCTCGGTCGCGTTATGCTCCGCGTAGCAGGGCCAGCCCTTGTTGGAGAAGCTGTAGGTCTTGCCGGGGATCATCTGTTCGACTTCCAGCGTCTCATGGTTAATCTTGTTCTGGCCGTCCATGAAGGTGCCGCCGCCGTATTCTTCAGGCATCTGGGTGTTCTCCGCGTCTTCCTGGCACAGCCAGCCGAAGTCGGTCATGAAGGGCACGCCGTCTTCACCGTAGTCCCAGCACAGGCCTTTCGGGCCGTAATTGGAAACAATGATGCCTTCCTCGGAGCACAGCCAGTCGAGCACTTCCAGGGCACGCTCGGCATACTGGGTGTTGGCGCCAAGGCCCCACGGCCAGTTGCCGCCCTGGGTGGAGATGGTCTGTACGGCAGGAGCGGAATCGCCGATCAGGAAGGTCGTGAAGCCTTCGCGGTTGGCCGCGTGCTCCGCGCTGTTATAGTTTCCGATGATCCAGCCCCACAGCGCCATCAGGTAACGGCCGCCGCTGAGCTTCTGGGAATAAGTATCATAGTTCTGGGAAACGGATTCCGGATCGAACAGTCCCTTCCGGTACAGCTCGTTGTTCACCTTCAGCGCCCGGTAATACAGGCTGCCTTCGTCCAGGGGATTCACGATCTCACGGGTCGCGTAATTGACGCCCATGAAGTCAAATTCCTGGTATCCGTAGAAGGTCATCAGGTCCCACGTGAACTTCATCACGCAGTCTTCCCAGTCTCCGAATCCGCCGTACGCGTACACGGTCTCGTTGTCCGCATTGGTGGGCACGGCATTCTGCAGCGCCTCGAGGAATGCAGGCAGGTCTTCCAGGGTGTTCAGCTCGGGCTTTCCGGCCTTCTCCCACGCGTCATAGCGAATCTGCAGCGCGTAGGTGGGATCGGTCAGCTCGGCCCAGGCGCCGTTTTCCATAGCCACGGAGCCGGTGAAGCCGTAGATGCCTTCATAGCCTTCCGCCGCGCACATGTCGGAAACCTTCTTCATGGAATCCTGCATGTAGGTGTTGATGTTCGGATAAGCCGTCAGGTCGATGTCGCTCCAGTCCAGGATCAGGTCAGCCTTGACGCAGTCCAGGAAATCGCCGCTCATTTCGCCCATGACGACCATGTCGCCCAGCTCGCCCGCGCTCATCGCGGAAGTCAGGGCATTGGAGTCCACGTTCGAAGAGACGATGTTCAGCGTCACGTTGAACCGGTCCTTCAGCTCCTTGGCAAACCAGCCCTTTTGCTCGCCGGCAAAATTGGCCAGGCCGGAGTACATGGTCAGCGTGATGGGCTCACGGTAGTCTTCCGCGGCAGCCGGAATGACGGCGGCCATGGAGACCAGCAGCATGAGCGAGAGAACGAGGGACAGGATTTTTTTCATGGTTTTTTCCTCCTTATTCATTTGCATATCGCGAACCCGCAGATCTGCGTCTGCGGGGCATAGCCTCCGATGTTCCCTGTTGAAACTCCTTCCGCAACCTCAATCGTCGCGGCTGCCCGCCGGGCAGATCGCTCGTTTCGGTTGAATTCACCTCCGGCGAAACTCCTGCCGCTGGCAGCCGCCGGAGGTTCATCCTTTTACGGCCCCGATCATAATTCCCTTGACGAAATACCGCTGGAAGAACGGATACACGCACAGGATCGGCAGGGTGACGACCATCGCGACCGTCATCCGGACCGACAGGGCCGTCTGCTTCGTCGCCACATTCGCCAGGGCGTTTGCGTCCTGTGTGCTCCGCACCAGTGAAGCCAGGGAGGAGGCCTCGTTCTGGTACTTATACAGCAGGAACTGCAGGGTATAATTCTTCCCGGAGGGCATCAGCATCATCGTATCGGTGAAGCTGTTCCACTGGCCGACCGCGGAGAAAATGCACAGCGTGGCCAGGATCGGTGTAATCAGCGGCATGATGACCGAGATGAACACACGGGTATAACCGGCTCCGTCCAGCGTCGCGCTCTCTTCCAGGGACGGAGGCAGCGCCTCGATAAAAGTCTTCACCAGGATCACGTTGTACGGGGAGACCAGTCCGGGGATTACATAGACCCAGAAGTTATCCAGGAATCCGAGCATCCGCAGGTTCATATACCAGGGGATCAGGCCGGCGGAAAAATACATCGTGATGATAATCAGCCGGTACCAGAGCTTCCGCAGCCACATCTCCTGCTTGGTGCACAGGTAGCCGAGGAACGCGCATCCGCCGACAGTCCACACCGTGCCCAGGACCGTCCGGGCCACGGAAACGAACAGCGCGTCCAGGATGCCGGAGATCTTCATGACCTGTACATAGTTCTGGAAATGAATCTCCCGGGGATAGAGCTGGATCTTGCCCAGGCGCACCAGTTCATTGCTGGAGATTGTGTTGATAAACAGGTAATAGAACGGGAAAATACACGCGAGGGTAATCAGAATGAATACGGTGTAGTTCACAATATTGAAGGCGATGTCACCGCGGCTCAGTCTGATATGGCTCGGTTTCTGCCTGGCCAGTTTCCGTATGGTGGTCATTTTCATCGCCTCCTCACATGATGGATTCACCGCGGAGCTTTTTGGAAAGGAAGTTCGCGGTAAACAGGAGAGTTACGCTCACCAGCGTTTTCAGGATGCCGATGGCCGTTGCGTAGGAGTACAGCGCCGTGCCGCCTGAGGCGATCGTAATGTTATAAACATACAGGTCCAGTACTTCAATGGTCTGCCGGTTCATCGGATTCTGGAACACCAGGTACTGGTCCATGCCGTTGTTCAGGATGTTGGAGATTGAGAGCATAAGCAGGACAAAGAATGTCGGCAGAAGGCCCGGCAGCGTGATATGCCGCATCAGGCCCCAGCGGTTGGCACCGTCCACCCGCGCAGCCTCGTAGAGCTCCTGGTCAATGCCGGAGATCGCAGCCAGGTACATGATCGCGCCCCAGCCGAGACCCTTCCAGGTGCTCCAGCCCCACATCTTGATCCAGATATGGTCGCTGGAGTTCAGCCAGACGGTTGGGTTTGCCGGGTCGTTCAGGCCCAGGGACATCATCAGCCGGGAAAAGATTCCCGTGTCCGCCGCGAAGAGGCACATTGCGAATGAAAACACCAGCGCCCAGGAAATGAAGTTCGGCAGGGTCGTAAAAATCTGCACAAATTTCTTGAACTTCGTCCGGGTGATCTCGTTGAGGAACACCGCGAAGATCATCGGCAGCCAGCTGGTCGCCAGGTTCAGGCCGCTCATGCCCAGGGTGTTTTTCAGGACACGGACGATGCTGTCCCGGCTTGCCGGATTGGAGAACATCTCGGAGAACCATTTGAGTCCGACAAATTCCTGCTGGTCCATCGGCAGGCCGAACTTGTAATTATAGAGCGCGTAGCTCCAGCCGTAGAGCGGCAGGTAAGCGAAGAGGAACACCGCCAGCAGGAAGGGCAGCATCATCAGGAACAGTTTGTACTTTTTCGGCAGCTCTTCTTTATCTGCAAACCAGGCAAAGAACGCCGCGAAGACCAATACCGGAATGGTTGCGTACAGCCAGATTTCTATGGAGCTTGTGGCCACTGCCCGGGGCAGCCCCCGGGACGCGCAAAGCCAGGCGGTTATCCGCAGCACTGCCGCCGAAAGCAGCAGGATGATCACCGCTTTTTTCTGTTTCTTCAGCAGCAACAGCAGGAAGGCGGCGGCGATCAGTAACAGTGCCGCCCAGGTGAGGCCCGTATAGGTTTTCGCCATGCCGGCGGTGGCATTATTTACCGCTTCGGCGGGATACGCCGGATCATCCTCGTTATATACGGGCTTGCCCTTGGAGGTAACCGGATCCTTCAGCCGGTCCGCCGCGGAGAAGGTGACCGCGTCCAGGCCGCGGATTGTGGCGGCCGCCTGGACCTTGTTCTTTCCGGGCTGGGTGAAGGACACCGTGATTGCCGGCATCAGCGAGCAGGCCAGGGCTGCGAGTACCAGCACGAGGGCTACCACGCGCAGGCGCATATGCTCCGGAATCGGGTTGACGAAGTACGGTTCGTTCGCGAGACGCACCCCAACGGCCGACGCACAGGCAGAAACTACTCCGAGAATTGCCGCCAGCAACGGTACGGCTGTCACATGCCCCAGCCCCAGGTACAACAGCTGCCTGGAAGCGGAGGAATACATATCGGCAGAGGAAACTGCCAGCAGGCCCAGGCAGTTCGTTACCAGCAGCAGTGTGCCGAGAACGGACGCCGCCAGCGGGAACCAGCGGTCCACACGCGGGACAAAGGACAGCACTGCCGCGAGCAGGAAGAGTACCGCGGCAAGCAGGATCGGGGCATTGACCGCTGTGTTGTTTCCGCGGATCAGGAAGATGCCCCGGATATTGTTCGCATCGGAGGAAAAAGGCTCCAGTTCCAGCAGGGAGCCGCTGAGCACATTTGTAAAGGTTCCGTCGCGTTCGCCGATGGTGTACAGGTTATCCTCGGCTCCAAGAGTCACGGTAAACATGTTCGGGCTCCGGCGGATGGAAGCCGCGTCCGCCGCATTCTCCGTCAGGGTATCCGGCACCTGCACGGAATACACGGGCAGCAGCATTACCAGCAGGGCCACTGCCGCAATTGCCCCGCTCAGGCGGCGCAGCTGCGTATCACTGAGCCGGACTTTGCCGCAGCGGATGACGTCGATGACGCTGAAAACGATCAGCCCGGCCATGACTACCAGCGGAATGTACATCCAGGCCTGCAGCTTCAGGAAGATCGTGAACAGCAGGCTTCCGTTCAGATTGGACCACTGGAGCAGGAAGGTTCCGTACAGCACGGCGGCGAGTACCGCACACAGCAGGGGGATAAAGGATCCTTTCTTCAGGGCAACTGTGCAAATGACCGCCGCAGCTGCAAGCAGCAGCCCGAGAATCAGGTACAGCCGGCACAGATCCGGCAGCATCAGAGCAGGATAGGCTCCTGTCGGCAGGCAGCTGTTCCCCCGGACCGCGATATCCCAGAGCGTAATATGATCCGGGAACTGTGCCGCGGCATCCTGACCCAGAGCGGAATGCACGTAGATTCCGGCAGCAGGCAGAAAAAGAACTGCAAGAAGGACTGCCAGAAGGATAAACACAGGCCACCGGGTTTTCATATTCCGTTTCTCTCCTATATGCAAACGATTGCATGGCCATTATATTTCCAGATATGACATTTGTCAACAAAGAATTGTATTAACGAATTGCTATATATTATGTATATAAGACGATCATATGAAACCGGTCTATCAGTTGAAAATATTATGCGATTCAATCCTGCTGATTTTTTAATCGATTCTGCCAATTCAAAACGAAATGGCGGGATTGAATTGATTTTTGGCGGTTTTTTATGATATGGGGGAAATATATACTATTTGGCGAAATAACGGGTGGGTATAAATATGGACCATTTCTGAATACAGTACATTTAACATGGTCATTTCTCTATTTAATTTAGTCATTCTATTATAAATAGACCAAATTAATTTGTTTTTTGCCTGCACACATGATACAATATAGACAAATTGGAAGCATATGACTATGTTGACAGCAGAAATGGGGAAATTGAATGAGAAACCTGAACTACAAAGAGACCTATCATAAACTGCTGACGCCGGAGATTGTTTCCTATCTGACACAGATTCATGAGCAGAAGGGTCAGCAGAATCTTTTCATAGAAGCGCATAAAGATGCACTGACAGAACTGCTGGAGATTGCAAAGATCCAGAGCACAGAAGCATCGAACCGGATTGAAGGAATTATCACCACAGAAGACCGGCTTAAAATGATCGTGCGGGACAAAACCACACCGCGAAATCGGAATGAAAGGGAGATCGCCGGCTATCGTGATGTGCTTGCAACCATTCATGAAAACTACGATTTTGTTCCGATTCGACCCAATACGATCCTTCAGCTGCACCGGGATCTGTATAAATTCAATAATCCGGGATTTGGCGGGAAGTATAAGAACAGTGACAATATCATCGCTGAGGAATTACCGGATGGCACCAAGGCGGTTCTCTTTCAGCCGGTTTCGGCATGGGAAACCCCGCAAGCAATTGAGACGCTTTGCAATGTGTTCAATGAGGCCATGAATGATCCGGACATGGATCCGCTTCTCCTGATGCCCATCTTTATTCTGGACTTCCTGTGCATTCACCCGTTCAATGACGGAAACGGAAGAATGAGCCGTTTGCTGACATTGCTGATTCTCTATCGTTCCGGCTATATCGTCGGAAAGTATATCAGCATGGAAAAAATGATCGCGGACAGCAAAGAAAGCTATTATGAAGCCCTGCAGGACAGCGATGCCAAGTGGCATGAAGCGGAGAATGATTATTTGCCTTTTGTTCGGTATATGCTTGGTATCATCATTGCCGCATATCGGGTTTTTGAGAGCCGGGTACAGATCCTGATTACGAAAGGCCTTTCCAAACCGGAACGTGTGAGGGAAATCATACGAAACAATACCAGGAAAATGACAAAGGCAGAAATTATGGAGCAATGTCCGGATATCAGTCTGAAGACTGTACAACGAGCTCTGGAGAGTCTCCAGGAAAGCGGAGAAATTATCAAAATTGGCGGAGGGCGCTATACCTCCTATATCTGGAATTGGGAAAAGGATTAAAAGATCTGAAGAATGGTCCCTTGGATTGGTTTGAGAATTGACGCAGAAAGATTGGAGATTCACTATGAATCAGACGGAAAAAGCCCTGGCCCTTGCAGAAAGCATTGGCGGAAAAAACAGGCTGAACTGTATCGCGGAGCTTGATGAAACCGCGGCGGAACAGGCCAAAGCACAGGAAGCGGACAAACAGGACAGGCTGCTGGCCGGGATACCGGTGCTGGTGAAAGACAATATTGACGTGAAAGGCCTGCATACCACGGCGGGAAGCCTGGCGCTGGCAGACAATATAGCCCGGGAGGATGCTCCGGTGATCCGGAACCTGCGCAGGAACGGCGCGGTGATCCTGTACGGGAAGAACGAATACAGGCTGTATGAGGCAGCCCTGGCCATTGAGCAGGTGATGCTGAAATGAAGGGCGTCTGATAACACAAAAAAGTATTTTCCGCATGACGATCCGCAAACGAACGGGAGAGGAAAACAGTATGGACAAGAACTGGTCTGAAATGAACAAAGAAATGCAGGCGCTGATCTCAAAGAAAGCTACGTTCAGGGAAGGAATCTCAAAACTCCTGGAACTGCGAAAGAGCCTGTTTGAACAGATTACGCAGATCGTGACCACCTTCCCTGAAGACGCGTTTTACCAAATGCCCTTTGCCGGTGCGGAGGGATACCACAGCAAGACGCTGGCCTATTCCATCTGGCACATTTTCCGTATCGAGGACATTGTGGCCCATGAGATGATTGAGGAGGATCAGCAGGTGCTGTTCAGCCGGGATTTCCGGACGGCCATTCACTCACCTGTCATTACCACGGGCAATGAATTATCCGGCGATGAAATCGCGGAATTTTCCCGGCAGCTGGATGTCAGAGAACTGTACCGGTATGCACAGGAAGTGATGCGGTCCACGGAACGGATACTGACCAGTCTGGAATATTCCGATCTGAAGCGCAAATTCGGGGAGGACATGATCGAAAAGCTGAAATGCAGCGGCTGTGTCAGCAATGCCGAAAACGCCGCCTGGCTGATCGAATACTGGTGCGGAAAGGATGTGCAGGGATTGATCCGGATGCCCTTCAGCCGGCACTGGATCATGCACATCGAAGCTATGCAGCGCATCAAGAACAGGCTGTGCAAGCTGGCCCGAAAGGGCATTGATCCCATTGCCTGCTGCGGGTTTTCCTGCAACCACTGTTTCCTGGGCGAATGGTGCGGATCCTGCCGGACGGCTTATAACACCTGCTCTTTCGCTACGGTTTCCCCGGATGGGAAATGTCCCAATACGGTCTGCTGCCAGGAAAAAGGCATCGATGGCTGCTATGAATGCAGCCTGCTGGAAACCTGTGAAAAGGGCTTCTATACGCCCGCCAACGACGGCGCGAACGCGGCAAAAGCCCAGGCCATGTACATCAGAAAACACGGAAAGAAGGAATTTCTCAAGGTGCATGACCGGCTCCATGAGAAATATAATTTTGCCAGAACCCAGGAGATTCTGGGACAGGATTGTCAGGAAGGATTACGGATTCTTGAAGAGAGCTGATGCAGTCATGTGCTGATGGAATAATATCAGCTACAGAGAGCCGGTCAGGGAAGGAAGAACCGAAAAGGCCGGTACTTTTCGCAATGCGCAATACAGGAAACTTTATTACATTCCATCTCAGAAAGGCAGGAGCTTATACAGATGAACTCACCGGAGACCGGAAACAGGAAAATCATAGACGCGATCATCCGGAAGGAACAGGCGGTATGTCCGGGGGCTGTGGCATTGATCGGAATCTACGGATCTTTTCAGACGGGAGATGTTCATCCGCTGTCGGACCTGGACCTGCTGATCCTGATCAATGACGACCGCGGATGGCAGCTGGGGAAGGCTTTTATCCAGGAAGACCTGGGCGTGGGGCATGATATCTACTGCACAAACTGGGAAAGCCTGCGGCAGGACGCTGAATATGAACACCCCCATATCTCCAAACTGATGGATTCGCAAATCGTGTACTGCGCGGATGAAAAGTACAGGGCAGAACTGGAAACGCTCCGGGAACAGGTGCGGAAGAGACTGGCGGAACCCTTCGGGGAAGAGAATTACCGGAAGGCGGATAAGGAACTGAAAGAGGCGCGGTGCTGTTACGCGGATGCTATGACCGCAGAAGAGCTGAATGATGTCCGCCGGAACGCCGGCGGCGTGATCTACTTTGCGGAAAACGCCCTTGCAATGCTGAACAAAACCTATTTCCGCAGAGGCGTCAGCCGGCGATACGAAGAACTGAACGCCATGGAAAGAAAACCCGATAACCTTTGCGGAATGATTGAAAACGTGCTGGCGGCTACAGACGCGGACGGCCTGAAGGAGCAACTGACGCAGCTGATGAAAGGGCTGGG
>JAEEGJ010027147.1_pt1 | contig 11527 bp, 6 predicted proteins | sample 8958761 | NCBI WGS metagenome assembly JAEEGJ01 (sample SAMN16246546, study PRJNA631951) | gut metagenome | biome: gut microbiome; feature: rumen; material: RS-attached | host: Bos | place: Iran: Karaj | collected 2018-10
TGTCATGGATCGTCAGATTCGCGATCTCACCATCGCCATTCACGAAAAGATCCTGAGCGGCCAGTGACACGTCGGAACCATCAAGTACGGAAGGATCACCGACGGTCATCCTGAAAGCAGTGATGCTGCCGCTCCCGGACAGTGCGGAATCGGATCCCAGTTCGATCAGGCCACCGCCGCTGATGGCCCCATCCACGGTTAGTTTTCCGTCGTTTTCCGTCACGAGAACAGGATGAAGGAAATAATCTTCTGTGATTGTTCCACCGAGGGATTTCAGATTCTCCAGGATCACAGAGGCGCCGCGCTGGATAATCAGTGCTGCCTTTTCGGCAATGGTCAGCTTTCCGCTCGTCTCCACCACATTATCAACATCGGTAGCTTTGTAGCCGTGGTCCGTTCCATGGTAGTAGGCGACGCTGCCGTCCGAAAGCTTCTCGGCACCCGTTCCGCAGAGAAGCAGGGTCCCGCCGTCGGGGATGACCAGTGTGCAGTTGTCGATCCGATATTCCTCGTCAAGAATGCCGGGAACACTTCCGTTTACCAGTTTGTACTTGTTGCCATCCTGTTTGACAAAAACAGCGGTGCTGCCCTCATCGTAGATGTCGATCAGCGTCATAAGCTCCAGGGTTCCTTGAATCTCGTCTCCAAGCAGGATGCCCGTGCCGGCGATCCGCACTTTCCCGGTGCCGGCGATGGAGGAGACCCGGTTGACGCCGGCGGCGAGAATGGTGATGTCGCCCTCCGCTTCCAGTTTTTCGTCACCGGAATGGTTGACCATGATGTAGATGCCGTCTTCCGTCCGGGTAAACGTGGTGTCGGAGGATGGATCTCCGCGTGTAGGCTCCGCTACAGTGACAGCTTCCTTTTCGCCGTCAACGGTGAGGCTTTCGGCGGCAGTCTCGTCGGTGGCAGCAGCCATCAGCGCAGGGAGCTCTGCATCCTTTGTGTCCTCGCCGATTGAGCTTTCATCCGATGAGTCCGGAAGCTTTGCCTCCTCAATGGAAAACTCATCTTCAGCAGCGCCTTCGACGAGGTCCTCTTTCACAGCTTTTTCGTAGAGGTCATCTGCAGCTGCATCGTCCTCAGTGGGAATCTCTGCCGGTGTAGTGTCCTCAGAAGAGGCAGCATCTGCAGGTGCCTGTGTTTCCGGCGCCTCTGCGGGCACTTCTTTCTGTTCCTTTTCTTCTGTGGCGCCCGTATCCGAAACAGGTGTATCTATCGCCTGTGTATCATCAGCCGTTTCTATCTCGGTTGCGGGAACAGCTGCCTGGTCCGGTTCCGCTGCCGATATGGAAGCTTCTGCCGCAGCTGGGGGAGCAGTGGGTACCGAAACATCAGCTTTCGCAATGGCAGCAGGCGCAGCCGGAGCAGGTTCCGACGCCGTCACCGGGGTAGAGAGGCCGTCGGAAGAAGCCGGCACCTCCGGTTCAATGATCTGGGTAGGCGCTTCATCGGGAAATGCTGGATCTTCTGTTTCTGCGTATACATTTCCATTGAGCGCGATCGTGAGCAGTGAGGCAAAGATCGCGCCGTAAACGCTTCGAAGCCATGCTTTCATATCTAATAACCTCCCATTCAAACAGATTGGAATAGGCAAGTATCGTGCAACTGCTTGCTAAGACTAAAAACTATTGTATCAGCTTAGTGCGGCGACCTCAGGGAGCGCGGCAAGCGCTTCATAGAAGGCGTCGGAAAACTCTTCTCCGTCAAAATCAAAGCTCACAATAACGAATCTGCCGAGCTGATTCGTACGGAAATGAAGTTTTCCTGTGAGTTGTCCGTAGCTTGCATGGAAAGCAATGAATCTGCCGTCGGCGTCACGGAAAACAATATAGATGGTTTTTCCCGCGGTCTGCGTGGCGGGGGTGTAATCCAGGAACACGTCCACATATCCGTCCAGCCGGGAGATCTCACGATCACCGGTCTTCGCATGAAGAGCATAGGCACCGGCTTCCTGTGTTGTCCAGACCTGCAGCTCTGCCACGGCGGTTTCCGTTTTCTCTTTGTTTTCCTGCGGCTTCTTCTTTTCCTTTTCTTTTTCCTTCTCCGGCTGCTTCTCGCCGCCGTTGCCGTTCCCGTTATCGTCCTCAGGATCTCCGCTGTTTTCCGGATCGGAACCGGGCGTTCCGAAGTTTACATTTCCGGCACCGCCGCCGAGGATCCCGCTGCCGGTATAGATCATGCCTGTCATGGTGGATTCACTGTCAGGTTCCGTATGGATCCAGAGCGTTTCGGCAATGATTCGGATCAGACAGAGATCATCCGCGTTGACCGAGCCACTGAGACTGTTCATCGGGCAACTGTCCGAATAAAGCGTACCGTCGGCACCTTTTCGCAGAAATTCCACGATGATCGTGCCATTCAGTTCATCGGCTTTTTCAATCAGATCCTGTTTCAGCTTGTCCAGATCCAGCAGCACGGTCTTCTCGCCTTCCGTCTCAGAAACTGTCGCTGTAACTTGAAGAAAATCGGAAAATGTCTTTCTAAGAGTAGAATAATCTCCGTAGTTGTTGACCGAAGCAGCTGCGACGGGAATGATCATCTGGCCTCCCTGGGCGGTCGGATATGGCAGGTTTTCCGGCTGCATGTGCAGCGGGAACAGCGATGACGGAAGAGTTCCCGCATAGTCAAAAACTGTGCCGCCTACTGCATTGGAAACAGTCACTTTGTTCAGCTCTGTTCCCGCCTGCAATGCATAAAGACCGGATTCGAAGCTGATCGAGCCGGTGCCCTGAATATCAGTGCCGCTGACGCTGATGATGACCTTTTCGCTGTCATGCTGATCAGGATCGGAGTCGGCATCACCGGTATTAATGTAATTAACGTACAGTGCAAGCGTCCCGTCGACTTTTGCGATGTCCAGCTCAGAAGAACTGGGCAGGACCATCATGCTGTTGCCGGAAGAGACAAGTCCTGTGACGCTGAGAATGCCGCCGCCCACATCTACCCTCGTATTCTGGATCGTCAGCCCGGAGATCGTTCCGCTGCCATAGAGATACAGGCGACCGGCGGAAAGAGACACCTGGGAGTTCTGAATAGCGGAAGGATCGCCGATGGACAGCCTGTTGGTCTTGATACTGCCGCTGCCGGACAGCGCAGAATTTCCGCTGACCCATACAATACCGTCGTTGCCGACCGTTCCGTTCACAGTAAGGCTGCCTCCGTCTTCGATCGAAAGCGTCGGATGACGGCGGCCGTCGTCCGCAATGTCGCCGTGCCCGAGTGTCTTCAGATTTTCCAGGGTAACAGAGCCGCCCTGCTGTATGATCAGCTCCGCTTTTTCGGCGATGGTCAGCTTTCCGGTCATCTCCATCACGTTTTGGAAGTCGACGGCTTCGTAACTGTGATCCGTTCCGTGATAGTAGACCACCCTGCCGTCCGAAAGCTTCTCGGCGCCTGTTCCGCAGAGAAGCAGGGTCCCGCCGTCGGGGATGATAAGCGTGCAGTTATCGATCAGGTACTCCTCATCGAGAATGCCGGGGACAGCTCCGTTTACCAGCTGATATCTGTTGCCTTCCAGTTGGACAAAAACAGCGGTGCTGCCCTCCTTGTAGATATCGGTCAAAGTCAGCAGTTCCAGGCTTCCCTGAAGATCATCCACAAGCAGGATGCCAGTCCCGGCGATCCGCACTTTCCCGGTGCCGGAAATGGAAGAGACCCGGTTGACGCCCGCAGCGAGAATGGTGATGTCGCCTTCCGCTTCCAGTTTCTCCTGACCGGAATGATTGACCATCACATAGATGCCGCTCTTCGTCCTGGTAAGTGAAGTGTCGGAGGATGAATTACCACGCGTCGGTTCCCCTTCTGTAACAGCTTCCTCTTTACTGTCAGCGGAGAAGGTTTCATCTGCAGTTTCGTTTTCTGCGACAGCCATCAGCGCAGAAAGATCCGCATTCGATTCTTCAGCTGGTGCCTCTCCGTCATCAGAGCTTTCCGCTGATGCGTCGGAAGCCACGGCTTCTTCGTCGGAGAGTTCAGCTGCCGTATCATCTGCAGAGGAATCTCCTTTCACTGTTTCTGAGTCGAGGGTATCTGCAGCTGCATCATCCTCGGCTGGAAATTCTGCCTGCACTGTGTGCTCAAGAGAGGCAGCATCTGCCTGCGTCTGCACCTCCGGCATCTCTCCGGGCATTTCTTTCTGTTCCGGTTCCTCTGTGATACCCGCATCCGAAACGGGTGAATCTGCCGCCTGCGTTTCATCGGGAGTATCCGTCTCAGTGGTGGGACCAGCTGTCTGCTCCGTTCCCACTGCGGTGTTCTGCACTGTCGGTTCCGCTGCCGAAACTGCAGCTTCGGCAGCAGGCGGGGGAGCGGATGGTTCAGAAACAACTGCTTCGTCAACGAAAGCAGCCGGAACAGCTTCCGCCGGCGCCTCCGGTTCAATGATCTGGGTGGGCGCTTCGTCGGGAAGAACTGCGTCTTCCGTATCCGCGTATACATTTCCGTTGAGCGCGATCGTGAGCAGTGAGGCAAAAATTGCGCCGTAAACGCTTCGAAGCCAGGCTTTCATATTTGTGATCTCCCGTACAATCAGGCTGAAAAGGCAATAATCTGACATTATATATTAATCCAATATACATTATAACATATTTTGTCTAAAAGAGAACATCTTTTTTGCGGCTTTTCATAATAAAAAACAGGAAACCGGCCACGTGGTCGGTTTCCTGCTAGGCTTATATCAAAAGATCAGTTCAGGGCATAGAGAGTCTTGTATTTATTCTCCAAATAGTCGAGGTAGTAGTTTGCGTTGAGCGGTTCTCCGGTGATACCGCGGATCCATTCGTCGGGAGTGCTGAGAGAAGCGATGGAGAAAACACGCTCTTTCAGCCATTCGGCGATACGGGAGAGTTCTCCGGTCCGAATCGTGGCATCCACATCGAGGTCCTGCTTCATCCGGTGCAGGATCTGAGCACCGTAAGCATTGCCCAGAGCATAGGACGGGAAATATCCGAAGGGGCATCCGGACCAGTGAACATCCTGCAGGCATCCGACTGAATCATTCGGAACATCCAGACCAAGGTATTCTTTATATTTAGCGTTCCACAGAGCAGGAATCTCGTCAACGGAGATGGTGCCGTTGACGAACGCTTTCTCCAGTTCATAGCGCACCATGATATGAAGACAGTAACTCAGTTCATCTGCTTCAGTCCGGACCAGGCTTGGGCGGGAGATGTTGACAGCCTCATAGAATTCCCGTTCTGAGATATCCGAAAAGGTGCCGCCCGTGATTTCCCGGAGTTTCGGGAGCATAAAGTGAACAAAGGCTTCACTCCTGCCGACAAGATTCTCAAAAAAGCGGGAGATGGTTTCGTGCATGCCGTTGGTCATGCGCTCGGCACAGTGGTTTTCATATACCTCCGAGGGCTCGTTCTGCATGAAGAGCGCATGCCCGCCTTCGTGGAGGGTCGAAAAGATACTGGATATAAAGTGATCCTCATAATAATGGGTAGTGACGCGCACATCCTCCGGACCGAAGTTGGTCGTAAACGGATGCTCCGTTGTCATTAGGACAAGAGCACTCTGTTTCAGTCCTTCCTGCTCCAACAGCCAGCGGGAAAAAGCCTCCTGCTGAGGAATCGGAACTGGCCTCGAAAGGAAGTCTTCCCGGACTGGTTTTCCTTCGGCCTGCACTCTTTTCAGCAGCGGCACGATGCGTGTCTTAATGGCACCGAAAAAGGCATCGAGCTGCTGCTCATCCATACCCTTCTCAAGGTCATCAAGGCATGTGTTGTAATATCCCGCGGGATGGCTGTCCCGCAGATCGATGGCCATACGGCAGTACCGGATGAGGGAGGCTAAAGAATCACGAAAACGGGAAAAATCACAGTTCTGCTTCGCAGTCAGCCAATCGCTGTAGGAGTGGCTGGCCGCCATGTCCATTTCATAGGACAGGTCGGCAGAGATGTTCTTTTCCCGGGCATAATCATCATAAAGATGTTCAATGGTTTTTTTCTGAATCGGGGTCAGGCCTTCACTGTCGGAATGCAGATCGCAGAGAAGCTGAGTATAGTGCGGATCATGCGTAAGCCGATGGATCTGCTTTCCTAATACAGCCATGTCCTCTCCGGCCTTAGCCATGCCGTCGGGCGGAGCACAGCACTCCATATCAAACTGTATCTTTCCGCACACCCGTTCATAGGCGTCCAGCTCATCGAGTATGGCAAACAGTTCCTTGAGTTTTTCCTGATTGGTCATGGGTGATTCTCCTTCATTTTTATAAAAACAGAAAATTGAGTTGTGTGTTTTAGGTAATTGGTATCTGACAGAGAAAAAGCCTCTTCTGCCTTTTGATAGACAAAAGAGGCTTTTTGTTTGGCGGAGAAGGAGGGATTCGAACCCTCGAAGAGCTTTTGACCCTTACACGATTTCCAATCGTGCGCGCTCGACCAACTACGCGACTTCTCCGTATCTGTTCGAAAACGATTCAATATTCACAAGCTCGGATATTATAATTCAGATACGAAGCAAAGTCAAGGGATATTTTTTGGAGAAAGCCGCTCTTTCAACGCTGATAGATATTGGCAAAAAACAGCAGATGTCAAACCGCAGCCGTGTTTTTTCCCTCTTTGTAGATCTCATCCAGCACGCTTTTGGCGCAGCGGATGAAGCGCTTGATGTTCTTGTCGTACTGTTGGCGCTCGCTCATCGCGATGCCGAGCTTGCGGCTCGCGGGGGGATCCAGCGGAAGCACGCGGACACTGTTGGAGATGTTCTGCATGATCAGCTCCGAGAGGATGCTGACGCCGAGATTGTGCGCCACCATGGAAACGATGGCGTCGTCGGAGAGATTGGTATAGCGGATACGCGCCACGTTTTTTCCGAGACTTTTGGTGAGGAGGGGATTGATGTCCATGTCAAAGCCGAAAGAAGGCATGAGGAATTCGGATTCGGCAAACAGCTTGACGGGGAAAGCGGATTCTGTGAGAGGATAGTCTTCCGGCAGTACGGCCACCAGCGGGTCTTCGCGCAGCATCACATAACTCAGACCCTGGCACAGCGGTTCATGGTAACTCACGATGGCACAGTCCAGTTGATCGCTTTTTATCTTATTATAGATATCCAGAATGCCGCCGACTTCGATGGTAACATCGATATCCGGATCCACGCGGCGGAACTCGGCCAGGATCAGGGGAAGCCAGCTGGCTGCAACGCTGGAATAGGCGCCGAGGCGGAGCGTGGAATAATTACGCTGGCGAAGCCGCTCGGCTTCCTGCTCCAACGTGTCAGAAGCATCCACAAGCGTGCGCATATACGGGTGAAGCGCCTGTCCGGCAGGGGAGAGATGCACACCGTTTTTGTTGCGTACCAGAAGATTGAGCCCAAGCTCATCTTCCAGTGCATTCATCATATGAGTCAGGCCGGACTGCGTGTATCCCAGATCCGACGCAGCTGCGGTGAGGCTGCCTTTTTCAACGGAGGTGAGCAGCGCCGCAATTTTCTTGCTGTCCATGTGAAATATTTACCTTTCTTATGAAAGAGATCAACCATTACAAAATCTCATTACATACATAATAATGTAGAATTATGTAAAAAGCAATAGCAATGTTATAATTTGTTCACAATTCACCGGATGAAGAGTCCGCATCGTCCAAGCTTGTTGGTTCGGCGTTCATTTCTGTACGTTTGCGTCTGGCGTTGGAAAAGTTGCGTTGAAAAAACAAAAAAGGGCAAATGCAGGCTTTTCTGTTTTTTATTCGGCGAAAAGAAAAGAGAAAAAGGAGAGATTCTATGGAAAACAATCGTAGTTCCTGGAACAGCAACATAGGCTTCCTGCTTGCTGCTATCGGATCTGCTGTCGGCCTTGGCAACATCTGGGGCTTCCCGTACAAGATGGGTAAGTGCGGCGGCTTTGTATTCCTTATCGTTTACTTGCTGCTGGCGATCTTCGTCGGCATGATCATCATGGTATCCGAGCTTGCTGTAGGACGCAAAACCAAGCTCAGCCCGATCGATGCATATCAGAAAGTTTCTAAGAAATTCAGCTGGATCGGCTGGCTGGCGACCATCGCGCCGTTCCTGATCATGGCGTTCTACACCGTTCTTGGCGGCTACTGCCTGCAGTATATTGCCCTGAATATGACCAAGCTCAGCTTCGGCAACGAGGCGGGCGCCATGAGCGGCGGCGAGATCTTCGGTGCCATGCTTACTACCCCGCTCGGCTGCGTAGTGTTCACCATCCTGTTCATCGTCATCTGCATGGTGATCGTGCAGGGCGGTGTCTCCGGCGGTATCGAGAAATTCAACAAGGTCGGCATGCCCGCCCTGTTCGTGATGCTTCTCATCATCATCGTCCGTTCCCTGACTCTGCCCAACGCTGTCGAAGGCCTGAAGTTCATGTTTGTTCCCGGCTATGCCGTGAAAGCAGGCTTCATTGCTGCTCAGCCGAACCTGGTTTCCGTTCTCGGTACTGCCGGCGGGCAGATGTTCTTCTCCCTGTCCCTGGCCATGGGCGCCATCCTGACCTATGGCTCCTACCTGAGCAAGGAAGAGAACCTTGTTAAGAACTCCGTCATCATCGTCTTCTCTGATACCCTGATCGCTCTGATGGCCGGTATCGCTGTTATCCCCGCCGCCGTTGCCAACGGCATCGCGAATGGTGTTGCGGTCGGCGATATCAAGCTGGGCGGCCCGAACCTCCTGTTCGTCACGCTGCAGGACGTGTTCACCAATATGGGCAAGCTTGGTCCTCTCTTCGGCGTTATCTTCTATGTTCTGGTTCTGATCGCGGCTATTTCTTCCGCCATCTCCCTGATGGAGACCATCGCCGCGCACTGGATCGACAAAGATCTTGCCAAGGGTATTAACGACACCCGTAAATCCCGTGTGTTCACTGTTTCCCTGCTCATCACTATTGAGGCAGTTCTGGTCGCAGCCGACGGCCTGGGCTCCAACTTCAGCCCTGCCGGCCTCCTTGGCCTCAAGACCATGCCCGTGTTCCTCGACTGCTTCCTCGACTTCTTTGACTGCTGGTCCGAAGGTATTGCCATGCCGCTCGGCGCCATGCTGATGGCTCTGATGATCGGCTGGGAGACTTCACCGGATCTGGTTCTGGACGAAGTTGCTCACGGCGATCCCTCCGAGGGATTCAAGAAATTCTACAGGTTCTGCGTGAAGTTTGTTGTTCCCATTGCCATGTGGTTCGTGCTTGCCGGCCAGATGATCGACTTCTTCGGCAGCAACCCGATGATCTGGTATGTGGTCTCCGCAGTTATCCTGGTCGTCTTCTGGTTCATTGCCGCATCCGGCAAGAAGAAGGAAGCGTAAGGACTGTGATCCTTCATTATTCATAAGGTGTCAGACGCAGGGCTGCGGGCGTTGCCCGCCGCCTGTGAAAACGGCCGCAGAGTTTTCTGCGGCCGTTGTTCATTGATTATGGATTGATATGGGATAAAAAACAGAGGCATGGCTGTTTGCCATGCCTCTGCAAAGGTGCAGCGATATATAGTCTGAAGCGCCTTTTCTCCTGCTTACTGCAGGCCGTACTTCCGGTTGAACTTATCAACGCGGCCGCTGGTGTCTACCAGCTTCTGCTTGCCGGTATAAAAGGGGTGGCACTTGGAGCAGATTTCGACCTTGAGCTCGCCCTTGACGGAACCGCTCTTGAAGGTCTCACCGCATGCACAGCGAACGATGCTCTCGCCGTAGGAAGGATGGATGTCCTTTTTCATAGCTTTCTCCTGAATTTTTGGGCCGGGCACCGCCCCGCCGCAGAACTCTTGACGATGTGACAGCATCACCAAGGCAAACGCTATTCTATCATAGACGAAAATAAAAAAGCAAGCCAAAAAGCAAAAAAACCGCAATATATTTTGAAAAACCGAAAAATCGCGGAGGAAACGGGAAAATCGGAAGGTTCAGCGGAAAACGCCGTGCTTGAGTTTGATCCTCGCGAGCTTGTTGAGGAGCGGTTTCGCGAGGACGAGAAGGAAGAAAGCCGTCGCGCCGGCAAGGATCAGATTGAGCGGCAAACCGGAAGCGAAGGCGGCGGTGAAAGCCGCGATATTGAGGGCCTTCCCCGCCATGAAAACATAGGCGCTGTCCATGATCAGCCCGTAAACGAGCACGCTCGCCGCCGCGCCGAAGAGGATCAGCAGGAAAAGCTGCAGTTTTGTTTTGATCTCGCTGCGGAAAAGGATCCCGGCGAGGAAGCCGACAAGACCGAGCGCGAACATCTGGTAGGGCGTCCACGGGCCCTGGCCGAAGAACATATTGGAAACGAACGCCGTGAGCGCGCCGGTGACGAACCCCGCTTCGAAGCCTAGGGAACAGCCGGCGATGATCACGATCGCGACGACGGGCTTGAACTGCGGCAGCATATAGAACGCCGCGCGTCCGGCAACGCCGAGGGCGACCATCACGGCGATCAGCGTCAGCTCCCTTGCGCGGGGGCGGCGCTTTTCGAAAACAAGCAGGAACGGCAGCACCGAGAAAAGGATGATCAGCGCGGAGACGATGTAAAACTGCCTGTCCTGCCAGCCGAGCATGCCGACGGCGATCACCGACGGCACGAAAACGAGAAGCAGCACGGCCGTCACGGTCCGGCGAAGGCGCGCGCGCTTCCTGTCCGCCTCGTCCTGCTCCCGGCGGAGCTGTTCGGCGGCGCGGATGCGGTCCTCGCGAAGCGTCGGCGCGATATTCGGTTTTGCCGCAAGGTCGGTCATTATTCGTTCGGTTTGCCGCCGAGAGCGGCGATGATCTCGTTCGCGGTCACAGCGCCGGGAAGAATGCCGCGGGCGATGCGTCCTGCCGCTGTGGTATAGAAGCTGTTGCCCGCGAGAACATCGCGCGGGGTGCCTTCGGCGATCACGCCGCCGTCGAAGAACATCGCAAGGCGGTCGGCATACTCGGCGCAGAATTCGATATCGTGGGAAACGAGCACGACGGCGGTGCCCTCCGCGCAAAGCTTCCGCAGGAGTGCGCCGAAACGCGCCTTGAAGAAGGCGTCCATGCCCTTTGTCGCTTCATCGAGGAAGAGCACGCGGGGGCGTGGCAGAAGCAGCTTCGCGATCGCCGCGCGCTGCAGTTCGCCGCCGCTGATATCATAGGGATTGCTGTCCAATATCGGCCCGAGCTCCATCAGCTCCGCGACTTCGTCAAGGCGGGAGGGTTCGAGCTTAAAGCGCTTCACAACGGCGTTCAGCTCCTCGCGGATGCTGTCCTTAACGAAGCTGAGCCGCGGATTCTGGAAAAGCACGGCGACCGTTTCGCCGAGGCGCTTTGTTTCGGGGATCGAAAAGATGCTTTTGCCTTCGAAAAGGACCTTTCCGCGATAGGGGCGGTACAGCCCGCTTGCGGCCATGATCGCGGTCGTTTTGCCCGCGCCGTTGCCGCCCATGATGCAGAAAAGTTCGCCTTCGCGGACGGAAAGGTCAGCGCCCTTGAGGATATCCGGCGCGCTGCGTTCATAGCGGAAATAAACCTCGCGCATTTCGAGGAGGGGTTTTTTGGCTTTGTACTCCGCCTTTTCGGCTCTCGGAACCTTCCCGCCGGATGATGTCTCGGGGAAAAGAGCCGTTTCGCAGGCGCC
>JAEEGJ010027150.1_pt1 | contig 11526 bp, 9 predicted proteins | sample 8958761 | NCBI WGS metagenome assembly JAEEGJ01 (sample SAMN16246546, study PRJNA631951) | gut metagenome | biome: gut microbiome; feature: rumen; material: RS-attached | host: Bos | place: Iran: Karaj | collected 2018-10
GCATTAAAATGATCAATATCGGTTTTGGCAATATTGTTTCCGCCAACCGTATCATTGCGGTCATCAGTCCGGAATCGGCGCCGGTCAAACGCATAATTTCCGAAGCGAGGGACAAAGGACTGCTGATCGACGCGACATATGGAAGAAAGACCCGCGCTGTCATCGTAATGGACAGCAGTCATGTAATTTTATCGGCTGTCCAGCCGGAAACGGTTGCCAACCGTTTTACCCCGGATATGGAAGGAATGGAGACACAATGAAAAATACATCTGATAAACCCCAGGGATTATTGCTGGTCGTGTCCGGTCCCAGCGGCGCCGGAAAAGGAACAATCTGCGGTTTGCTGCGTAAGGAGCTGCCGGAACTGTCCTATTCGGTCTCTGTCACAACCAGGGAACCCAGGGAAGGGGAAGTTGACGGCAGGGAGTATTTTTTTAAGACCGTCGCTCAGGTCAAGGATATGATATTCCGCGGCGAACTGCTGGAATACGCACAGGTTTACGGGAATTATTACGGGACGCCGAAACCTTATGTGATGAATCTTCTGAATGAAGGGAAGGACGTTTTGCTGGAAATTGATATCCAGGGCGCCCTTCAGATCAAGAAAGTGTTTCCCGACGGTGTATTCGTTTTTGTAATGCCGCCTTCCCTGGAAGAGTTAAGGGCCCGGCTTTACAAACGGGGTAAAGACACGGAAGAAGTGATAGAAAAGCGGCTGAAAGCGGCGGCAAGCGAATTGAAGAGCTCCAGCGGATATGACTATATTATTGTCAACGATGTAGCCGAAGAAGCGACGCAACGCGTATTGACACTGCTGGAAGCGGAACGGTACCGGGCAAAGCGGAACGGGTACCTGATTGATAAGATACTCGGGCAGAATGCATAATATTTAATCAGATATTTTTATATACAGGAGGCAATTCAAAATGAGCATGGTAAATCCTTCCATCGACAAACTGGCGGAGATGGTCGACAGCAAGTATACCCTGGCGATCCTGGCTGCCAAACGGGCCCGTGAACTGACAAAGCCCGGGCAGACCCTTCCGGAAAAGGAAGTCAGCATCGCACTGAAAGAGGTAGGCGAGAAAAAAATTACCTATACCCGTAAGAAATAATGGAGATGGAGTTATGCTGAAAGGGAAAAAGATCGTACTGGGAGTAACGGGCGGCATTGCCATTTACAAAGTGGTAGATCTTGTGAGCAAGCTTCGCAAGCAGGGGGCAGAGGTCCGTGTTGTCATGACGGAGCACGCCGCGAAATTTGTTTCCCCGCTGCTTTTTGCGGAAATCAGCGGACATAAGTGCGCCGTTTCCATGTGGGACGGCAGGGATGAGTTTAACGTGGAGCATATCGCCTTGGCAAACTGGGGGGATCTGCTGCTGGTGGCGCCGGCCACGGCGAACATCCTGGCCAAGATGGCCTGCGGGCTGGCGGATGATTTGCTCAGCACAGTAGTGCTTGCGGCTCCCTGCCCGAAAATCGTCTGCCCGGCCATGAATACGGGCATGTACGAGAACGTGGCGACGCAGGAAAATCTGAAAGTGTTAGCCGGCCGCGGCATTGCCGTAATGGAACCGGCTTCCGGCGAACTGGCCTGCGGCACGACCGGCGCCGGAAGGCTTCCGGAAGTACCGGAAATCATTGCGTATCTGGAACGGTTTCTTGCACAAAGGGAAGGCGATATGCGCGGCCTGAAAGTGATGGTTACCGCAGCGGGTACGCGTGAGCCTATCGATCCGGTACGCTTCGTAGGGAACCGGAGCAGCGGGAAGATGGGGTACTCCATTGCCAGGCAGGCTTTACTGCGGGGCGCGGACGTGACGCTGATTACCGGACCTTCCGCCTTGACGCCGCCGCCCTATGCGAAGGTGGTTCGCGTGGAAACCACGAAGCAGATGCTGGATGCCTGTCTCGCCGTGTATCCGGAGACGGACATTGTGATCAAAGCTGCCGCGGTGGCAGATTTTAAACCGCGTTCTGTGGCGGACCAGAAGATCAAAAAGATCCATCCGGAAGACGGGATGACCATCGTGATGGACCAGAACCCGGATATTCTGAAAACGCTGGGCGGTATGAAGAAACAGCAGTTCCTGGTGGGATTTGCGGCAGAAACGCAAAACCTGCTGGAAAATGCGGCCAACAAAGTGAAAAAGAAAAATCTGGACATGATCGTCGCCAATGATGTTTCCCTGAAGGGCGCCGGCTTCAATACAGATACCAACATCGTCAAGTTTTTGTATCCGGATGGAACGGTGGAAGCGCTGGAGATCCTTTCCAAAGATGAGGTGGCTTCAATTCTGCTGGACCGTGTCATGGCAAAACGGAAACAGTAGTTCCGGAAGCATTAACAAGAGCGCAACGGCTTTGCCCAAAATTGCGCGTTTTGGAGCCGGAGAAATTTCCTGCTGTGAAATTAGTGTGAAACAGTTGCATTGCTGTAAAATTCTGTTATAATAGTTACGATAATTGAATAAAGCTCATCACGAGCGGTGGAGGGAACTGGCCCAGTGAAGCCGCAGCAACCATTGCAATCGCAGGATTGTCAAACGGTGCTAAGTCCTTACGAGAAATCGCAAGATGAGATCATAAAAGTAATTAAGATGCTCTCACGTGCGCGAGGGCATCTTTTTTTAAGGAAAGGAGCATGTATTATGCGCAAATTATTTACCTCTGAATCTGTTACGGAAGGTCATCCGGATAAAATTGCCGACCAGATTTCTGACGCCATCCTGGACGCAATTCTGGAAAAGGACCCGGAAGGCAGGGTGGCCTGCGAAACGGTAGTGGCTACCGGCCAGATCCATATCGTAGGCGAGATATCCACCACATGTTTTGTGGATATTCCCAAAATCGCAAGGGACACCGTCCTGGGCATTGGTTATGACAGGGCAAAATATGGTTTTGACGGTTCCACCTGCGGTGTGCTGATCTCCATTGACGAACAGTCCGGCGATATTGCCATGGGCGTGGATAAATCCAAGGAAGCAAAGGAAGGCGCTGCCGCGGAAAACGAAATGGGCGCCGGCGACCAGGGCATGATGTTCGGTTACGCCTGTGATGAAACACCGGAACTGATGCCGCTGCCGATCTCCCTGGCTCACAAACTGGCCAGGAGGCTTACCGAAGTCCGCAAGAATAAAACTCTGGCTTATCTCCGTCCTGACGGAAAGACCCAGGTTACTGTGGAATACGAAGACGGAAAGCCGGTCCGTGTGGATACGATTGTTATTTCCACCCAGCACGATCCGGATGCCACCCAGAAACAGATCCGCGAGGATATGATTGAACTGGTTATTAAGGAAGTTGTGCCGGCGGAACTGCTGGACGAAAACACCAAATACTTTATCAACCCCACCGGCCGTTTTGTCATCGGCGGGCCTCAGGGCGACAGCGGTCTGACCGGGCGTAAGATCATTGTGGATACCTATGGCGGAATGGCCCGGCATGGCGGCGGCGCTTTCAGCGGCAAGGATCCGTCCAAGGTTGACCGTTCGGCAGCGTATGCGGCGCGCTATGTAGCCAAGAATATTGTAGCGGCCGGCCTGGCAAAGCGCTGTGAAATCCAGCTTGCCTATGCCATCGGCGTAGCGCAGCCGGTCTCCATCCTGGTAGATACCTTCGGCACCGGCGTGATTGCGGACGACAAAATCGCGGAACTGGTACGCAAAAACTTTTCCTTAAGCCCGACAGGAATCATCCGCGACATGGACCTGCGCCGTCCTATCTATAAACAGACCGCGGCATACGGACATATGGGCCGAACCGATATCGACGTTCCCTGGGAGCATACCGATAAGGCTGCCGCGTTAAAGGAACAGGCCGGAATCTGAGTTAGCCCCGTCTATTTGCCACACATTGCCTGATTTAATGATTAACATACACTTAATAGTTTACAAAAATACAAAAACGAACTATAATTAGTGTATAATAATTATCGACAGTATAGACACTATATCACCTGGTATGAGTTCGGATGTCCGCTGATAAGAGGGGCACGGTTTTATGCGGCATAAGGACGGGATGCGCTTTACGCCGGAAAGGACGGAAACAAATGGGCTTAACAGCAAGACAGAAACAGATTGCGGAAATCGTCAGGGCCGAAGGGCCTATCACGGGGCAGCGTATCGCAGACCAGTTACATGTGACGCGTGCCGCGTTACGTTCGGATCTGGCTATCCTGATCATGAGCGGCATTATTGACGCGCGCCCGAAAGTCGGCTATTACTTTATCGGCAGAAGCACCCTGGGATTATTGACAGAAGAGGTCTCTGATATTCTGGTTTCCGATATCCAGTCCACGCCGGTTGTGATTCAGAACACAAAAAGCGCGTACGAAGCCATCATCAGCATGTTCGTGGAAGATGTCGGCTCGATCTATGTGGTTGATGACAAAAATCTGCTGGTGGGTGTTGTTTCCCGTAAGGACCTGCTGAAGCTGGCAACGAATACTAACGGGGATATGAAAACAATACCCGTTGTCATGGCAATGACCCCGTTGTCCAAAATGGTGATGGCATTCCCGGATACAACGGTGTCTTCCGCTGCCCGCAAGGTAATCGACAACCAGATCGACAGCCTGCCCGTAGTAAGGTGTGTGAATGAGAAGACAAAGGACTATGAAGTGATCGGCCGCATTACCAAAACGAACTTTACCCGTCTGTTTGTAGATATTGCCGAAGGAAGGGAAGTGGGTCATCATAAGTAATACAAATCCGATTATCTATGCATTGTCAGATTCTATCGGCGGTACGGCGGAATCTGTTATCAAGGCTACAATCAGCCAGTTTACTGAAACTAAATTTGATGTAATCAGGATTCCCTATATCAACAACAAGGAACAGATTGACGAAGCGCTGCAGGAAGCGGCGCGTCACCAGGCTGTCGTCTGTTATACGATCGTAAACCCGCGTCTGCGCGAACATCTTGCCGACAGGGCGGTGGAATTGCAGATTCAGGTGGTAGACGTTCTGGGACCCATGCTGCGCGCCATACAGAAAAATTCCGGACTGCTTCCCAAGAACCAGGCCGGTCTGATCCATGCGCTGGACCACGAGTATTTCAAACGTGTGGAAGCTGTGGAATTCGCCGTTAAGTATGATGACGGCAAAAATCCGCTGGGCCTTTTAAAAGCGGATATCGTGATTATCGGTGTATCCCGGACGTCCAAGACGCCCCTGTCCATGTACCTTGCCCACAAGCAGCTCAAGGTAGCCAATGTCCCGCTGGTGCCGGAAATCGTTCCGCCGCCGGAACTGTTCAAGGTCCCGCACCATAAGATTATAGGGCTTCTCATTGATCCGTACAAACTGACGGATATCCGCATGACCCGCCTGAAAGCCATGGGGCTTTCCGAAGATGCCGAGTACGCGGATGTGGAGCGCATAACCGAAGAGCTGGATTACGCAAAAGGGATCATGCGGCGCGTTCACTGCATGATCATCAATGTATCCAACCGCGCGATTGAAGAAACCGCCGGTATCATTCTGGATTATTACTACAAAAATAATGTTGCCCGCCGGTAAGGAGCAAAGTGTTTTTTATTATGAATGTTCGTGAGTATACCGAAGAGCAGGAACAGAAGAATCTGATGCCCTGGGCCTGCAAAAGCGCGGCTTCGCACAGGCTTACAGAAGAAGTCCGGGACGATCTGCGCACTGCGTTCCAGCGGGACCGGGACCGCATCATCCACAGCAAAGCGTTCCGGGCGTTAAAGCACAAAACCCAGGTTTATCTTTCACCCGGCGACCATTACCGTACCCGCCTTACCCACAGTATGGAGGTTTCGCAGATTTCCCGGACCATCGGCCGGGCGCTGCGCCTTAACGAAGACATGATCGAAGCTGCGGCCCTGGGACACGATTTGGGCCATACGCCTTTCGGACATGCAGGGGAGCGGGCGATCAACAAATATACGGGGCATTTTACACATAATGAGCAAAGTGTCCGGGTAGTAACCTATTACGGCCGGCAGGGACGCGGCCTCAACCTTACAACGGAAGTACAGGATGCAATTCTGTGCCATACCGGGAACAAGCTGCCGGACACGCCGGAAGGCGCCATCGTCAGACGCTGCGACCGTATCTGTTACCTGTGTTCCGATCTGGATGACGGCATCCGGGTGGGGCTTGTGGGACCGGATAAACTGCCGGGGATGGTGGCCATGCGCCTGGGTACGGCGCCTACCCAGATTCTGGATATCCTGGTGCATAATATTGTGGAATGTTCCGCCGGAAAAAACAAAATCATCCTGGATCCGTATTACGACGAGGCGGTAGAAGAGTTCAGGGACTTTATGTTTGCGTATGTGTATGAGTGCCCGTCGCTGGAAAAAGAACATCACAAAGCGGAACACGTGATCATGAGCCTGCTGGACCTGTATGTGAAAGAACCGCAACTGCTTCCTGAAGAGGTCCGGCTGAACTTTGAACGGTTTGGGAAAATGACGGCGATAGTGGATTATGTTGCCGGTCTGACGGACCTGAGCGCCGTAAGGATGTTCAACCAGTATTTTGTACCGAAGGTAAGCGAGTAAAATTGAAATCTGCGGAAACAAAAACATACGCGGATACAAATAATGATTAAACAGTTTTTTACTGAATATATTATGCAAGTTAATGCTGAGCGGCTGAAACGGAAGTGAGCCGCTCTCATTTTTTTACAAACTAAAGTGTCAAGTATTTTTTATACGAAAAAGAGGATTTTTTTCCGCAACAGAGAATATGTTATTGAAGTTTGAGGATGAAGTTCGATGATAAGGAGCTAATGATGGACCAACAGTATGAAGAGTTTAAAAGACAGGTTAAGGACAGCTCCGATATTGTCGATGTGATTGCAGGTTACATTTCACTGCAGAAAAAAGGGCGTTACTACTGGGCCTGCTGCCCGTTTCACGGGGAAAAGACGCCTTCTTTCAGCGTGGACAAGGAGCGCCAGTTTTTCTATTGTTACGGCTGCCATACCGGCGGGGACGTGTTCACATTTGTGCAGAAGATAGAAAACTGTACATTCCCGGAAGCAATAAAAACCCTGGCGGGACGTGCCAACATCCCGGTCCCCGAAACGCACCGGACGGCAGCGGATGTGCGCAGGGAGCAACGGCGCAAAGATCTGTATGCGGTCAACGAGCTGGCCTGCCGTTATTTTTCCGCCTGCCTGCAGAAAACCAGACCCGGCGCAGCAGCGCTGGAGTACTTCCATAACAGGGGTATTGCCGATGCCGTGATTGAACGCTTTTCCCTGGGATTTTCCCTGCCGTCTTTTAACGCCCTGGAGTTCAATCTGACCAGAAAGGGATGCTCCAGGGAGCAGCTTGCGGCCGCAGGACTGATCCGGGAAAGGAACGGTTCTTACAGTGATTTTTTCATCAACCGGGTGATGATCCCCATCAAAGACCCCCGGGGTAAGGTAATCGCCTTTGGCGGGCGCGTGATGGATGACGGCCTGCCCAAGTACTTAAATACAGGGGAGACCGACGTTTTCCAGAAACGGGAAACGCTGTTCGGCCTGGACGTGGCGCTCAAAGCGATTCGGGAAGCAAAAGAAGCCATTGTTGTGGAAGGGTATATGGACGCCATCAGCCTTCACGCGGCAGGAATCACCCGGGCCGTCGCGTCGTTGGGAACCGCTTTCAGCGAACAGCATGCGAAACTGCTGCACCGGGTTACGGAAAACGTTGTGTTCGCCTATGACAGTGATGATGCAGGACGGCGCAACGCGGTAAGGGCGGTCAGCATCGCCAAGAAAGCCGGCCTTTCCGTCAAAGTGCTGAACGTGCCGGAGGGGAAAGATCCGGACGCGTTTGTCCGGAAATCCGGCAGGAACGCCTTTGAAGACCTTGTGAAAAACGCATGGGACGGAACGGAATTCCAGATTCGTTATACAATTTCGAAAAATAATATTTCGGAATTGGCAGGAAAAGTGCAGTGTGTGTCGAATATAATTCCTTACCTGCAGGAGTGCAGAACAGAGATAGAAGCCGAAGAGTATGTCCGGTTCCTGGCGAAGGAACTGGTCATCGATGAAGGCCTGATCATGGGGGAATACAGGAAAAAAGCTGCAAACCGTTTTTCAGGCAGCAATCCTGTAATTCAGGCTCCCGTAAAGTCTGCGCAGCCGGTGCCCAGCGCACTGGAGCAGGCGGAAAGAAAACTGTTATTGTTATTCTTCCGGTATTCCGGGCTGATAGATTCGTACAAAGAAATTTTACAGCAGACCGGTTTCGCGTCACCTGTCCGTCAGAGCATCTATGAAAAAATATGCAAGCTGGGAAACGTTGATTTTTCCACAGTTAAAGAGAGCTTGTTTGCAGCAGGGGACGAGGAAGCCAATGCGGAGACCGCAAGAATTTTAGCCGGGGAAGATTTTGCTGCTGACGAAACAGGCCTGCCGCAGATTGCAGACGGCTATGTCCGCCGGATGCAGCGGGAATTCCTGCAGCGGGCCTACGAGGATCACCGGCGGCTTGCAGATGCGTACGCAGGCATGAACGACCCCAGGTTTGAAGAAGAAATCAAAATTTGCAATGAATTAAGAGGGAAGATTACAAATCTGTATGGCAACTGACAAAAAGAAATCCAACAAAAAACTGAATACGGTAATCGCAGAAGAAAAGATTGTTGCAGAACCGAAATCTGCGGAAAAGAAAGACGGCAAAAAGAAAAAGGCGGCAGCAGAAAAGGCCGCAATGGCGATGAAAGCCAAAAAAGAGCCGGAAAAGACCGCGAAGAAGGATACTGCAAAGAAAGAATCCAAACCGGCAGAGACAAAGAAACCTGCTGAGAAAACAGCGGAAATCGCTGCAGAGATTAAGAAATCCGCGGCTAAAGCAAAAGCAAAGTCCAAACCTGCCGGAACAAAGAAGCCTGCAGCTAAAGAAGAAATCAGTGCGGCAGAAGAAAAGAAGCCTGCAGTAAAGGCCAAAGCAAAGAAAGCTCCCGCCGAAGCCGAAGTAAAACCGGCGGAAGAAAAGAAGCCTGCAGTAAAAGCCAAAGCAAAGAAAGCTGCCGTTGAAGTTGAAGCAAAACCGGCGGAAGAAAAGAAACCTGCAACGAAAGCCAAAGTAAAGAAAGCTGCCGCCGAAGTTGGAGCAAAACCGGCAGAAGCAGCGAAAGATACTGTCCCTGACAGCAGTCAGGAACCGGAAAAGAAGAAACCCGTAAAGAAATCTTCTGCAAACGAGACCGCGGAAGCGGATAAAGGGATAAGTGCGCCTGAAAAGAGCGCTCCCAAAGATAAAAAAGCAGTAAAGAAGAACAAAAAGAAGGATGTGCCCGAACCCGAAAAACCGGAAGCGGATAAGGCGGAAACGGCACAGCCGGTTCTGGAAGCCAGTGAAGAACTGCTTGCCCTGATGCCGGCAGGCTTTCCCGTAGAAAAGCTGCTGGAACTGGAAATCCGGGCAAAAGCCAACGGCAGTATCCTTTCGGACAGTGAAGTGAACGATATCCTTCCTGCCGCGGTTACTTCTCCGGAAGCCATTGATTTTATGATGGAGTATCTGCAGAGCAAGGGAATCAATATCATTTATCCCCAGGATGAGGACGAAGATGATATGCTGCCTCCTGCGGAAGATGAAGAAACGGAAGAGATAACCGAAGCCGAAATCGCCTCTTCCATGACTGTGCCCGACGGCATCAGTATCGATGATCCGGTGCGCATGTATCTGAAAGAAATCGGCCGTGTTCTCCTTTTACAGAGCGAAGATGAAGTGGAACTGGCCAAACGCATGGATAAGAGCAAACAGATTGAACGGATGGAAGCCGGCGGTAAAAATGCGGATGAACCTTTAAAATTCAAAACGAAAAAAGAATTCGAAGAGGCTTTCCATAAGCTAAACGCTCTCCTGGAAGAAGAACAGTCGGTGACGGACATGCGTTCCGTTCCCGTTGCTTTCCGTAAGTTTGAAGAAAAACGGAAGAACGGGGAAAAATATGTTGTCGCTGATTTTGTGGCTGATACTGCACAGTTTACGAAAAATGAGAGGAGCCGCCTGATCGGCTTACTGGAAGAAGAAAAACTCAAATGCGCGGACTGGGATAAGGAATGTCCCGAACGGGAGGAAGACAATGGGCCTGAACCCCGTAATCTCGGTGAGATCAGAAAACTCATTGGCGCGTCTGAACTCTGGCTGGAAGAACGCCTGAACTCCATAAGTCCGAAGAGCAAAGTTTACAGGGTGGATAAAAAGAACGCCCAACGGCTTGGTGAGATCAAAACACAGTTCGACTTGTTGCTGAAAGTGATCAAACAGCAGGGCGATGAGGCAAAACGCTGCCTGTCGGAAGCAAATCTTCGCCTGGTGGTAAGCATTGCCAAACGGTATGTAGGGCGAGGCATGCTGTTCCTGGATCTGATCCAGGAAGGAAATCTCGGCCTGATCAAAGCAGTTGAAAAGTTCGACTATAATAAAGGCTTTAAATTCAGCACCTACGCCACATGGTGGATCCGTCAGGCAATTCTGAGAAGTATTGCAAGCGAGGCTGACTTGGTCAGGCTTCCGGTACACATGAATGAAACCGTCAGGAGGGTCCGCAAAGCGCAGGATATCTTGAAACAGAAAGGCAACGAGAATCCTTCGGTAGAGGATATTGCCGAGTATCTTTCGATCCCGGTGAAATCCGTGGAGAACGCATTTGAAGCCATGATAAACGTTGTGTCCATGGATTCCCACGTGGGAGAGGATGGAGATACGACCATGGAAGACTTTATTGAGGACAAAGATGCCCCGGATCCTTGCGTTGCGGCAGTAGTCAATGGCTTGAAGGAAGCGATCGCCACAGTGCTTAGCATGCTTGAACCTAAGGAAGCCATGGTACTCACAATGCGTTACGGACTCGATGGTTCCGAAGGGATGACGTTGGAGGAGATCGCAAAGCAAGAGGATTTCGATGTATCGAGAGAGAGAATCCGTCAGATCGAGAATAAGGCGATCCGCAAAATACAGCGCAGCCCCAAGATGAGGCTTCTTCTCAAGGATTATTACGTGGCGTAAGTGCAAAAGCCGGCACGGCGAGAGGTCTCGAAGCGACAGGTGATTCGATTACGAATCGTGTAGATACATATTAATCAAGGAGGACAGGACTATGAGGTACAGAACGACGGAAATGGGAGGAAATGAGATCATGAGTAACGACAGGATAACACATCTGACTGAATGGATACCTTCTGTTGAGGAGGAATCCTGCAACGGAGTCAGAGAGATACAGCTTCGAACAAAGCATTTTACCAACAGCAAGATATTTTTGACCGGAGAGGTCACGGAGGACATGGCCAATAACTTTGTGTCCGAGATGATCTACCTGGTGGAGAAAGGCGACCCGATAGATATTTATATCAACAGTCCGGGCGGCTCGGTCAATGCAGGCCTGGTGATCTATGATATGATCCAGGATTGCGCCGATAAGGTTGAGATCAATATGTACTGCGTTGGAATGGCTGCATCCATGGGCGCAGTTATATTGGCGGGAGGCCAGAAGGGCAGACGATATATTTTGCCCCACAGCAAGGTGATGATCCATGAGCCTCTG
>JAEEGJ010027154.1_pt1 | contig 11525 bp, 11 predicted proteins | sample 8958761 | NCBI WGS metagenome assembly JAEEGJ01 (sample SAMN16246546, study PRJNA631951) | gut metagenome | biome: gut microbiome; feature: rumen; material: RS-attached | host: Bos | place: Iran: Karaj | collected 2018-10
TTTATTAAATTCCATACGATCCATCATAATACTTCTACCACAATTTACGCATTTTATTTTAATATCAACACCCACTCTAACAACTTCCCATAGATTTGTTCCACATGGATGCTCCTTTTTCATAATAACTTTGCTTCCTATTTTATAATCTTTATTCATTTTAATCAGCATCCACTTCTACATTTAATATTTCAAGTATTCTTTCTAAATCCTTTTCACTATTAAATGGAATAACTATTTTCTTATTTTGAATTCTAACTCTATTTCCAATCTTATCAGTTAATGCTTCTTCTACAAATCCATATTCATTCGTCGTTTTTTGAACTTTAATTGCCTTTTTTCTCTTGTAATCAGGATTACTAGCAATACTTTCTAAATCACGAACTGATAATTGTTCATTTATTACTTTTTGTGCTAGTTCAATTACTTTTTCTTCATCTTCTAGTTTACTTAATACTCTTGCATGTCCCATAGATAAGTAACCATTCAAAATGAATTCTTTTACTTCTTGTGGTAAATTTAATAATCCAATCATATTAGTTACATAGCTTCTACTTTTACCAACTCTTCTAGCTAGTTCTTCTTGACTTATTCCAAGTTTTCCAACTAAATTAGCATAAGCTTCTGCTTCTTCTATTGCTGTTAAATCTTCTCTTTGAATATTCTCAAGAAGTGCAATTTGCATCATATCTTCATCAGAAAATTCTTTTATAACAGCTGGTACTGTTTCAAGGCCTGCGATTCTTGCAGCTTTGCAACGTCTTTCTCCAGCAACTATTTCATAACCATGAATACTCTTTTTTACAATGATTGGTTCAACCACACCAAATTCTTTAATTGAATCAGCTAACTCTTGCAGTTTTTCTTGATCAAAAGTTCTTCTTGGTTGATATGGATTACTTCTTAATTCATTTAAGTCTATTTCAACTATATCCTCTTTTTTTGCATTATGACTAATTTCATCTAATGAATCAAGTGGATTAGTATATAAACTCTCATTACTAAATAATTGTTCAAGACCTTTTCCTAATGCCTTTCTTTTATTATTTGTTTCCATTTCTTTCTATCACCTCTTTAGCTAAATTTAAGTATGCTAAAGCCCCTTTACTCTTAGGATCATACTCAATAATTGGTTTACCATGACTAGGTGCCTCTACTAACTTAACAAGTCTTGGTATTATTGTACTAAATACTTTTTCATTAAAGAATTTTCGTACATCTTCTACTACCTCAAGTCCAAGTAAAGTTCTTCCATCTAACATAGTAAGTAATACACCCTCTATTTGCAAATTTTGATTAACTTTCTTTTGTACTTGTAATATAGTTTTTAAAAGTAAATTAACTCCTTCTAAACTATAATACTCACATTGAATTGGTATTAATACTGAATCTGATGCTGCTAAAGCATTTGTTGTTAAAATACCAAGTGCAGGAGGGCAATCTATAATAACATAATCATATTTATCTCTTATTTTATTAATTTGTCCCTTTAATTGTTCAGTCATTATAAATGTTCTATCTTGCATACTAATTTGCATTAATTCTATTTCAGCACCTGCTAAATCTATAACAGATGGGATTACACTTAAATTCTTAAATGGTGTTTTTATGATTGCATCCTTAATATCACACGCTCCCATTATAACATCATATGTACTATTTTTTATTTTAGCTCTTTCTATTCCTAAACCAGTAGTAGTATTACTTTGAGAATCCAAATCTATTAATAATACTTTCTTATCTAAATGTCCTAAAGAACTAGATAGATTAATACTAGTTGTTGTTTTTCCTACTCCACCTTTTTGATTTACTAATGATATAACTTTTCCCATAGCTGTTACCTTCCTTACTCACCTAATATTTTAACATATTATATATTTTTTTGAAATAAAAAAAGACACAAAATAAAAAAGTCTATCTGACTTTTTTATTATTTAAACTGTTTAACTCAAATTCATCAAATAAACGGTTTACACTATAAAATATTTCTTCTTTTGTAAACTCTAATTCTTCATTATTAAATAAATAATTTAATACCATATCATCAGAACCAGATTTTGGAGCAGAGGCCATAAAATTCTCAATATTTTTATAATTAATTATTCCTGTTTTATATCTATCATATAGTATTGCTCCAAAAGCACCACCTTTAAAATATATGCAAGATGATCTAAGTTTACGAAATATCTTATCTGATTCTTTTAAATCATATTCTAAATTAGTAGCTGGTAGTTTCTCATCAGTTAATTTAATAATTTTAGCATCTAAATTAACATTCTCAGCATCTAATCTTGTATGATAAAGTCTTTTAAGTAATTGTTTTCTACAATCATTATCAAATAAACCTTTTCTATTTAAATAATCATAGAATAAAAACTCATGAAAAATAGAATTCATTTCATGGAATATTCTCATTATTGGTTGTTCATTTTTTTCATCCATGTTTTTTTCTAATTCATAATGCATAAATTCGTGAACTAGTGTTTCAGCATCAGTAATATTGTTATGCATAGGTAAAACAATAAATTTACCTAATCCTGAATAGATTGGATTTAGATAATTTGTAATATCTTCTGTGTTCAATTTATCTCCATTACTTATATCTATTGGATCAGTAATAAATAAGTGACCACTATTAATTAAATCATCTAAATCTTTAACATATTTTTCATCAAGAGTGGCTAAAAATTCCTTTGCTAGATCAATTATTTCAAGTGATGTATAATGACTATTTCTTTCAAACTTATAAACTGCATCTGCTACATCCATTTCACTATCAACATTAGTATCAAATGCATCAATATATGTTTGTGTAATCCTGTCATAATAATCTTCATTTCCAAGAATAACACTTATAGGATATTGATCAAAATGTTCAATTACACATCCTTTAGTATTTCTAGCAGTTATTATATACTTTTCTGAATCACGCATAATAACCTACTTCTTTAAACTATCAAGAATATCTCTAGCTGCGATTAAACCAGTAGCTGCAGCAGTAACAATATTACCTGCTTTACCAGCTCCATCACCTATAAAATATATATCATAATCTTCTAATTTAAATTTCTTGTTAGTATCTATTTCATTACTAAAGAATTTTATTTCTGGTCCATATAATAATGTTTCATCATTATTAACACCTGGGATAATTTTATCTAATTTTTGTAAACCTTCTAAAATATTAGTAATAATTCTATGAGGTAAAACTAGTGCTAAATCACCAGCAACACAATCTTTAAGTGTTGGTTCTACAAATCCTTTATCTATTCTATGCCATTCGCTTCTTCTACCTTGCTTTAAATCCTTTAATGTTTGAATTATTGGTTTAGAATCTCCTAAAACATTAGCTATTCTAGCAATACTTTCACCATATAATCTAGTATTAGTTACAGGATGAGTTAAATTTACTTTAGAAATAAATGCAAAGTTAGAATTATTAGATTTAGTTTCTTTTAAAGAGTGTCCATTTACACAAATATAGCCTTCATAATTCTCTTTAGTAACAAATCCACCTGGATTAGTACAGAATGTTCTTATTTCATCACCATATGTATCAGTTTTAATAAATATAGTTGGATCATAAATAACATTAGTTATATCTTCTAATATTTCTTTTCTTGTTTCTACTCTTACTCCAATTTCAATACTTTGACTAGTATATGGAATATTATATTTATCTGCTAATTCTTGTACCCATTTAGCACCTGTTCTACCAGGAGCAACAATTACTTTTTTAGCAATAAATGATTCTTTTCCTTCATTAACAATTTCATATTCAGTCTTAGACTTAGTTACTATATCTAATACATTATAATTAGCATAAATATCTACACCTTTATCTTCTAAATAATCAGTAAATTCTTTGATATATAGAGGTAATTTATCACTACCTAAATGTTTTTGCTTAATTAATAATAATCTAGCACCTGTTTTAGTAACTTCTCTTTGAATAGCTTTAGCTTCTTCTTGATTAGATGGATAAACATCACTATCCATTTTAAATTTAGTAAATATTTCTTCAGTATCATCTATTATTTGATATGCTTCACTTTCAGACATATATTTAAATAGATCACTTTTACCTAATTTAGGTATAAAGTTTAATTTACCATCAGAAAAAGTACCTGCTCCTCCAAAACCTGACATAATTTGGCAAACTGGACAATTCATACATTTTCCACCATTTACCTTCATAGGACACATTCTTGTATCTGCTCTATGACCTTTATCAATTAGTGCTATTTTTAGTTTTTTATTTTTTTCAATTAACTCATAAGCACTAAATAATCCTGCAGGACCAGCTCCTATAATAACAACATCATACTTTTTCATTTTATTTACCCACCCTCATAATTTTTAACAATTTATTTTTAAGTTTTTCTAATTTCTTTTCTCTCTTTTCGATCTTCTTCAATAGTTTTCTTACTTTTCTATTAGAAGTATCTATTTTTATTTCTTCTTTAACTTGTTCTTCTTTCTTATCTTTTTCAAGTTCTCTATAAGCAATCTTACCTACTAATGTTTTTGGTAAATCTTCTTTAAATTCATATTCATATGGTAAAGCATATTTAGCAAGATTTTCTTCGCAATGCTCTCTTATGCTTCTTTCCACTTCTTTTGTTTGTTTTATTCCATCCTTTAGTACTATGTATGCTTTAGCAACTTGTACCTTATGTGGATGAGGTATACCAATAACAACACTAGTAAATACATCTGGATGTGAATTGATTACTTTTTCTATATAACTTGGATAAACATTATATCCACTAGAAACAATCATTCTCTTAATTCTTTGTTGATAATATACAAAACCATCTTTATCCATGTTGGCCATATCACCAGTATGTAACCAAACTTTTCCATCAGCATGCTTTTGTAATGCTTTAACTGTCTCCTTAATATTATTTAAATAACCTAACATAACTGTTGGTCCAGATATACATAATTCTCCATCTACACCAGCTCTTACTTCATCATGAGTACCTGGTTTTACAACTTTATAATATGTATCTGGGAATGGAATACCAATTGTTCCTTCTCTATATCCACCAGTTGGTGTTAAGCAAGTAGCAGCAGTAGCTTCAGTAAGACCATATCCTATTCTTACTTCTGCTTCAGAACCAAACTCTTTAAATGCTTTATCAACTTTAGCTTTTAAGTCAGCAGACATATAATCTCCGCCACATACAGCACACTTTAAGAAACTTAAATCATTTTTACCTAAATGTGATTCAGCCAATTGTTCATAAAGTGTTGGTACCATACAAACTATATTTGGTTCATATTTCTTAAGAGTCTTAATTAATATTTTAGGTCCAAAATCAGGAACAAGTATTATTTTCATACCACAGCAAAGAGGTGTATGAATACATACGCCAAGTCCAAATCCATGGAATATTGGAAGTACTGCTAGTAAAGATACTCCTTCACCAGTTTGTTCAACCATTAAACTAGCTTGTAATGCAAGAGCATTAAAGTTTTTATTTGATAAAAGTATTCCTTTTGGATCTCCACTAGTTCCACCACTATAAAGTATAACTGCAGGATCATCTGCTTTTCTCAAACAAACAACACTCTGATCATATCCATAACCATAGTTTAAGAATTCATTCCATGTCATTATATTGTCAGTAAGCTCTATTTTAGGAAATTGTCCTCTTGATTTATACTTATAAAGTATCTTTTTAATTGGTTGAAGATCATCTCCTACTGAGCCAATAACAACTATATCAACATTTGTATTATCTATAATATTACGTACTTTATCATAAACAAGATCTAGTACAAATAATACATTACTATCACTTTCAATTAAATACTTTTCTATTTCTTTTTCTGCAGATAGTGGATGCACCATAGCAGCTATTGCTCCAATCATATTAATGGCATAAAACATAATAATAGCTGATGGTGTATTAGGCATACAAATAGTTACTTTGTCACCCTCTTTAACACCTTTTGTCTTTAAAGACTTAGCAGCAGATCTTATTTGTTCATAAAAATCTCTATATGTTACTGAACCACCATAATATTCATAAGCAATATCTTCAGGATATCTTGCTACTGATTCAAGCAAATATCCTACCATAGATGCTTCACTATATTTTAAATTTGGACTAACTCCTTCTTTATAGAAAGAAATCCAAGGTCTATCATTCTTTAATTTTGATGCTTTCATCAGCTCTACCCTCTAATAGCTCAGGATTGTTAATAATATATTGTAATAATTGAACTGATTTAGCAAAATAATATCCATCAGCTATTCTTTCATCTAGATTAATACCAAATTCACACATCTTTTTAACTTCTTTCTTTCCGTTAATAATTACTTCTTCTTCTCTTACTTCACCCATAGTAGCTAAAGAACTTGAATTACCAAAATCAGTAATGTTATGAAATATAGCTCCACAATGAATTGCTCCTAAGTTTGAAAGAATAATACTACTATAATAAATATTATCTTCTGCTATTGAATTTGGAAGAATACCTTTTTTATCCATCCATTTTAATAATCCAACAACAGGAACTCTTATGATGTTTGGTTGGTGTCCTAACATATCAATAACTTTGTTACCACCTTTAACCTCAACATCTTTTCCTTTGTTCTTTCTAATTTTTTCAATTTTTTCAGTTAATTTTTTAGTAACAGATTCTAAATTATCATCCTTATCTACTCTTACTACTAACATTAATTCTTGTGCTTTATCTTCAAAAGCAACTTTAGCAACAAAAGCAATATCTACATATTTATGTTCAAATATATGTCTATCTTGAACAAATCTATTTAAATAAGGTCTATTATAAAATGTTTTAGCTACAGCTGTTACAACTGCATTAAAAAATGTATAATGTTCTCCTTTTTTCTTTTTCTTAGCTAAATAATCCATTAGATTAGTTACATCTATTTTTTGATTAATATAAACATCACTAACACATCTATTTGGTTTGATATCAATAGCTAATTGATTCATTCCATTAAAATCCTTTACTCTACGCGCATAATCTCTTCTCATTTTTATATCACCTCTTACACCTTATTATTATAAAAAAAAAGAAGCAATATTGCAAATATTACTTTTTTTATTAAAATGCAAATACATATGCATAATATAATACAAATATTGTTATCATAATCGCACCTTCTAATTTAGAAAGTACTCTATCATTTCTTGCAAATAAATATAATAAGATTGCTGCTAGGAATACTGCAATTACATCAACTAAACTAAAGCTTGGTGAAGCAAATCCTCCATATATTACAAGAGGAAGACCAAGAACAACTCCTATATTAAATATATTTGTTCCAATGATATTACCTATTGCAATATCAAATTCTCCTTTTTTAGCAGCAACAACAGTCATTGTCATCTCAGGAAGAGATGTACCAATAACAACAACAGTCATTGTAATAATCTTAGTACCTACTCCTAATAATGTAGCAAGTACTTGTGCATTTTCAACAACTATATCACTAGATACAATAACTACTATACAACATAAGAAAGCAATTACTATAGACTTAAACATACTATATTTTGGTTTAGCTCCTTCAAGAACTCCTTTTTTTGCTTTGACAACTGAAATAATATAGAATATAAACATTGCAAAGAAGCATAAGAATATTATTCCATCTTGTCTATCTAATATAAAATCATTACCTGGATAACCAAATAAGTGAGTTGAAATAGATAATGCAAACATAGTAGTTACCATCAATAATATAGGTAACTCTTTTTTAATTACATTACTTTTTACTTTAATTGGAGCTACTATCGCAGCAAGACCAATTATTAATAATATATTAACTACATTACTACCAATTACATTTGAAAGAGCTATATCTCCTGCTCCACTAGATACACTTTGAAAAGATATTGCAAGTTCTGGAGTACATGTACCAAATGCAGCTACAGTAAGTGCAATCATCATCTTAGACATCTTAAAATTAGTTGCTATTGAGCTAATTGCATCTACAAACAGATCAGATGCTTTTACTAACAATACGAAACCAATAATAAGTAACAATAACGCTTTTAGTACTGCCATAACTCCTCCTATTCTTATATAATTATAAACTAATTTTACATAAAATTAAATAATTTAACATAAAAAATACACTAGATTACTCATCTAGTGTAAATTCTTCTTCCTTACTCTTTTCAAATAGTCTATCTAAATTCTTAGTTGGAAGTAACATTGTATTATCTTTATTAATCTTTATTTCAAATACTTTTTCATTATGTTCTAATTCATCACCATCTATACACCATGAAGGTGGAACCTCATCAAATTCTAATTTAATATTATCTGTTTTGAAATAAGTAACACCTGGTATTTCATTTAATTCTCTAAAGTGAGTTAAGTGACGAACTATTCTAAATATATCCCATCTACCATTTATATCAAGCATAATTACTTCAAATTTATTATCATCTAATTTAACATCATTTAATATGTTTTTAAAATTCATACCACCTAATCTACAACTATTAGTTAAAAATATAAATGAGAACTTCTTTTCTCTTGTTACTCCATCAACTGTATATTTAACATTATAATGTTGTAATTTTTGTTTTAATTGTTTAATTCCATATATAACATATGCAAGTTTACCAAATTTCTCTTTTAATTTACGAGGAGTTGCATAAGATATATCAACAAATGCTCCAATACAAGCAACATATACAAATGGATTATTATTTAATAAACATACATCTATATTCTTTTGAGCTCCATGTAATAACATAACAATATTTCTAAATGTGTTATTAGTCATACCATACATATGAGCGACATCATTAACACTACCTAAAGGTAAATGACCAAGTAATATTGGTTTCTTTCTTTCAATATTACCAGATATAACTTCATTTAATGTACCATCTCCACCAGCACATAATAATAAGTCAACATCTTTTAATTTCTTAGTCATTTCTTTAGCATGACCTTTATACTCAGTATACTTTATTTCTGTATCATATCCATAATTTTCAAGTATCTTATAAATTCTTTTAATCTCATACCTATTAGTTAATCTACCACTATTAGGATTATAAATAAGAACACACTTTAACATATACATCCCTCGCTAAAATATTATATCATTTTAATAATATTTAGTAAATTATTGATAAACTTTTATTCATTGTTATATACTATTAATATGAAAAAGAAAAAGGATATTTTTTTATATTTACTACTTATAATAAGCCTACTAGGTATAATATATAGTTCCTTTCATATATTCAAATGGAATAATGATAACAAAAACACAGAAGAAGAAACAGAAAAAATAGTTAATGAAACTATAGTAAATGAAACAGAACCTGATAATAATGTTACATTAATTAATCCAGAAAATGAAAGTAAAGAAAGTATATATTGGTCATATGTTAAGATGAATATGATTGATGTAAATATAAATGAATTAAAACAAAAAAATTCTGATACAAAAGGATGGATTCAAGTAAATGGAACAAATATTAATTACCCTTTTGTTCAAGCAAGTAATAATTCATATTATTTAAATCATTCATATGAGAAAAAATATACTGATGCTGGATGGATATTCCTAGATTATAGAAATAATATAGATAATCTAAGTAAAAATAATATTATTTATGGTCATGCTAGATTAGATAAAACTATGTTTGGGACACTTAAAAAAGTTCTTACAAAAGATTGGTATAATAATACAGACAATCATATTATTAAACTATCTACTAGTGAATATAATTCACTATGGCAAATATTTAGTGTTTATTCAATCAAAACAGAAAGCTACTATATAACTACTGATTTTAAAAATAATGAAGAATTTCAAACATTTATTGATACTGTAAAAGGAAGATCTAAATTTAAATTTAATGCTAATGTCACAACAGATGATAATATTCTTACATTATCTACATGTCATAATACTAATGATAAAATAGTAGTTCATGCAAAACTAATAATGAAATCAAAAAAACAGTCATAAGACTGTTTTTATTTATATTCTAAGAAATCTTTAATAGTTCCTTCAAATATCTTTTTAAAATTCTTTTCAACTAATTCTTCAGGTTGAAATCTAACTTTATTTTTATCAAATACACCTACTTTAGAACTAGATAATACTTCATAAACAAATTCAGAACAATAATACTTATTTCTATATAATTTAATTCTAAAATATGCAGATAATAAACCAATAATATTGTATCCCCTATTCTTTTCTTTTATTCTTTTTATTTTCTCTACTATTCCATTATATTGTTCTTCTGTTACATCTATTTCATATATAGCTATACAAGCATTTTTATTTTTAAATAATCCCTTATTTAAATCTTCTTTTTTAAATACTCCATAAAATGGAATATATTTATACTTTCTACCAAAAGAATACATTTTATTGCATTTTCTATCTAGTGATAAAGATGCATGAGAATATTTCTTTTTAGTAATTGCTTTTATAGTTCTAGCTACCCCAGAATATGTTTGTGTTAATACTAAATAAACTTTCTTATTTTTCATTATTAAACACCTCCATATATTCTTTAGGTATGCCAATATCAATATTTATTATCTCTTTAGTTATTGGATGGTGAAAAATAATATTATTTGCAGTAAGCATCATATTTCTAAAACCATCTTTTTTACCATATTTTCTATCCCCTAGTATTGGTGTATTATTATCTTTCATATGTACTCTTATTTGATTCTTTCTACCAGTTTCAATATTTATTTTAAGTAATGAATATTGTTTACTAGATTTTATCTTCTCATATGATGTTTTAGCATATTTACCGCTCTTATCTTTAGTAGAATAACTATATAAAGTTTTAGTTTCTTTTATATATGATTCAATAGTATCTTTATCTTTTGTTTGACCATGTACTATTGCTACATAATTACGAGTAGTATAATCCCAATTTTCTTGAAGAATATTCTTAGATTTTTCATCTTTAGCAAATACTACTATTCCACTAGTATCTTTATCTAATCTATGCACAACAAAAACTTTTTGATTCTTTTTGTGTAAATAATCAAAAACTTCAGAATATAAATTATATTTATAATTGTCACTTTTAATAGTAGGCAATCCACTCTTTTTATACACTGCTATTAAATGTTTATCTTCATATAAAATATTTAATTTTTTCATTTCTATCCCAATATGAAACAAATAATTGATACAATTACGCCTAATGCTAAACCAATTTGCATTTGTTTCTTCTTAATATTTTCTTTTACTTCGCATAATAATTCAAAGAATATTATATATATTAACATACCAATAGTAGTAGATATTAATACTCCCTCTACCATTTCACTTGGAGTATAATGGAATGCTATTAAAGCAAGACCACCTATTACACTAGATAACATAAGTAATATAACAATTAATAATTTTTCTTTTTTATTACTAATAAGAGATGATACTTGCATACCTAAAGGTATATTGTGAAAAGATACTGCTAAAGCTAACAAAAGTCCAGCTTTAGTATCACTTAAAGCAGTATTATATATGGCAGTTCCTTCTA
>JAEEGJ010027158.1_pt1 | contig 11523 bp, 7 predicted proteins | sample 8958761 | NCBI WGS metagenome assembly JAEEGJ01 (sample SAMN16246546, study PRJNA631951) | gut metagenome | biome: gut microbiome; feature: rumen; material: RS-attached | host: Bos | place: Iran: Karaj | collected 2018-10
AGAGGCGACCCAGAATCTGGTCTGTAGCATCTACTACAACCCATTCCTTCTTGGCGGTTGCCTTGTTGATAGAGATGGTCTTGTAACTCAAAGTGTCCATTCTTTGTTTTTGTTCTTTTTGTTTTTAACTACTATTTTCTCAATTCTGCATGCTTTTACGAACCGCTTTGTCTGGCCAAAGAACAAGCTATTCCCACATGCATGGAGGTCATTTTCATGCCCCCTTGATAATAATCGGCGTGCAAAGGTACAACTTTTTCTTAAACCAACAAACCATCAGGCTTCTTTTTTAAGAAAAAAGTGCACCTTTGCACGCCAAAGTCCCCTAAAGGGGAAGATATTTCTCTCCTTTACTTTAGGATTTCTGCAATAACCTCATCTGCAGCAAGCAGTTTCTGCTCGCCGGTTATCATATTCTTCAGCATTACCTTACCCTCGGCAATCTCCGTCTCTCCGGCAATAGCAACGAAGGGGATTGACTTGGCATTTGCATACTGCATCTGCTTCTTCATCTTCACGCTATCAGGATAAACCTCGGTACGGATACCTGCCTTACGGGCCTTATCGGCAATAGGCAGAATGAAGTTGGTCTCTGCCTCTCCGAAGTTGATGAACAACAACTGGGTGGCTGTTGTCACTTCCTCAGGATAAAGTTCCAGCTGATTCAGCACATCATAGATTCTGTCGGCACCAAAAGAGATACCCACGCCACTGATGCCTGGCATACCGAAGATACCAGTCAGGTTATCATAACGACCACCGCCTGTTATACTGCCAATCTGAACATCCAGGGCCTTCACCTCAAAGATACAGCCTGTGTAGTAGTTCAGACCACGAGCCAAAGTCAGATCAAGCTCAAGTTGTGAGTTTAGAGTTGTGAGTTTAGAGAGAACGAATTCAACTTCATCTACACCCTTCTGACCAACCTCGCTATCCTTCAGCACTTCGCGGATGGTCTGCAGCTTCTCTGCATTGGTTCCACTCATGCTGATGATAGGCTGCAGTTTCTCCACCTGAGCCTCTGTCAGACCATTCTCCAACAGTTCGGCATTCACATTGTCCAAGCCAATCTTGTCCAGTTTGTCTATGGCAACGGTAATGTCAACAATCTTGTCGGCAGCACCAATCATCTCGGCAATACCAGAGAGAATCTTTCTGTTATTGATCTTAATGCACACACGGATACCAAAACGCTGGAAGACTGTATCCACAATCTGCATCAGCTCTACCTCGTTCAGTAGGCTATCGCTACCGACTACGTCAGCGTCACACTGATAGAACTCGCGATAACGACCCTTCTGAGGTCTGTCGGCACGCCATACGGGCTGAATCTGATAACGACGGAAAGGAAGCGTCAACTCCTCGCGATGCTGCACGACATAGCGTGCAAAAGGAACGGTCAGGTCGTAACGAAGACCTTTCTCGCACAACTGAGCAGCCAGATGTCCCGTGGCTCCGTTTCCCAGATCACTGCTGTCGATTCCTTTTAGGAAGTCGCCACTGTTCAGAATCTTAAAGAGAAGCTTGTCGCCCTCTTCTCCGTACTTACCCATCAGCGTTCCCAGATTCTCCATAGCAGGAGTCTCTATCTGCTGAAAGCCATACAAGGCATATACCTGACGAATGGTGTTGAAGATGTAGTTACGGCAGGCCATCTCCTGAGGGCCAAAGTCGCGCGTTCCCTTTGGTATACTTGGTTTCTGTGCCATTTTATCTATAGATGTTTATTTTGCGGGTGCAAAGGTACAAATTATAATTGGAAATTGAGAATTGAAAATTGAAAATTATGAAACACGAATTGTGAATTTTGAATTAAATATCTACCTTTGCACGAAAATAAAGAAGAGTAATGAACACAATTGGCAAAAAGATACTCAACGATACACAGCTTCAGCGAACAAAGGAGATGAAGCGACTGGCAGAAACCAAGCTCAACAACATAGAGGAGAACTTGGAACAACTGCACAAGCAAAAAGTATTCCTGCGCAGATACAACAAATTAAAGATGGATCTGAAGCAAGAGAAAGCCAGACTCTTTGAGCTGAACAAACTGCAAGCTTCCATGGCAAACGACATCCGCCAGCTGGAACGCTACGAGATGTTCGAGGCCATACAGGGAACCTTCCAGCGAGTAACCATACTGGATAAGCTTACCGACCAGAACCATCGCAGTCTGAGCAACCTGAAACGCGAGAGCGACGAGTTGAACCAGACTTGGAGCGGACAGGAGAAGCTACAGGCTCAGATGCAGACTCAGCGCAAGAGTGCAGAAGAGAAGAATCATGCCATGCACGACAATATCTTCCATGCCTTCATGCTGCAAGGTTATTCCCAGGCCTGCGAAGAAGAAATCGCCAGCCTGAGCAAACTAATTGAGACAGCCAACCAGCAGGCCACCACATTGGCCAACAACCTTGCAGAAGTTGAGCAGGGAATAGAATACCTTTCCGAACAGCTGTCGCTCCACAAGTCCAAACGCCAAAGCATGGAGATTCATGAGCAGACAATTCTGCATGCCGAGAAAATCCTTCTCCTGCTTGACAACCTGCAAGACATTGAAGAGCAACAGCAAAGAACCAGAACCCTTCAGGCCGACACGCTGCAGAAGCAAGAGGAGGAGAACCTACTCCTGGAAAGAGTATTCAGCAAATACCAGGATGTAACATCCGAAATAGAAACTCTGGAAGGAGAGCGCGAGACGCACAAGTCCAACATCCTGGGACAGGACAGCTACAAACTGCAGGAACGTGCCATGCAACTCAAGAGCATGAAGCAGATGCTGATTTCCGCCCAGTCGCTGTGGCATCAGATTTCCGTAGGATACCAATCCATAGAAGAAAAGACCAGAACATTAAACGAGTTGCGCCTTCACATAGAGAATACAGAGCGTAACATCAGGGAAATGGAAACCGAGGTAGGCAAGCTCTCTCGCCTCTGCCACGAAAAGGAACACACCTACCTGCTGAGCAAAGGACAGAATATCATCCAACTGAGAGCCGATCTGAAGGAAGGCGTCAGCTGCTCTGTCTGTGGAGCCACTCATCACCCCTATCACAGCGATACCATGCTGGAGCAAAGTAAGCTCATTGGCGAGTTCAAGACAGATTTCGAACTGCTATCGGCAGAACTGCGAGGCAAGCAGAAACTGCTCGATGAAATGCGTCTTGATTTAGCAGAAAGCAAAGGCCGTCAGTTCTCTGAAGAGAGTTCCCTCAATGCCATCCGTCTGCGCCAGAACGATGATGTCAAGGAATGGAGCATCTACTCATCCTTAGACGCATCTTTCAAGGACTGTTCACCCAGCACCAATCTGAATGCCAGAATGGCCCTGATAAGACATATGATAGAAAGCACAGGCACCGATGCCGAGGAAGCACAGAAGGAACTGGACACTTACAACTATCATATCTTGCAGATTGCCAAACTGAGCGAGAAACTACAAGCCCTTGAACAGCAGAAGAAGGACCTGAGCACCCGTCTGAACGAGGTCAACACCGGTTGTCAGGTGATGGTTGGACAAGTTGAGAGGGTAACAGCCATGATTGACAGCGAAAGCATCCGCTTCAGCGAAATATACCATCATCTGGAAGAAAGCATTACCATCAAGGACTGGAAAGGCATCTGGGACAACAACCACGAGGGGTTGCGCGAGCAGATCATAACGTTGAAGAACACCTGGGACACTATCAACGAGCAGATTCTCAAGGAGGAGCAGGAACTGGCTATCCTGAAGACGCACCAGGAGATTATCCTGACTGAGCAGAAAAGCTTCAGATACTACCAGGAACTGGTCCATAACCGTGCAGAAGACCGCAGGAACCAGATTGAGGAGAGCAGCAAGAGCATCAGACAAGCAATAGGAGAGGATGGGCCCAAGTTGCTATACGCCCAATTACACCAGCAACTGACAGAGACGCGTCAGGCTGAGGAGACTGAGTTGGAGAAGACCATAAAGTTGGCACACGACATCGACTATCTGAGAGGACGCAATGAGTTCCACATGACGTTCGGTAAAGAACTGAGCGAGGAACTGAGTCAGGAGCGATCGCGCCTGGATCTATGGATACGCAACTTCAATATGCACCATCCTCCTGTACAATATACAGAGCTGGAAGAAGTCTTCAGTGAAGAAAAAGACTGGGAAGCTACCCGTTCACGCATCCAGACAGTTCTGCGTGACGCCCTACTCTGTCAGGCTCGCGTCGATGATCTGAACAGCAGACTCCTTTCATTACAAGCCGAAGGTAACTACCACAATGCCGACGACGAGTCTCTCCAAGAGTCACTGGCATCACAACAAGAGGCCCTCGAATCCAAGCGTCGTGAAATTATGATGCAGATAGCCCGCTATAGCGTGGCACTGGAAGATCACGAGAAAGCCATACACTCAGCCAACAATTCGGCTGAGGATCAATCTTCAGAACCGGAGGAGAACTGACGGATTACAGGCAGGAACAAGGGACCGTAGGTGGCACACTTGAACTCGCCTATCCCATTGATATTGCCAAAAGCCATTAGGGTGGTAGGCTTGTACATAGCCAGTTGGTGAAGGACTTTGTCTGACATTATCACAAACGGAGGCTCGCCTTTCTGCTGAGCCAGTCTGAGACGCAGCTGACGCAATGCCTCAAACAACTCCTTATCCTCATCCAGCTCATTCTTGGGGAAATTCCACAGACCTGGCAGCACCTCTTTCTGTCGGGTCTGTTTCTTTTTGCCCTTAGGAGGCTGCACCTCGCGCCTTATTACCACCAGCATAGCCTGACGCTCTCCGTATAGCACCTGACGACCCAGTTCTGTCACGCGCAAGTGGTTGTACTGGTCATACATCACCTCTATATATCCCATCTGCAGCATCTGCAGCATATAATCTCTCCAGTCCTTTACAGGCACGGTACTTCCTACCCCATAGGTTTTCAGCTTGTAGTACTGGTAACGCCCCACCTCTTCAGAAGGAATACCGCACAGGATATCTATACAGGTACGCATAGAAACCATCTGGTTAGCACGAACTATAGCACTCAGTGCCATCTGAACATACTTGGTACCGTCAAACAACTGAGGGGGATGCTGGCAGACATCACAGTTATGGCAGTCGGATGCTGTTTCCTGTCCGAAGTAATTCAGCAGGATCCGCCTACGGCAGACACTGGCCTCGGCATACTCGCACATACGGTTCAGGCGTTCCATGTTAATCTCGCTTTGTCCGCTCGACTGGGCAAACCTGGTAAGCTGGACAATATCCGCTGCATTATAGAACAACAACGTATCGGCCGGAGCACCGTCCCTACCTGCCCTACCTATCTCCTGATAGTAATTCTCAATACTTTTTGGTAGATTGTAATGAATTACGAAACGGACATTCCCCTTATTGATTCCCATACCGAAGGCTATGGTGGCACATACTACCTGCACCCTGTCATTCAGGAAATCCTCTTGTGCCCTGTTGCGTTCCAGTAACGACAGACCCGCATGATAGACAGCAGCTTCTATATGATGTGCACGTAGGAAAGCTGCCACAGACTCCGCATTCTTCTTGCTCAGGCAATAGACTATACCTGGTTCATTCTGGTGCATAGACAGAAAGTGCAGGATAGCAACACGCTTCTCATATGAGTCCAGTCCACGCCTTACATCCAGGCTCAGGTTAGGACGGTCAAAACTGCCTATAAAAACCTCGGCATCCTGTATGTTCAGTTGGTTCAGGATATCAAAACGCGTCACCTTGTCAGCCGTTGCCGTCAAGGCGATGATAGGAACCTGGGGGAAGGTCTCCCTAAGGACACCCAACTGACTGTATTCGGGCCTGAAATCATGTCCCCATTGTGAGATGCAATGAGCCTCATCAACAGCAATCAGGGAAATACGTATAGACCTAAGCAGACGGGACATCTCCACCATCAGACGCTCAGGGGAAAGGAAGATCAGCTTAATATGTCCATCCTGACACTCGCGCTGCAAAGTCATTAGGTCCTGTTCATCCTCGCTGCTGTTCAGTGCAACGGCCTGAATACCATTACAATGTAACTGACGCACCTGGTCGCGCATCAGTGAAATCAGGGGAGAAATCACAAGGGCAGTTCCCTCCATCATCAGGGCAGGAAGCTGGTAACAGAGACTCTTACCGCCACCGGTTGGCATCAGCACCAGCGCAGAATGTCCCTGCATAACAGTCTCTATGATTTCACGCTGATAAGGGCGAAAACTATCATACCCGAAATATCGTTTTAGCACATGCTCCATACAAGGATGTAAAAAAAATTGCACAAATTTATCATTTTTTTTGCATTATTTACATTACTAATAAAACAAATTTGTATTTTTGCATCGGAAATTCCTCAAAAAAGCACAATGGCCAAGTATAATTTAACCGAGAAAAAGCAAAAGACACCCCTTTACAGGTCTTTGCTTAAAATGGAGACTGTAGATGAAATTTACCAGCAGATAATGGCAAAGTTCATTGTTGAAAAGAAGTATCGCGACTGCAACTACTCTGCCAAGAAAATGGCCGAGGAGCTGAACACCAACGTCAGGTACATCAGTGCCATTGTCAACCTGCGCTATCAGGACAACTACTCGCAGATGGTAAATGAGTTCCGCATCAAGGAAGCCATGTACATGCTCAAGGATCGCCGGTACATAAACATGACCATCGAGGACATTGCCCTTGCAGTAGGATTCCAAAACAGACAATGCTTCTACGTTGCCTTCTACAAGCGTCTGGGAATTACTCCACGCGAGTACAGGACCAGCAATATGGAGATGCTACAGGAGAAGCTGGACTCAAAGAAAAACAAGAAGAACAAAAAGAAAGAGGAGAAGAATGCAGGAACAAAGTGATTTCACATTCCAATCTGAGCGCTTTGCCGACATTCAACTTCTTCGCTATCAGGTTCCAGGATTCCAAGAACTTAATTTACGTCAGAAACTCTTTATCTACCACCTGAGCAGGGCGGCACTGCTGGGTCGTGACATACTGTGGGACCAGAACGGTGCCCACAATTTGCGTATTCGTCAGGTACTGGAGACTATTTACACCCAGTATCAGGGCGACCGTAACACCGAGGATTTCCAACAATTTACCACCTACCTGAAACGTGTCTGGTTCAGCAACGGCATTCACCATCATTACGGATACCAGAAGTTCACGCCCGGCTTCTCCCAACAGTTCTTTATGGATGCAGCCAAGGAATTAGGGTTGGATGTGAAGGATTTACTACCCATTATCTTTGACCCTTCCGTACTGAGCAAGCGTGTGAATCAGGCAGAGGGAGCCGACCTTCTGCTCACGTCAGCCAGCAATTACTATCAGGACGGCATCACGCAGGCTAAGGCAGAGGAGTTCTATGCCCGCCAGAAAGCAGAGGGAGATTCCCTGCGCCCTGTTATGTATGGCATGAACAGTCGTCTGGAGAAAAGACCCGACGGCACATTGTACGAGAACATCTGGCGCAGCGGAGGACTATACGGACCCATCATAGACCGTATCATTGCTGCTCTCAAGGATGCCCTGCCTTATGCAGAAAACCCGAAGCAGCAGGCTGTTATAGAAAAACTGATTGAATTCTATCAGACGGGCGACCTGAAGACCTTCGACGAATACACCATCCTTTGGGTACAGGACACAGAAAGCCAGGTGGACTTTACCAACGGATTTACTGAAGTCTATGGCGACCCACTGGGTCTGAAAGCCAGTTGGGAGGGATATGTCAACTTTGTGGATCCCGTTGCTACCCGTCGTTCCCAAGCGCTTAGTGATAATGCACAGTGGTTCGAGGACCATTCACCCATAGACCCTCGCTTCCGCAAGAAGGAATGCAAGGGTGTTTCTGCCAAGGTCATCAATGCTGCCATTCTGGGTGGCGACCTCTACCCTAGCAGTGCCATAGGCATCAACCTGCCCAACAGCAACTGGGTACGTGCTGAATACGGCAGCAAGAGCGTTACCATTGGCAATCTGACACATGCCTACGCTCAGGCAGCCAAAGGCAGCGGCCTGCGACAAGAGTTTGTCATTGACCCGCAGACCATTGAGTTGTTAGACAAATATGATAACATCTGTGACGACCTGCATACCGACCTGCACGAATGTTTAGGACATGGAAGCGGACAGTTGTTGCCTGGTATTGATCCTGATGCATTGAAAGCCTACGGCAGCACCATAGAGGAGGCACGTGCCGATCTCTTTGGTCTCTATTACCTGGCAGACGAGAAGTTGGTAGAGTTGGGACTCACCCCCAATGCTGAGGCTTACAAAGCACAGTATTACAGCTACCTGATGAACGGAGTGCTCACCCAGTTGGTACGCATTGAGAAAGGCGACCAGATAGAGGAAGCCCACATGCGCAACCGTGCCCTCATTGCCCGCTGGACACTGAAGAACTATCCTCAGGCTGCCCAACTCATAGAGAAAGACGGCAAGCATTACATACAGGTACACTCCTACCCCATGCTGCGTACCGCCTTTGCCACCCTGCTGGCAGAAATTCAGCGCATAAAGAGCGAGGGCGATTTAGCTGCTGCCCGTCAGCTGGTAGAGGAGTTCGGCGTTCAGGTAGACAAAGACCTACACCAGGAAGTGCTGGAGCGATACAAGAAACTGAACATCTCGCCCTACAAGGGATTCATCAACCCACAATATGAACTTGTCTATGATGCCAATGGCAACGTTACGGATGTAGAGATACGTTACGGCGAGTCCTATGACCATCAAATGCTACGATATGGAAAATTCTGAAATCAAAGATATAAAGAAGGAACTGCGTGCCGCCATGAACGGCATCCTCAGTGCTAAGATGCGCGAGGCAGGTGCACCCTACAAACTGGTGTTCGGCGTTGAATTGCCCCGCCTGCAAAGCATAGCAGCCGAGTTTCAACCCTCACGCGCACTGGCCCAGCAACTATGGAACGAGAACATCCGTGAATGCAAGCTCCTGGCTACCATGCTGATGCCTCCCGAGGAGTTCCTGCCCGAAGTGGCTGACATCTGGGTAGACGAGATTCCCACGGCAGAGGTGGCACAAATCCTCTGCATGCAGCTTCTCTGCAAGGAGACCTGGTGCGCTACCGTAGCCTTCGAGTGGATAGCCTCCCTCACCCCCATGCGTCAGTTATGCGGCTTCCTCTGCATAGCACGCCTACTGCAACAGGGAGCTCAGTTGCAGGAACGTTCCGCCAAAGAACTTCAGGATCAGGCACAATCCCTCCTCCCCACAGCCGATCTACCCCTACGCAAAGCTATCATAGCAGCCACCTCTTTCGTAGAGGAGTAGCCCCACCCCGTCCCTCCCCGAAGGAGAGGGAGAATCTGGTTAGAGGTTAGAGGTTAGAGGTTAGTGGTTAGAGGTTAGAGGTTAGCGAAATGTTCAATGGTCAACGCCGAAGGGGTCGCGAGCTGAAAGCGAGAACGAAGTGGCAATGGTCAAACTGTCGTCCTGCGCAAAGCGCATAACTTCCAGCCAGCAACGTTGGCGTAACTCCCTATTTAACTCCATTTTATAACTTCCGAGAGTTAAATTATATAAAACAAGAAAGAATAACGTAGAATATGAAGATACTTTTCCTGGGAGACGCCTCAATGGCACACTACAACCTGTCGCTCGGCCTGAGAGAACTGGGGCACGAGACATTGGTGATAAGCGAGAAACTGCGTTGGCGCGAATTCCCTCAAGATATCTTATTAGACCGTAAGCCTGGCAAATGGGGAAGCATCTGGTACCTGATACAGGTCCTGCTATTACTGCCCAGACTGAGGGGCTATGACATTGTGCAGCTGGTAGGTCCCAACTTCATGACGCTACGTAAGGAAAAGCTACGCTGGATATATGATTATCTGAGACGACACAACAAACGGGTTGTCATGACCGCCTTAGGCGACGACTACTATTGGGTTCACGGATGCTGCGACCTGAAGCTATTCCGTTACAGCGACTTCAACCTCGGCTCCACCGACCGTCGCCTGACCTACCCCTATGCCAAGAAGCAATATGAGGAATGGACCCTCCCCCTGAACAAGGAATTCAATGAATACATAGCCCGTACCTGCGATGCCATAACCCCCGTGCTGTACGAATACTGGCTTTGTTACCAGCAATACTGGAAGAACAAGACCACCTATATGCCTCTGCCTATCATGCCAGAGGAGAAATCCGCTGACAGCTTCAAGGTAGGAGACAAGATCCGTATCTTCCTGGGCATACAACGCAAACGCTCCAAGTACAAGGGAACGGATATTATGCGTAAGGCAGCAGAAGACATCGCTGCCAAGTATCCTGATAAGGTGGAGCTCACCATTGTAGAGAACCTGCCTTACGCAGAATATATCCAGAAGATGCAGAACCAGGATGTGCTCATAGACCAGCTGTACAGCTACACCCCTGCTATGAACGGACTGCTGTCGCTGTCCAAGGGTATCGTCTGCGTAGGTGGAGGCGAGCCGGAGATGTATCAGCTGTTGAACGAGACGGAACTGCAACCCATCATCAACGTAAAACCCTGTTACGAGTCGGTTTACGATGAACTGGAGAACCTTGTCCTGCACCCTGAGCGTATTCCCGAATTGAAAAGACAGAGCTATGAATTTGCGCAGCAACACCATCATTATATAAAAGTTGCACAGCGCTATCAGGAACTTTACAAATCACTTCTTAAAGAGGATTCTGAAGAGAAAAATCCTGTTTAATCAGAAAATTATTATACCTTTGTCGGGTAAAAAGAACTGACGAATGATTGTTTGTATAGCAGAGAAACCGTCCGTAGCCCGCGATATAGCCCACGTTTTGGGTGCCAACACCTCGCACGACGGATATATGGAGGGCAACGGATACCAAGTAACATGGACCTTCGGTCACCTTTGTGAACTGAAGGAGCCCCATGAATATACTCCCCTCTGGAAAAGCTGGAGCCTAAGCCAACTGCCTATGATTCCACCCCGTTTCGGCATCAAGTTGAAAGCCGACAAGGGCGTGGAGAAGCAGTTCAACACCATAGCCTCCCTGATGAGCCAAGCCGACGAGATTATCAACTGCGGTGATGCCGGCCAGGAGGGAGAGCTGATACAAAGATGGGTGATGCAGAAGGCTATGGCCAAATGCCCCGTGAAGCGTCTGTGGATCAGCAGCCTTACGGAAGAAGCCATCCGCGAAGGCTTCCAGAAGTTGAAGGACCAGACGGAATACCAGAGCCTGTATGAGGCTGGACTGATGCGTGCCATCGGCGACTGGCTGCTGGGCATGAATGCCACACGCCTCTATACCCAGAAATACGCCTACGGCAAACACCAGGTGCTGAGTGTGGGTCGTGTTCAGACTCCCACGTTAGCATTGATTGTGAACCGTCAGAAGGAGATAGAGAACTTCGTGCCACGCCAGTCGTGGATTCTTTCCACCTTATATAGGGATGTCAAGTTCAGCGCTATCATGCGCGATGAAGAGGCTGAAGCCGAAGAGGCTGCAGAGATAGCCGAAGCAGCCAAGCAAGGCAAGACGCTGAAGAGCAAAGGTCCCATCTACCGACTGATGGAAT
>JAEEGJ010027159.1_pt1 | contig 11523 bp, 7 predicted proteins | sample 8958761 | NCBI WGS metagenome assembly JAEEGJ01 (sample SAMN16246546, study PRJNA631951) | gut metagenome | biome: gut microbiome; feature: rumen; material: RS-attached | host: Bos | place: Iran: Karaj | collected 2018-10
CCCTCCTCGTTGGGGTATTTCTGTATCACCTATTTCAGGGTTCCCAGGAAGCTGTCTCGTTCTCCTACGTATAGTTGGCTCATGGCACGTATAAACATCATACGGGCACGGTTCTGTCCTTCGGGGAAGTTCTCGGTGCTGAACTGGTAGTTCTTTTCCACCTCGCTGTATTTATCTTCCTGATAAGCAGCATACGAGGCTGCATAAACAGAGTCCTCCACGTGTTTCCCGTCGCGTGCTATCATCTCGTAATTGGGGTTAGCCAAAAGAACTGCCAGTTTGGTTTCTGCAAACTGTTCCATCAACAAGGCCCTGTAATAATCCGCCTTCTCGGAATTTCCTAATCTGCCGTACAAAAGGAACAAGTGGTAGTATATGTTGTCTATTCCGTCACGTTCGGGGAAGTCGGAAAGTACACGCTGCATAGTTTCCTCTGCCAGGAGCCAGTTCTCTAATTTCTCCTGTTCCAGAATGCCCGCATTGTAAAGACCGTCGCTAAGGATTTGGTTAGAAGCCTCCATCTGTTCCTCTGTAAACGGAATCTGCTTTAGATAGTATTCCCTGTGATGAGGATCGTTTTCCAAAGAATCTTTCTTGGCTCGGTCAGCAGATAAAGTAGAGTCGGATTCTAAAGAACCGTATAAACTTTCATCATCACCTCCTTCCACTTGGCTGAATTCCATATCGTTATTTCCTGTAGCGGCAGCATACGATGCTTTGTTGCTAATACGCCATAGGTCCTCGTTTTTACGCTGTCCCCATCTGCGTTGGAATTCTTCAATACCGCGCTTCATTGTTGTGGGATTGTCGAAATACCAGGGGCCCTGTTGCTGGTTCCCGCCTGTTCCTGTGTTAGCGGCTATAGATTTGTTGTTCTGTGGTTGCTGGCCGTTGGCTGCAGGTTTTTGCCCGTTTGCGTTGGTGCCGTTCTGAGCTGCTTTCTTCTCTGCTTCTTTCTCTTCTTTTTTCAATTGCTCGATTACACGGTCTATGGCAGCCAGGTATTCTGCCTCGGGCATTTTTGCCAGGGCCTGCAGGCTGTCTTGCAGTTTTACTGCACTCAGATGAGGCTCAAGTTCGGTTAGAATCTTACTTCTACGCTCAGTTTCCTTGTATTCTTCGTGTTCTTTGTCCAAAATGCCAACACAGGCTTTATATGTACGGGCTGCATCAATGTACTTCTCCATTTCCCAGTACAGGTTACTCAGTTTCAGCAGCAGCATAGCTTTGTCCGGTCCATTCTTTGTTGCGTCCTTAACGCCTTTTTCCCAAGCATAGATACAGTGTGTAGTATCGTTTACTCCCATATATATATTGCCAAGAGCATAATAAACCTTGTCCAGGTAGTCCTTATTCTTATCGCTTTTTGCCATTCTTTTCAGCAACGATACCATTTGGTTGAATTTATCGCGAGGCATGACCTCCGTCTGTGCGATACGGGCGCTGAAGGCCATCTCGTATGGAGGGTTGGCACGCATTACCTTGGCATAGGCTTTGTAAGCCTCCTCATTTTGTCCTGTCTGTTGATATAGCTGTCCCAACAGGTAGTTCAGACGAGTTCTTTTCTGCTTCCGCTTAACATTTTTGATGGTGTTTTTCAGGTAGGGAATGGCTTCTTCGTACTGGCCGATTAGAATCTGATATGCAGCCATTGTGTTGGTCAGTTCTTGCTGACCTTCGCGTCCGATACTGTCGCGTTTCATCTTGTTAATTACATCTTCGGCATCGTATGCCCAGTCCAAGGCCACATAACATCTGGCCAATTTGGCTTTGGCGATGCTGGCAATATCGGGCTGTGCCTGATAAAGACGGATAATGTAGTTGTATGTGCTGGCCGCTTCGATGAATTCGCCTTTCTGGAATTGTGCTTCAGCCATCATCAGCCAAGCATGGTACATGTAGGGGTTAAATTCCTTGCGGGCTAAAAAAGCCTTCATTTTCTCGTCCTTCTTTTGACTTGGCTTCACCGTAGGACGTTTCTTCATGCTGTGCAGCTTGATGGCTTTCTCGCACTTGGTGATGGTTGTTTCGTAGTTACTCTTTCCTACACCTGCTGTTGTCTTATTTGTACTGATGTACATGGGAAGCATCCGGTTGTAATCATCTTGATGCGATTTCATCTGTGCTTCCTCGCCGTCCAAATAAGCCACTTCTCCATTGTACAATGTGTTGAAGTGGGCTGTCATAGCGTGATAGAAACGGGTGGTAGGCGTATTTTTCTTTATGGAGCAAGCAGAAATGACACAAAGCAGCATGAGCATGAGTATCCCCATGCTTATACTGTTTTGTGTGAATTGTCTCTTTTCCATGTATTTTTAATAACGTGCGCGCGATGCATTTTATTGTATTGAAGCTCTTATTTCAGGTCTGTTGGTCCGAATTTGTCCATGTCATTGTAGTCCAGATTCTCACCGGCCATACCCCAAATGAAGATGTAGTTGCTGGTGCCGGCTCCTGCATGAATGCTCCATTCCGGCGAAATGACAGCTTGTTCGTTATGCAGCCAAATGGGACGTGTTTCCTTGGGCTCGCCCATAAAGTGACAGACGGCCTGTTTCTCAGGAACATTAAAGTAGAAATAAGCCTCCATTCTGCGCGAATGTGTGTGGGCTGGCATTGTGTTCCAGACACTACCGGGTTTCAGCTCGGTCATTCCCATTTGCAACTGGCAAATCTGGTTGTCCATACTCTTGGCTACAATCAACTGGTTGATAACGCGGGCATTGCTTTCCTCCATGGAGCCAGCCTCTATGTAGCAACCTTTCTTACGCAAGTCTTCCAAAGTAACTTTGCGGGCAGGGTAAGAGGTGTGAGCCGTTGCTGAGTTAAAGTAGAAGTGTGCAGGCTGACTGGGGTCGTTGGATGCGAAGTAAACCTCATGCTTCCCGCTGCCTACATATAGGGCCTCCTTGTATTTCAACTCATATGTCTTTTCTTTACTGCCCTCTTTAACGGTAACAGTACCTGTTCCGCCTACATTGATGATTCCTATTTCTCTTCTTGACAGAAAGTTGGGAGCCTTCAGGTACTCAAAGGTCTCCAACTGTAGGGCTTTGTTGTTTACGGGCATAGCACCGCCAACGATAAAGCGGTCGTGCATGGTATAAACAATGTTTATCTCGTCAGCTGAGAATACTTTCTCAATAGCAAAAGCCTGCCTAAGGCGATTTGTGTCGTATGTGCGAACATCCTCGGGATGAGTGGGGTAACGCAATTCATAATTAGTATGATTCTGTGCCATAAGCATAGTGGATGTCAAAAGCAATCCTGTTATTAAAGTCTTTTTCATATTATTCATTCTTTTATTTTTCACTTTTCACTTTTCTTTCTATTCCAAACGAGTAGATATGCCATCAGCAACCCTGCGGCAAAAGCAAAGAACTTATTGCCCACAAATACATGATACCATACCCAGCACATAAGGCTGGAGGCAAAGTCGAGTGCTGCACCTGCGCTAAAACCTTCAGGAATGCGTACTGAGGCATCCTCTGGGTGTAAGGCAGCAACAGAATTGGCTGCCATTGTGAAGGCGTCGGCAATGTTGGTAACAAAGTACAGACCACATACCAGCGCTACCAGTCCTATAATGAAGGTTTTCACCACATTACCCTTTGTAATAGGCAGCACAACGGGAAACAGGTAGAACATACCGGCCAGTGATGCCAATGGCAGGAACTTGTTGCCTGGCAGTACTACCGAAAGCAGCAGCACAACGGGAATGAGCAGCAGAGAAACAACCAGCGTAGTGGGATGACCAATCACCAAGGCCGGACTCATACCTATGTACAGCTTTACCTTGTCGCCAAACTTGCTGGAAATCATCTTCCTGGTAGCATCAGAGATGGGAATAAGGCCGTCGATAAACAGGCGGGTAATGCGAGGTATCAATTCCATTACGGCACCCATTTTCACACCCAGAACCAAGATGTCCTTCACATCGTATCTGGCCAGCAGACCTATGCCGCAACCCACTATCACACCTAAGAACAGCGGTTCGCCCAGAATGCCGAACTTCTTCTTCATTCCTTCTGCGTCAATGTCCAATTTGCTGAAGCCGGGAATGAAGTCGAGCAACTTGTTTACAACAACGGCAAACGGAACAAATCCCTGACAGAAAGGCTGGGGGATAGAGATTCCTTCCATCCCGTCGTAATACTTCTGAAAATCCTCTGCCGTACGGTCGGCCATAATCAGCGTCAGCATGTAGCAGAAGATGGCAGCACTGAATCCAAGGGCCAGATTGTCCGTAGTAAAATAGACAATGGAACCTAAGAAGGCAAAATGCCAGTAGTTCCACAGGTCGATGTTCACGGTACGCGTAGTACGAGTGAGCAGCATCAGCACATTAATGGCCAGACAGACGGGGATGATAAAGGCTCCTACTGCCGTGTTGTATGCTACAGAAGCAGCAGCCGGCCAACCCATATCAAAGATGCCCAGTTGCAGGTCGTACACACCCACAACGGTCTCCAAGGCAGGGCCCAGCGCACTTGTCAGCAAGCCTGTCACTACGGAAAGCCCCACAAATCCTACACCTACGTACAGACCCGACAGCAATGCTTTTCCTGGCTTAATGCGCAGCAGCAGTCCCAGCAGCGTAAAGATGATGGGCATCATAACGGCTGCGCCCAGACTTATAATGTACGAGAACCAGTTTTCCATATCACTTGGGTTGTTTTCCTATGTAGGCAAGGATGCCGCCATCCACGTACAGGATATGTCCGTTCACAAAATTCGAAGCGTCAGAGGCAAGGAACACAACGGGACCTTTCAGGTCTTCAGGTGTTCCCCAGCGGGCAGCGGGTGTCTTGGAAACAATGAATGAGTCAAACGGATGTCGGCTCCCATCGGGCTGTGGCTCACGCAATGGAGCGGTCTGCGAGGTAGCAATATAGCCTGGTCCGATACCGTTGCATTGGATGTTGTACTCACCGTATTCCGAGGCAATGTTGCGTGTCAGCATCTTCAGACCGCCCTTGGCAGCAGCGTAGGCCGATACCGTCTCGCGTCCCAGCTCACTCATCATGGAGCAGATGTTGATTATCTTGCCGTGTCCCTTTCGAATCATACCGGGAATCACCGTTTTTGATACAATGAAGGGAGCCGTAAGGTCGGTATCCACCACCAGTCGGAATTCTTCTAATTCCATTTCGTGCATGGGAATCCTGCGGATGATACCGGCATTGTTTACCAGAATATCCACCGTTCCCACTTCCTGCTCAATCTTCTCAATCATTGCCTTTACCTGAGCCTCGTCGTTCACGTCACATACAAAGCCGTGCGCCTCAATGCCTTTTTCCTTGAAGGCTGCCAACGCTTTATCCACATGCTCTTGGTTGCGACTGTTGAACACCACTTTGGCTCCTGCTTCTCCTAAGGCTTCCGCCATCGAGAAGCCTATACCGTGCGCTGCGCCAGTTACCAGCGCCACCTTACCAGTTAAAGAAAAATCAATCATGTTGTTATTTGTTAGTTATCAAGTTGTTTGTTTTTGTTTTCGTTTTCGTTTAAAAAAACCTTCTCTCTCCCACCAACAGGAATACCTCATCTTTTACAACGTCTGGCAGATTTACTTGCCTGAGTTGCAGACTGCGTACCCATCCTGCCACCTCTTCAGAGCGCATGGTGTACAGCACATTGCGGAACTCCTCTGCTTCCTCCTCAGTATAATCATCTCCGCTACGACCCTTAAAACGGTCCAGTTCCTCATCATCGTAGTATTCTATCTGTTTGCTTACGGCGGCCAAAAGGCTTTCCTTCTCGCACACCTCATGTTGGCCGCAACACTCCATATCGGCAGGGTTTACTATAGGCTCCTCCTTGGGAGCGTGCCTGTAATGCCACCAACTGACGATGCCGGCTATTAGGCCTAACACCGCGAGGGCGATTAACATGTAGAGTACTATCAGCATATCTTAAAACCAACTTTTTTCAGGTCTTCCCAGAAGGCAGGATAGCTTTTGCTTACTACCTCGGGGTTGTTGATACGCAGGCAACCCAACTTCATGGCACAAGGTGCAAAGGCCATAGCCATGCGGTGGTCCTCGTAGGTGTCAATGGCTGGGTTTTCCTGAGCCTCGCATCGTTCACCGTTCCAGTAAAGGATGCAGTCGTCCTGCACCTGAATGTCATAGCCCAGTTTGCGCAGCTCCGTTCGTAAGGCATGTATGCGGTCCGTCTCTTTTATCTTCAGACTCTGCAAGCCCGTAAAGCGGAATGGAATCCCCAACATAGCGCAGGTAACCACAAGGGTCTGAGCCAGATCGGGCTGGTTCACAAAGTCGTAATCCATGCTGCTGCAGGGAGTTCCGCTACGCGAGAGTCTTACGCGCTCTGCACCTTCCGCATCTTTCTCGAAGGTGGTTTCTATGCCCAACGGGCGGAATATCTGGCTGATAGCCGAGTCCCCTTGCAGACTCTTGGCAAAGAGCGCAGGCAACACCATGCAGGGAGCCTTATCCTCCGTCAGCGCCATCATCTGATACCAGTAGCTGCTGGCACTCCAGTCATTCTCTATAAGATAAGGTATAGTTTGGTAGCCGCCAGGCATCACCTTCAGTTCGTGGTCCGATGTCCATACAGCTTTAGCGCCAAAGTCGCGCATAATGCTCAGCGTCATCTCTATGTAAGGCCTACTTACCACATTCCCCGTTAGCGTCAGCATGAGTCCCTCCTCCATTACGGGACCTATCATCAGCAGGGCACTGATGTACTGGCTGCTCACATTGCCGGGCAGTTCCAAATGCCCGCCTTTGTGCCTGCCACCTGTGATGCGCAGGGGTGGGAAACCCTCCTCGCCGGCATATTCCACTTGGGCACCCAACAGCCTGAGGGCTTCCACCAGAATCCCTATGGGACGGTGGCGCATACGCTCCGTTCCTGTAATGATGTGCGTGCCAGGTGCCACGCTCAGGTAAGCTGTCAGGAAGCGCATAGCCGTTCCAGCTGCCATAATGTCTATGGTATCAGGCATTTCTGTAAGGGCGCGAACCATCACAAACGTGTCGTCGCAGTCCGAAATGTTCTTGAGAACAGTTCCGAAAGACTCTTTTTCTAACCTTCCGCCGCTTGCCAGCGCGTGAATGATAAGAGCCCTGTTGCTGATGCTTTTGCTGGCTGGAAGAATCACTTCGGCCTGCATTTTTTTGGGAGGGAAAAGGTTTATGGCCATCCTTTCTATTGCAATTTATATCTATTTTGAGTACAAAAGTACACAAAAATTTGCAAATAACAAAATAATGTCCTACCTTTGCACCCACAAAACGTAAGGAACGGGATGTAGCGCAGTTGGTAGCGCACACGTCTGGGGGGCGCGAGGTCGCAAGTTCGAGTCTTGTCATCCCGACCTGAAAAAGGAGCGAAGCACAAAAGCATCGCTCCTTTTTTTGTGTCATGAGGTTATGAGGTTGTGTGTGTGGGGTGAGGTGATAATACCTTAAACCTATAAGCGAAGCGACCTTAAGACCTGACACCTGACGAAATTGGAGCTTGCGAAATTCGAATTATCTTAGCATTTTTTTTTTTCTTCGTGGTTCTGAAATTTGGTTTTTCAATCGGCTTTTGCTATCTTTGCAGCCAAAATTATCCTAAAAACCAACCGATAATGAAAATTAAGACCGTTTTTCTTGTCTTTTTTATCGCTCTCTCTGCCTCTGCGCAGACGGCTAAAATGGTAAAGGCCCATAACATCGAGGCCACACAAACCAATTACATTAATAATAAGGCTCCACTGCCTGCCAACCCTTTTCTGAAGCTTCCAGTAAATGCTATCACTCCACGCGGTTGGGTGGGCGAGATGCTGCAACGACAGAAGAACGGCCTGAGTGGTAACTTAGGTGAAATCAGCGACTGGCTGGACAAGAAAGGCAATGCCTGGCTGGAGAGTGGTGGTTCGCATGGTTGGGAGGAGGTTCCCTACTGGCTGCGCGGCTACAGCAATCTGGCTTATATCTTAGGCGATAAGGCCATGCTGGACGAGACAAAGTTCTGGGTAGAGGCTATCATCAAGAGTGCTCAGCCCGACGGTTATTTCGGTCCTGTGAATGAGGATAAGAACGGACGCCGTGAGCTCTGGGCAAATATGCTTGCCTTGCAGATTTTGCAAGATTACTACGACTATAGCGGTGATGAGCGCGTGCTCCAGGTAATGAAGGGTTACTTTCAGTGGGAAATGCAATACCCCAAGGAAAAGTTCCTGCGTGACTACTGGGAGAACAGCCGAGGCGGTGACAACCTGCTGTCCGTCATCTGGCTTTATAACCGCACGGGTGAGAGTTGGCTGCTGGACCTTTGCCATAAGATTCACCAATGTACTGCTAACTGGATGCAGGAGAGCGGTCTGCCTAACTGGCATAATGTGAATGTTGCCGAGTGCTTCCGCGAACCCGCCGAATACTTCCTTGTAAGCAGAGACCCTGCTGCCCTCAAGGCTACCTATAATGATTACAGCCTCATCCGTCGCATTTACGGTCAGGTGCCTGGTGGGATGTTCGGAAGTGATGAGAACTGCCGTCATGGCTACATCGACCCCCGACAAGGTACAGAAACCTGTGGCTTTGTGGAGCAGATGCTTAGCGATGAGATTCTGATGGCGCAGACAGGCGATCTGCTGTGGATGGAGAATCTGGAGGATGTGGCCTTTAACAGTTATCCTGCTGCTTTGACAGATGACATGCGTGCCCTGCGTTATCTGACCTGCCCCAATCAGGTGCAGGCCGACTCGAACAACCACAATCCGGGTGTGGACAACAGCGGCCCCTTCTTCTGTATGAATCCTTTCAGCAGTCGTTGTTGCCAGCATAACCATGCGATGGGTTGGCCATACTACAGCCAGAACTTGGTATTGGCAAGTGCCGATGGCGGAGCAGCCTGCCTGATCTATGCCGACTGCAAGGCTACACTGAAAGTGGCTGACGGTCAGACCGTAACCATCGATGAGCAGACGAACTATCCCTTCAGCGAGGACATCCTGCTTACCATCGGTGGCCTGAAGAAGAACCAGACGGTCAACTTCCCTCTATACTTACGTATTCCCACTTGGACAAAGGGAGCCCACGTAACCGTGAACGGCAAGACTGTAGATTGTCAGGTAAGGAGTGGTTTGTTGCAAATTAGGAACGAATGGAAAAACGGTGACGAGGTGAAGCTATTCTTCCCCATGCGCCTTACCAAACGTGTGTGGGCGCTGAACAAGAACAGCGTGAGCGTGAACTACGGCCCCATCACCATGAGCTTACAGATTAAAGAAAGGTATGAGCAGAAGGACAGCCGCAAGACGGCCATCGGCGACTCGCATTGGCAGGAAGGTGCTGATGCCAGCAAGTGGCCGACCTTTGAAATATATGCCGACAGCCCTTGGAACTATGCTTTGGTGGAGAACCTGCACAACATGAAAGTAGAGAAGCGGGCTTGGCCAGAGAACAACTATCCCTTCAACCACGAGAATGCACCTCTCCGCATAAAAGCCCGTGGTGCCCGTGTTGAGGGTTGGGGGCAGGATGTTACCGGTCTTTGCCAGATTCTGCCTGATGCCAGCGCCAAACGAGGTAGGGTGGAGGAGATTACCCTCATCCCCATGGGAGCAGCAAGGCTGAGAATATCGGCGTTTCCGCCAATAAAATAGGGCCCCTCTCCCTAATCCTCCCCCAAATGGGAGGGCTATATATTCAGAATAATCAGAAAACCAATAAATTAATATGAGAAAAAGAATCTTATCCGCATTCCTGTTTGTTGCCACGATGGCTTGCGCACAGACAGCAGAGTTTTTCAAACCTTATGCCAGTACAGACCTGCGTCTGCCTTCTGTACCTCTGGTAGTTAATGACCCCTATTTCTCCATTTGGTCGCCCTATGATAAGCTGACCGATGGAACCACCCGTCACTGGACCAACGACGAGAAGCCCATCCTGGGTCTTCTGCGTGTTGACGGCAAGGCTTACCGTTTCATGGGTGCTGAGCAGAACTATGTACTCTCTTCTATCGCTCCTATGTCCGATGAAGAGCGTTGGGAAGGAAAGGTTTCCTACCAGAAGCCTGCCGACGGTTGGCAGAAGGAGAACTTCAACGATGCCAATTGGAGTACTGAGAAGGCTGCCTGGGGAACAGAAGGCGAGAACATCAGCAACCGTCGTTTTGGCCGTCAGGGTTCGGATATCTACATTCGTCGCGAGGTGGAACTGACAGCCCAGCAACTGCAGGAGGACCTGTATGTGAAGTATTCACATGATGATGTCTTTGAACTCTACATCAATGGAACCAAGGTGGCCGACACAGGCGAGACTTGGGTGAATGGTGTTGTGCTGCATCTCGAGAGCGACCTGAAGAACCTTCTGCATGCCGGCAAGAACATCATCTCTGCCCACTGCCACAACACCACAGGCGGTGCCTACGTCGATTTCGGTCTGTTCAAGAACATCAGGCCCAGAGGTGCTGAAATCCAGGTGGCTGAGCAGAAGAGTGTAGATGTGTTGGCAACCAACACTTATTATACATTTGCCTGCGGACCCGTTGAGTTGAATGTAGTCTTCACCGCTCCTATGCTGATTGACGACTATGACCTTATCTCTATGCCCATTAACTACATTTCTTATCAGGTACGTGCTACCGATGGCAAGAAGCACAATGTACAGGTGTACATCAGCGCCAACCCCTTGCAGACTGTGAACAAGGATACACAGGCCACTATTACCACTATGGGTAACGAGAAGGGCGTGCGGTACGTTCGCACCGGTACCATTGAGCAGCCCATCCTGGCTAAGTCGGGCGACGGCATCTGCATCGACTGGGGTTACTTCTACATTCCTGCTATCAACGGTCAGGTGATGATGGGTGACGCCTCCGAGGTTCAGGACAACTTTGTGGGGACCGGTCGTACCTTCCGTCAGGGGCAGCGCGGTCAAGGTGGCCCTCGTTCTCAGATGGGTCAGCGCGGTGGCTTTGGTCAGTGGAACCGTGGCATCATTGCCCGCAAGCCTGCCGAGATGCCAGTTTTGGCTTATACCCACGACTTTGGTTCTGTAGAGACTGCCAGCAGCTTCATGATGATGGGCTATGATGAAATCGAGGATATCGAGTACTTCTACAACCGCTATAAGGGCTATTGGGCTCATGGTGGCAGCGTGACGATCTTCGATGCCTTCAAGAATATGCAGAACGGTTATGCCAGTATTATGCAGCGCTGCCGTGCCTTCGATAAGATGATCTACGATGACGGCTTCAAGTCGGGTGGCAAGGAGTATGCCGAGATTCTCTCCGGTTCTTACCGCCATGTGATGGCTGCTCATAAGCTGTTCCAGGACAAGGACGGTAACCTCTTGTGGTTCTCTAAGGAGAATAACTCTAATGGTTGCGTGAACACCGTCGACCTTACTTATCCTGAGGCTCCCTTAGTACTCTGCTACAATCCCAACCTGCAGAAGGCTATGATGACCTCTATCTTCGACTATAGCAAGAGCGGCCGTTGGACAAAACCCTTTGCCGCTCACGACCTGGGTCAGTATCCTTTGGCCAACAAACAGGTATATG
>JAEEGJ010027164.1_pt1 | contig 11521 bp, 8 predicted proteins | sample 8958761 | NCBI WGS metagenome assembly JAEEGJ01 (sample SAMN16246546, study PRJNA631951) | gut metagenome | biome: gut microbiome; feature: rumen; material: RS-attached | host: Bos | place: Iran: Karaj | collected 2018-10
GTGGCGGAGATATGCTCATGACCACCTATTCCCTGCCCATCAAGGACCTCTCCGGCCGCGTCGCCGCCGTTCTCACCGCCGATATCTCCCTGGAATGGCTCACGGACCTTGTGGGCAATATGAAAGTGTACCCGTCGGCCTTCAGCATGATGGTAAGCCGCGAGGGTAAGATAATGGTGAGCCCTGCGGAAACACTTGTGATGAGAAGGACTGTGGACGACGCCATCGCCACGCTGGAAGACACGGCGGCGCTGAAGGGCATCAACCGGGCCATGCTCTCCGGCAAGAAGGGGAGCGCATCCTTCAATTACGAAGGCTCCAAGAACCATGTTTTCTTTGCCCCGGTGGAAAGGACCGGCTGGTCAATGTCCATCATCGTCCCTGACAACGATATTTACGGTAACGTAAAAAGGGTGGGCTTCATGGTCTCGATCCTTCAGATCCTTGGCCTTCTAATGCTTATCCTTCTGCTTCGTGGCGTCATACTGAGTCTCCTCAAGTACAAGAACATGAATGACGCCCGGGAAAGGATGCAGAGCGAGCTCCATGTTGCTTCCGGCATCCAGATGGCCATGGTGCCCAAGATTTTCCCTCCTTTCCCGGAGAGGAAAGACATAGACATGTCGGCGGCTATCGTCCCTGCAAAAGAGGTGGGGGGAGACCTGTACGATTTCTATATCCGTGACGAAAAACTGTATTTCTGCATAGGAGACGTTTCCGGAAAGGGCGTTCCGGCCTCTCTGGTGATGGCGGTGACAAGGAGTCTGTTCAGGGCGGAATCGGCCCACGAGGATAGCCCTGCCAAGATCCTGGAGGCAATGAACAACTCAATGGCGGAGGCCAACGAGAACAACATGTTCGTCACTTTCTTCTGCGGCATCCTGGACCTTGGAACCGGGCGTCTGCGCTACAGTAACGCCGGTCACAACGCGCCCATGATGCTCACGGACCGCAAGAGTTTCCTTCCCGTTCATCCCAACCTCCCCCTTGGCATCATGGTAGGAATGGAGTATCAGGACCAGGAAACCATGATGGAGTATGACGATGCCATCTTCCTCTACACGGACGGTCTCACCGAGGCGGAAAATATGAATCACGAACTCTTCGGGGAAGAGCGCATGGACAAGGTGCTTTCCTGCCGCCGCAGCGCCCAGGGGCATCTTGAGGCCATGCAGGAGGCTGTTTCCGAATTTGTGGGCGACGCCCCTCAGAGCGACGACCTCACAATGCTGTTCATCCACTATCTGAGCAAGGTCCATAACCTTGTGCTCAAGAACAGGGTTGAGGAACTGTCCCGCCTGGAAGCGTTTATGGACAGCGTGGCAGAGGGCTGCAACATGGATCCGGCCACTGCCACAAACATTAACCTCGCCCTGGAGGAGGCGGTCACGAATGTGGTGATGTATGCCTATCCGGAGGGCACGGAAGGAGAGGTGGACATAGAAGCGATAATCGTTGACAACACCCTCCGTTTTGTGGTTTCGGACGACGGTAAGCCCTTTGATCCCACCATTGCTCCTGAAGCCGATATTACACTTGGCGTGGAGGACAGGCCTGTGGGCGGGCTTGGCATATTCCTTGTGCGCAAGATTATGGACAAGGTTGAATACAGTCGTGAGAACGGCCGAAACCGCCTGATTATGACAAAAAATCTATAATTCTGAGTTATGGAAATCAGTATAAGCAAAAACGCAGAAGTAACCACCGTGTGTTTCATCGGCCGCCTGGATACACCGGCCTCAATTGAGGTCTCAAAGCAGCTGGAGCCTGTGATGGAGGACGCTTCGGGCAAGATAGTCCTGGACTGCTCCCAGATGTCGTACATTTCCTCTTCGGGCCTCAGGATTTTCCTTAATATCCGCAAGGCTGCCGCAGCAAAGGGCGGCAGCGTGGTGGTAAAGGGAATCATTCCGGAGATCCGCAATGTCTTTATGATGACAGGTTTTCTGAACCTGTTCACAGTAGAAGAATAACTACGGACCTCCGGCCCTTAGAACCGGAAGTCCCTTTCTCCGTTTTCTATGCGCTGGAGGCGGTCCCGGGTGATTTCCCGGGTCCTTTCCAGCGGAATGTCCAGCAGGCCCTTCTGAATGAGGGCTTCGCCTGCTGCACGTGTTTCCGGCGAGGCGTAGTCCATGAGGTATTCCTTGAGAGTCATGAGTGCGTTCGGAGTGCAGCAGAGACTTATCTTGCCGCTCTTGCAAAGGCTCATGAAACGGTCTCCGGTGCGGCCCTCGCGGTAGCAGGCGGTGCAGAATGAAGGGATATGGTCCTTTTCCAGCAGCCAGCGCACCACATCGTCAAGGGTACGGGTGTCCGACACGTCAAACTGGGCGGTCTCGTTATGGCGCTCCACGGTGGTGTAGCCGCCAACGCTGGTGCGTGAGCCGCCGCTTATCTGGGAGATGCCGCAGTCCAGGAGCATGCCCCTCATCTTTGCCGATTCCCGGGTGGAAATGATCATTCCCGTATATGGCACCGCAATGCGGAGCACGGCCACCAGCTTGTGGAAAATGTTGTCCGGGAGGGCGTCCTTGAAATCTTCCACTGAGATATCGTCCGCAGGGCAGATGCGCGGGACGGAAATGGTGTGGGGGCCCACTCCCCAGACGGCCTCCAGGTGCTCTGCGTGCATAAGGAGACCTACAAGCTCGTACATGTAGCCGCTGAGGCCGAACAGGACGCCTATTCCCACGTCGTCGCAGCCGCCTTCCTGGGCGCGGTCCATGGCCTCCGTATGCCAGTTGTAATTGCTCTTGGGGCCGGTAGGGTGCAGCCTCTGGTAGTTCTCCTTGTTATAGGTTTCCTGGAACAGGATATATGTGCCGATGCCTGCGGCCTTGAGCTTTCGGAAACTCTCCACGTCAGTTGCGGCAATGTTGATGTTCACCCTGCGGATGGAGTTTCCGCCCTCGTTTACGCTGTATATGGTCTTGATGGACTCAAGGATATACTCCAGCGGGTTGTTTACCGGGTCTTCTCCGGCTTCAACCGCAAGGCGCTTGTGGCCCATGCGTATAAGGGCGCGGACCTCCTGGGCTATTTCCTCCTGGGAGAGTTTCTTGCGGGGAATGGTGCGGTTCTTATAGTGGTAAGGGCAATATACACAGCCGTTTACGCAATAGTTTGAAAGGTACAGCGGGGCAAAAAGCACTATGCGGTTGCCGTAGAACTTATGCTTTATTTCCTTTGCAAGGGCAAAGAGACGGTCTTCCAGCGTGGGGTCTTCGCAGGCCATCAGGATTGCAGCCTCCCTATGGGTGAGCCCCTTGCAGAGAGCTCCTTTTTCAAGTATTGCCTCTACGCGAGCGTGGTTCTTTGACTCGCGGGAAGCCTCTTCAAGGCTTTCCAGGATTTCGTCATGATTTATGAAATCATCGGCGTGAGTTGACGAAGGATTGTACATTAATTATAAGTGTTTTATCATAATAAGACGATTACGGCCGTTTTCCCGGCGGTACTCTATATCGTCCATAATCTTGCGTACCAGGAATATTCCAAGACCTCCTATGGGCCTTTCATCGGCCCCGAGGGTGACGTCCGCTTCCGGTGCGGTGGTGGGGTCGAAGGGCTGGCCATCGTCAGAGATTACAAACTGCAGGCAGTCTTCACGAATCTTTGCCTCTATGTCAACCTCCCCTTCCGTACCCTCCGGATATGCATACATCACCACGTTGGTCACTGCTTCCTCAAGGGCCAGGTTAACGTTTGTTGCCGTGGCCGGATCCATGTTGCAGCCCTCTGCAACTGTATCCATGAAGCCTTCCAGACGGGACAGTTCCTCCACCTTGTTCTTGAGCACAAGGTTGTGGACCTTGCTCAGATAGTGGATGAAGAGCATCGTGAGGTCGTCGCTCTGGGGAGCGTCGCCAACAAAGCCGGCGACGGCCTCCTGCATGGCCTCAAGGTGGCCCTGGGCGCTGCGGCGGCAGGAAAGCACCTTGTCCATGCGCTCTTCTCCGAAGAGATCGTGATTCATGTTCTCCGCCTCCGTGAGGCCGTCGGTATAGAGGAAGATGGCATCGTCATACTCCATCACGGTTTCCTGGTCCTGGTATTCCATTCCGGACATTATGCCAAGCGGTAGGTTGGGATGTACGGGAAGGAAGCTCTTATGGTCAGTGAGCATCATGGGCGCATTGTGACCGGCGTTACTGTAGCGCAGACGGCCGGTTCCAAGGTCAAGTATTCCGCAGAAGAACGTGACGAACATATTGTTCTCGTTGGCCTCCGCCATTGAGTTGTTCATTGCCTCCAGGATCTTTGCAGGACTCTCCTCGTGGGCCGATTCCGCCCTGAACAGACTCCTTGTCACCGCCATCACCAGGGAGGCGGGAACACCCTTTCCGGAGACGTCTCCTATGCAGAAATAGAGTTTTTCGTCACGGATATAGAAATCGTACAGGTCTCCTCCCACTTCTTTTGCGGGGACGATGGCCGCAGACATGTCTATGTCTTTCCTCTCCGGGAAAGGAGGGAAAATCTTGGGGACCATTGCCATCTGGATGCCCGAGGCAATGTAGAGCTCGCTCTGCATCCTTTCCCTGGCGTCGTTCATGTTCTTATACTTGAGCAGGCTCAGTATGACGCCACGGAGCAGAAGGATAAGCATCAGAAGGCCAAGGATCTGAAGGATCGAGACCATGAAGCCCACCCTTTTTACGTTACCGTAAATATCGTTGTCGGGGACGATGATGGACATCGACCAGCCTGTCCTTTCCACCGGGGCAAAGAATACATGGTTCTTGGAGCCTTCGTAATTGAAGGAGGCGCTTCCTTTCTTGCCGGAAAGCATGGCCCGGTTGATGCCCTTCAGCGCCGCCGTGTCTTCCAGCGTGGCGATGGCATCGTCCACCGTCCTTCTCATCACAAGTGTTTCCGCAGGGCTCACCATTATCTTGCCTTCACGGCTCACCATCATGCTGAAGGCCGACGGATACACTTTCATATTGCCCACAAGGTCCGTGAGCCATTCCAGGGAAATATCGGCAGTGAGCACGGCGGCCACGCGGCCGGAGAGGTCTTTGATGGGCAGGGAATAGGTGGTCATGAGCATGTCTCCGCCACCTTCGTCTATGTATGGCTCCGACCAGTAGCCTTCTCCGGTTTCCAGCGGCTTTCGGAACCATTCCTGTGAAGGGTAATCGTACTCCTCGGTAGCAAGGCTCTTAAGCGCAGTCTCTCCCGTTTCCGGATTCTTGAAGGTATATGGCGCGAACAAAGGTGCATTCTTGTAATAACCGGGAACAACGGCCACCGTGGAACCCACGATTACCGGATTACCGCTTACGACAAGCCTTGTGACTGCGCCCAGGCTGTCCGGGTACTCCAGACACCAGCGGGCTATCCATTCGCTTCCGCGGACTGCGGTTTCCGCCTGGTCGACGACGTTCAGGATGCGCAGCTTGGTATTCTCCAGCTGGCTTTCCGCCCTCAGGGTTGCCTCCTCGCGTATTGCCTTGCGGGAAAAGTAATACTGCACCAGCGCCGTAGCCTCCAGCGTAAGGGCGGCTATTATCACCACTAACAGACCGGCCCTTGCCGACTGCTTCAAAAGCGACTTGTCAAATACTTCCGTAACCTTCATCGATCCCGTATGTTTTAGCGTTAATTATGCAAGTTAGCACTTTTCTCACAAAAACACAAAAAAAAGCCAGCCTTAATGGCTGGCACTTGAAGTGGCCCCTGCAGGATTTGAACCTGCGACCCACGGATTATGAGTCCGCTGCTCTAACCGCTGAGCTAAGGGGCCGGTGACAATTTGTCGGGACGTAAAGTTAGCAATCTTTCCGACAAATTGCAACTTGATGCCGAGGAATTAACCTCAGACCTTAATCTCAACCTCTACTCCGGAAGGAAGCTCCAGCTTCATGAGGGCGTCGACGGTCTTTGCATTGCTGTCGTCGATGTCGATGAGGCGGACATAGGAGTCGAGTTCGAACTGCTCGCGGCTCTTCTTGTTGACGAAGGTGGAGCGGTTCACAGTGAAGATCTTCTTGTTGGTGGGAAGAGGAATGGGACCTACAACCTTTGCACCCGTTGCCTTCACTGTATCTACGATCTTGACGGCAGACTTGTCTACCAGCATGTGATCGAAGGATTTAAGCTTGATTCTGATTTTCTGGCTCATATCACTAATACAATTTTTACTTTTTGCTAAATGTTACTCTTCGTCAAGGGGACGGTATCCGCTCTTCTCCACGATTTCCTTTGCCAGGTTGGCAGGGACCTCTGCGTAGTGGTCGAATGTCATGGTGCTGGTTGCGCGTCCGGAGGACAGCGTACGCAGCACGGTGACATAACCGAACTGCTCAGAGAGCGGAACGTATGCCTTGACGATGCGTGCTCCGTTGGCGGTGGAGTCCATTGCCACAATCTGGCCGCGGCGGCGGTTGAGGTCTCCCACGATGTCTCCCATGTACTCTTCCGGAGTAACTACCTCAAGGCTCATGATGGGCTCGAGGAGTACCGGATGGCACTTGGGGCAGGCATGGCGGAATGCCATGCGTGCAGCCAGCTCGAAGGAGAGCTGGTCGGAGTCTACGGGGTGATAGCTGCCGTCAAGGAGCTCCACTTTCAGGGCCGGGACCTCATACCCAGCCAGGACACCGTTTGCCATGGCCGATACGAAACCCTTTTCAACTGAAGGGATGAACTCCTTGGGGATGTTGCCGCCTTTGACCGAATTGATGAACTGAAGACCCTGTACGCCTTCGTCGGCAGGAGAGATGTTGACAATGATGTCTGCGAACTTTCCGCGTCCGCCGGTCTGCTTCTTGAAGACCTCGCGGAGCTGGTATGCGGTAGTGATGGACTCCTTGTAGTTGACCTGAGGTGCACCCTGGTTGATATCTACGCCGAACTCCCTGCGGAGACGGTCTACGATAATGTCCAGATGGAGCTCTCCCATACCGCTGATGACGGTCTGGCCGGTCTCCACATCGGACTTGACGGTGAAGGTGGGGTCTTCCTCCGCCAGCTTGGCGAGGGCGATTCCCAGCTTGTCAAGATCCTTCTGGGTCTTGGGCTCCACGGCTATTCCGATGACGGGATCCGGGAACTCCATGGTTTCGAGGGTGATGGGCTTGGATTCCTCGCAGACGGTATCTCCGGTGCGGAGGTCCTTGAAGCCCACGGCCGCGCAGATGTCTCCCGCCTCTACGAACTCTATGGGGTTCTGGTGGTTGGAGTGCATCTGATACAGGCGGGCCACACGCTCTTTCTTGCCCGTGCGGGTATTGTAGACGTAAGAACCGGCGTCAAGACGGCCGGAGTATGCCCTCATGAAGGCAAGACGGCCCACGAACGGATCCGTGGCAATCTTGAACACCAGGGCGCAGAACGGCTCTTCTGCGGCGGGCTTACGCTCAATTTCATTACCTGTACGGGGGTCTGTTCCCCTGACCGATCCCTTGTCCAAAGGAGAAGGCAGATACCTCATGACGGCATCCAGGAGGAACTGTACGCCCTTGTTCTTGAACGACGATCCGCAGCAGGCAGGGACAATCTGCATGGAGATGCAGCCCTTGCGGATTGCTGCGATGATTTCGTCGCGGGTAAGGGAGTCGGGATCCTCGAAATACTTCTCCATCAGGGTCTCATCGCACTCGGCGGCTGCCTCCAGGAGGATGTCCCTCCAGCGGGCGGCCTCTCCCTTGAGCTCTGCAGGGATCTCGCCTTCATGGTAGTTGACGAGCTCCTCGGAGCTGTTGTAGAAGATTGCCTTCATGTCGATGAGGTCCACGATGCCCTCGAACTTGTCTTCGGCACCGATGGGGAGGCACACGGGAACTGCGGTGGCGCCAAGCTTGGTCTTGATCTCCTCTACGCATGCGAGGAAATCTGCGCCAACGCGGTCCATTTTGTTCACATAGGCGATCTTAGGCACGCCGTACTTGTCTGCCTGGCGCCAGACAGTCTCTGACTGAGGCTGAACACGGCCGACCGCGCAGAAAGTGGCCACCGTACCGTCCAGGACGCGCAGGCTTCTCTCTACCTCTACGGTAAAGTCTACGTGACCGGGAGTGTCGATAAGGTTGATCTGGTAAGTATCTCCGTTGTAGTGCCAGAAGGCTGTGGTGGCGGCAGAAGTGATGGTGATACCCCTCTCCTGCTCCTGTACCATCCAGTCCATGGTGGCAGCTCCCTCGTGGACCTCACCGATCTTATGGGTTTTCCCGGTGTAGTAGAGGATGCGCTCCGACGTGGTGGTCTTACCGGCATCGATGTGGGCCATGATGCCGATGTTGCGTGTGTATTTAAGATCTCTCTTTGCCATTTAGCATGCAGATGGTTTAGAAACGGAAGTGTGCAAATGCCTTGTTGGCCTCTGCCATTCTGTGCATATCTTCCTTGCGCTTGAATGCACCACCTTCGTTGTTGTATGCAGCAACGATTTCGGCGCAGAGCTTCTCTGCCATAGAATGACCGGAACGCTTGCGGGCGAACTGGATCATGTTCTTCATGGCTACGGAGACTTTACGTTCCGGACGAAGTTCAGTCGGCACCTGGAAGTTTGCACCGCCGATTCTGCGGGACTTGACCTCGATCTGCGGGGTCACGTTCTCCAGAGCGGTCTTCCAAATATCGAGAGGAGCCTTGTCAGAATCTTTCATCTTCTCGCCGACCATGTCGATGGCATCATAAAAGATAGAATACGCGATACTCTTCTTCCCCTGCAGCATAAGGTTGTTCACGAAACGGGTAACTTCCACATCGTGAAACTTAGGATCAGGAAGTAGAATCCTCTTTTTAGGCTTCGCTTTTCTCATTTTGAAAAAATGTTAAAGGTGAAAAATTAGGTGATTACTTCTTAGATTTCTTAGGACGTTTTGCGCCATAGAGAGAACGGGACTGAGTACGTCCGTCCACGCCGGCGGTATCCAAAGCTCCTCTAAGGATGTGGTAACGTACACCGGGAAGGTCCTTTACACGGCCGCCACGGACCAGCACGATGCTGTGTTCCTGGAGGTTGTGGCCTTCGCCCGGGATGTAGGCATTGACCTCTTTGGCGTTGGAAAGACGGACACGGGCTACTTTACGCATAGCGGAGTTCGGCTTTTTAGGAGTCGTTGTGTAAACACGCAGACAAACACCACGCTTCTGAGGGCAAGCATCCAACGCACGAGACTTGCTCTTTACTTCAAGCTGCTCGCGTCCTTTACGGACAAGTTGTTGAATTGTAGGCATAAATGTTTGTTAATAAATAATTTAAGTTACTTCCACTTCTGTGCGTCTTATGTCCGCGCAAAAATGGGTTGCAAAGGTACGAAAAAAATATTATATTCGCAAAATGAAAAAGCATTTAATCCTGATAGTCACCGCACTTGCGGTCATTGGCTGCGAATCCATGCGCACGGACGTGTATACGGACGACATGGCCATGCCCGCCGCAGAAGGATCGGCCGATTCCCTGCTGATGTCCATCTCCCTGGAATACGTAAAGGCCGGGTTCCCCGCCGCAAAGGCCATTAACCAGGCCGTCCTGTCCGGGGCCCTGGACTTCGAAAGCTGGGAAGGCTCCGTAGCGGATGCCGCGGCGGCCTACAGGGAAAACCTCATCGACGAGTACATTACGGACAATTCCGGCCCGGACACCGTCACCTGGGAAGACCGCATCACCGGCGCATTCGGCGGCAGCTTCAAGGGCTGGAGGAACTACATCCTTACCTATTATAGTTATAAAGGCGGCGCCCACGGCATCCAGACCGTCAGTCCCATCGTCTTTGACAAGGACGGGAACATCGTCACCGAAGACGATATCTTTGCCGACGGCTGGCGCGCTCCCGTCACCGGCCTTCTCCGCCAGGCGGTCCTCTCCTCGATGGAAAAGGAGGCAGAGGAGCTTGCCGGGCTCGTGGAAGAGGAACTAATCGTCCCCAACGGCAACTTCTCCGTAAGCGACAGCGGCATGGAGTGGGTATTCCAGCCCTACGAGGTTGGGCCCTACGCACTTGGGATAGTGTCCGCATCCCTTTCCTGGAAACAGTTAAAGCCCTACCTCAGATGAACTGGATTGTAACAGAAGTGGACGGCAAGGTTGCCTCCATATCGGCCGACTACCGCTACCTGGCCAGAGTTTCCGCAGAAGTGGCCGCCCTTTCCCCGGAAGAGGTGGACGAGGTCCGCACTCTAAAAATCTCCACCGAAGAGCTTCTGGACCTTGCCGGAACCATAAAGTGGGAAGACCTCCGGCTCTTCGGGTCCGCCTTCCAGATAAAGGTGTGGGAGACGCTTTTCAAGATGCCCCGCAAGCTCCTCAGCTACACGGAGTTTGCAGCCCTGGCGGAGAACCCCGCAGGCGTCAGGGCCGTAGCCCACGCCGTTGCCCTGAATCCGGTTGCATACATAATCCCCTGCCACCTGGTGGTGCCCAAGGAATCCCTGGACAAGGTGCGCCAGATACGGGAAACGGCGGAAAAGACGCTGTTCAAAGGATCGGACCTTTACCTTCTTGACACCATTGATGTGGGCGAATACGCCTACGGACCCGAACTTAAACGCGAACTTATTAAACTACAGCTCGTATGAAAAAGCCCTTCGAGCGCTTTGACATGGCCCGCGACCCCATGCGGACCAAATGGTACCTCAAACCCATTACCAAACTCCTCAGCTGGCCGGACATGGTCACCCACAGACCGGCAATCCATTTCCACGGTGTAGACAAGCCCCTCAAGCCGCCGTACCTTATGCTGTGCAACCACAACGCCTTCATGGACTTCAAGGTTGCAACGCAGGTAATATATCCCCACAGCGCCAACTACGTGGTGGCCATTGACGGGTTCATCGGCAGGGAGTGGCTCCTGAGGGCCGTAGGTTGCATCTGCAAACGCAAGTTCACAAACGACTCCGTACTCATCCGCCAGCTTGTGAAAGTGATCCTGAACGGGGACATCGCCGTGGTGTATCCGGAGGCCAGGTATTCCCTCTGCGGCACCACCGCCGTACTGCCGGCTTCCCTTGGCAAGCTCTGCAAGCTGCTCAAGGTTCCGGTGGTAACCTTCGTCACCCACGGCCATCACGCCAACTCCCCTTTCTGGAACCTCCACGACAGGAAGCTTCACACGGAGGTGGACTATACCCTTCTCCTTACGCCGGAACAGGTGAAGGAGCTATCCGTTGACGAAATCAACAACCGCATAGTGGACGCCTTCCAGTACGACGACTTCGCATGGCAGAAAGAGACCGGCACCGTCACCAAGTACTCCAAACGCGCAGAAGGCCTGCACAAGGTGCTCTACCAGTGCCCCCACTGCGGCAAGGAATTCTGCATGGACTCCAATGACGATACCATCTACTGCACGGAGTGCGGCAAGAGATGGAGACTGACGGAACTCATGGAAATCCAGGCCATGGAAGGTGAGACGGAGTTCTCCCATATCCCTGACTGGTACGAGTGGGAGCGCGCCAACGTCCGCAAGGAAGTGGAGGCCGGCACCTATGACAGCGGCCCTCTGCAGGTTCACGTGGACAGCCTTCCCAATTCAAAGAAATACATCCGCCTTGGAAACGGCACCATGCG
>JAEEGJ010027168.1_pt1 | contig 11520 bp, 4 predicted proteins | sample 8958761 | NCBI WGS metagenome assembly JAEEGJ01 (sample SAMN16246546, study PRJNA631951) | gut metagenome | biome: gut microbiome; feature: rumen; material: RS-attached | host: Bos | place: Iran: Karaj | collected 2018-10
CCAAGGACTTTATTAGCCGCGTCATGAACGGCGACAAAAACCTTTCGAGCCAAAGCATTCCCAAAGTGGCTTCGGGGCTTCGCCTCGGCAAGCACGAAACCGAATTTTTCGTAGCACTTGTCAAGTTCAACCAGGCCGAAACCACCGACGAACGCAACGTTGCCTTCGAGCAAATGCAGGCCGTACTCAAAGTTGTGCGATTCGCCGAAAAGCAGCACCTGCTCGGGCATGCACAGTACATGGTATATTCCGACTGGCGTCACCTCACTATTCGCAGCCTTATCGGAATGTTCGGTTTTGACGGCAACTACGAGGCGCTCGCCAAGCAAGTTCGTCCGAACATCACTGTCGAACAGGCAAAACAGTCCGTAAAGCTACTCGAAGAATGCCAACTCATCAAGAAAGATGAATCGGGCAAGTACGTGCTGACCGAAAGCGCCATTACCACCGGCGATCGCACCTCGAAACTCGCACTCCGCGGCTATCACCAGAATTGCCTAAAGCTCGCCGCAGATTCCATTGACCGCGACGCTCCTGGCACGCGCCATGTTTCGGGCCTTACGCTTGGAATCAGCCAAGAAGGCTACGAACGCATTGTAGAGCGAATCAACGCCTTCCGTAAAGAAATCGCGCTCCTCGCCGAAGAAGACGAAGGGAGCGATAAAGTTTTCCAACTGGAATTTGCCCTGTTCCCCGTCGGCGGGAAATAATTTTCCATAATTTTTATACAAAAACGCCCCGACATTCGTCGGGGCGCCTTGTTTGGTTCTATCAATTTAGTCTTTTCGAATCGGCTTATTTAAAATTCGGCCATTCACCTTCTGGCGGACAATGTAGCGGCCTTGCGGAAGTCCCTGCGTAGTCACGCCCACATAATGGCCGTTCATGTCAAAGACGCCTACCGTAACAGCTTCTGCACGAAGATGATACCTGTCGGCGAGACGCGTAATAGACGAATCTGCTTCAGCCGATTTTTCCACGAGCACTTCCACGCGACCCGTATATTCGGTACCATCGTTTCCCTTGACGGTGTACTTGAATGATGCAAGCCCCTTTGCAGCAGGAGTAAATCGGGCCGTATAGCCATCATCCTGCAGTTCAACCGAGCCATTTTCCGCCGCAGACACGCTATATGTGGGTTTTACTTCCTGGAACCCGCGCGTAATCGTGCGCAAGTCAAAATCGCGGGAAGCGTCGTCTGCAATACGCATGTGCGAAGCACCGAGCCAGTTGATATACTTTTCGATACGCACATAACCATCACTTTCCTTGGTCATCGCATCATCTTTAGACTTATCATAGCCCATCGCCACTTCAAAGTAATCGGGCATACCGTCCTTATCGCTGTCCGTAGCGGCCTCGCCCGCAATCACCTCACCCCAACCGTTATTGGTCTTGATTCCCATGGCACCAACGCTTTTCACCAAGGCTCCTTCTTTCCCCAGTGTCCCCACCTGGTGCCATATCAGGGAATCAATATCGTCGTAAGGGAGCACGCCGCTCTGCGAATTCACGTAGCGCCAAGCGCTTGCGGCACTGAGCATAGGCCCACTCGTTGTCAGTTCACTCCAAGGCTTCGAAAGTTCTTCGCCTGCACCCTGATAGTAATAGATACTTGACGCCGTTCCGTTCAGCACGCCATCCTTATTCGTGTCTATCAGATTACCGCTCGCATAAATACTCTGGTTTTTGTCCATCTGGAACCACTCATTTTTGCCCGCAGGACCATAGACAAAGTAATTATTCACGATATCGTGATTGAAATGCGTGCTGGTATGCGTTGTGTAACCCGCCTCAAAGTTATAGAGGATGTTATTCACGAACACATCGTTAATCTTGTCCAGCGGATTGCGGTTATGCGAATTCACGAAGGCATTGTAGTACCAGGCCCACGTGCCGTCCACCGATTCGATATGCGCCCCGAACTGTTGCCCGATAGGGTTTGCAATCAGCGAATTCTGCACCGTTATCCCCGTCACGCGATAGCTTGCATTATCCGAGGAGCCGCCGAAATTATTCCACGGAGCAAGTTCCACCGAGCAATGGTCCACAATCACATTCTTGGAATCGTAAAGGTTCAGCGCATCATCCTTTTCGGACGCGGTATTTTCGCCAGGGCGAATGCGAAGGTAGCGAATGATGATGTTGCTCTGTTTACCGGTGCTGAGTTTGCCACCGTGAATGGCGATTCCCTCGCCCGGAGCCGTCTGCCCTGCAATCGTGATATTGCTCTTGATAGAAACCGCCGTCTTGATGTTGATGATGCCACCCACGTCAAAGACCACAATACGGTTGCTCTGGCTCACCGCGTCGCGGAAGGAACCCGTGCCGTCATCGTTCAGGTTCGTCACGTGATACACGGTTCCGCCACGACCGCCCGTGACTTGCGCCCCGAAACCGAGCGCCTCAGGAAAAGCCAGCGGCTCGGCACCCGCCCCCATAACACCAAACACTGTTAGGCAAAGCGCCGAAACCGCAAAATTCTTGTAAAAACCAAATTTCAAACCCATGAGCATCCCTTTTTGCCTAATATATATCAAAAACGGCAAAAAATCCATAAATAACGGAATAAAAGGTTGTCTACGGACTACGGCACAAAACATGTGGACATATTTGTCCACAGTAAAAAGAATTTGAACACCATATCTATGCTATTCAAGCATATATTTAAAGTACCCATTATAATTAAGGTTGTTTAACACAATGGGTTTGGGTTTCTGTTTGGCGAAAGGAGTGAAACATGAAAAAGGGCCTCCATACGGCGCTTCTTTTTGGTTTATGTTCTATGGTATTTGCAGAAATACCGCTTAATTTCGACACCGAAAACCGCGGCAAGGATCTTGGCGCCAAGGCGGGCGAACTTAAGAGCAATAGAAAACTCCCCAACCCATTCGAATTCCACGACGGCTCCAAGGTCACCAAGTATGGCGACTGGAGCAAACGCCGTAACGAAATCAAGGCCGATATCGAAAAGTACGAAATCGGCGACAAGCCGATTCCTTCCGACGTGAGCGCCACTTACAGCGGCGGCACCCTCACGGTGACTGTCAAGGAAGGCGGCAAGACGATGACGATCACATCGAAATTCAACATTCCGTCTGGCAACGGCCCGCACCCGATTATCATCGGCATGAATAGCGGTACGGGGTCGCTTTCCTCGAGCCTGTTCAGCGGCTTTGTGCAGGTGCCTTTCAGCCACGACCAGGTGGCGAAATACTCCATGAACGGCCAGAAGGACACGAACGTGGGCTTCTACAAGTTCTACGGCAACAAGAACCAGAACGGTGACTATTCCGCATGGTCTTGGGGCGTAAGCCGCCTGATTGACGGCCTTGCGCAAATTGCCGACCAGTACCACCTGGACATGAGCAAAATTGCAGTCACTGGTTGTTCCTATGCGGGCAAGATGGCACTCTTCGCAGGCGCCTTCGATGAACGCGTGACGCTCACCATTGCCCAGGAATCGGGTGGCGGCGGCATCAACTCGTGGCGCACTTCCGCCGACTTCGCAAGCCGTGGCACGAACATCGAAAAAATCGACAACACAAACTACAGCTGGTTCATGCAGAGCCTCAAGAGCCAAGACCCGTACAAGCTCCCGCACGATCACCACGAACTCATCGCCATGATTGCCCCGCGTGCGGTGGTTGCGCTCGGAAACCCCGGTTACGAATGGCTCGGCGACGAATCGGGCTACAAGTCCATGATGGTAGCAAGCGAAGTGTGGAAGTCCATGGGCATCGAGGACCGCATCGGCTTTGACTTTACCGGCGGCCACGAGCATTGCCAGGCAGCCAGTAGCCAGAACAACACCGTGACAGCATTTGTCGACAAGTTCCTGCGCGGCAAGAACGCCAATACCGATATCCACGTCAAGCCCACGAACGGCAAGGGTTTCAAGATTGACAACTATGCCGACTGGATTGACTGGGAAACGCCTTCGCTCCCGTACGAAGAACCCAAGCCGGACACTTCCAAGCAGGACACGACCGTGCAGGACACTTCCAAACAGGACACTTCGAAGACCTCCCTGAAGATGGCGCACCTCGCTCCGTCAATGAGCATGTTTGTATCAAACGGCTTCCTGCATGTACAAGGCGCACCCGAGGGCACCAAAGTCCGCTTGTTCGATTTGCAGGGTAACCTCGTCCGTGAATTTGGCGAAAATGGCGGAAATCTTGCAGGCATTCGCGTCGGTAAGTTGACAGCGGTATTTGTCAGCAGTTGCGGCCAAAAGCTCGGCCACAAATCGTTCAGCTATACAGGATTCTAGCTTTGAATCAACTTTGTCAATAAAAAGCGCCTCGGCATTCGCCGGGGCGCACTTATTTCGAAACTTATCTGCGCATAACCTTGATGGTCTTGCTCAAACAGGAGCCATCGCGATCCATTCCGCGAACATTCACGATATAGACGCCCCTGCCGAAGGGTTGCAGATTTACCGATGCCGTGCCGTTTGCAGTCACGACATCCTTGCTCAGCATCGGATTTTTGCCACTCAGATCAGTCACGCGAATTTGCGCGTTGACAGGAATACCGTAAAAATACACGACATCATCCTCTACGACATAATGAAATTTCTGTGCAGGAGAGAAGGATGCAATTAAGGTTGTCGAAGAATCCGTTTGAGTTGTATCGTTAAGCACCGTTGAATCTCCTTCGCCAGAATTTTGAATTGCGAGTTGCTGCGTCACGCCGATGTAGCGGCTAAAGGTATCGCCAGCGTTATCCTTGAGCGTAAACTTGATATAGTCTACGCCGCCAAAACTGTCGGCGAGTTTTACGGTAAGTTTAGTACCGTTTACAGTCGCAGTCACGCCTGTCGGGGCAAAAAAGGTATAGGTTCCATTATCATAGCCCGCAGTAAACTGCGCAAGGTCAATCACCTGGGTTTCACCCTTTGCAAAAGTATAGTGTGCGCGAGCCATCCATTCCAGGTAGCGTTCGAGTTCTGTCCAGCCGTCACCCAGGCGATCCTTGTTCGCATCGCTAAAGTCGCCGTTCTTGGATTTCGGATTGTAACCGTACATATTTTCCCACCAGTCCGGGAGGCCATCGAGGTCACTATCGTAATCGTTGGCCCAGCTTACGCTCGGATAGGGTTCCCAGCCCTTGACATTCGCCGTGTCGATGACATCGGTTTCGCGGTCAGGAATTCCCTTGGTCTTACCGACCGAGCCCACGACGCTATAGGTTCCGCTCTTGGTTTCCCGAATCATGCGCTGGTCATGATTGTCTAGAATCGGCATGCTCTGACCCACATCGCTCAAAACATCCTTGTATGCAGCCGAGGCACTCTGCACCGTGGCATAAGAGGTAAAGAACGGCTTGCTGTTCCAGGGCTCCCAATCAAGGACCTGCCCACCACTCAAACTGTATTCACGACCACAGTTGTCATCGTTCCCGTTGCAGGTAAACGATCCGTTCGCAGCCTGCAAAATGTTATTGTGGTAATAATACGCCTGCGAGCCCTTGCCGGTTCCTTCGAACTGGGCGCGCAGCGTGTAGCCGTGAAGTGTCGTGCCGGCACCTTCCTTGTAATAGTTCCCGACAAAATTCACCTCGTGCGCACCACCATCGGTTACACGACTTTTCCAGTTATAGACCACATTATTGAAAATGTCCAAGCGACCTGCGTAATAGCCGTTACCGTCTAGCCCGCCGCCGAGACTCCAGTTGCGCCCTGCATTGTGAGCAAGCAAATTGTGGTGAAAACTTCCGATATCGCCGCCGATAGTCGCCGCGTACCCATGTCCCGTTCCTGCCGCATAATTCTGATGGTCAGCAACATCCAAGGCTTCCGAAATCAAGGTGCGTTGCAAAGTGATATTCTTGCCACCGCGACTAGAGAACGCCTCGTCAATCGTCCAGCTGATGGATGCGTGATCCAGAATGCTGTGGTCGCCACCGGTGAGCCCCATTCCGTCATAAGTTTGACCGTATCCCAAGCGCACACGCATAAATCGGATAATCATGTCGTTACCGGTGAAGCCGATCGGAGCGCTCTTGATAGTAATTCCTTTACCCGGAGCAGTCTGCCCCGCAATCGTCACCTGGCTATGGTTGCACACCAGGCGGCTCTTGAGTTGAATCATTCCCGCCACCTTGAACATGATGGTGCGCGGGCCAATATCCGCCGTGCACGCCTCGCGCAAACTGCCTGCGCCATCGTCGTTCAGGTTTGTCACATAAACCACCTTGCCACCACGACCACCGAGAGCGTTACGGCCATAGCCTTCGGCACCTTCAAATGCAAGACGTCCCGGCTTAAAGCTCCACACATTGCCCTGAGTCACCGGAGAACCGTTCACTTCATCTACGCGCCAATAGTAGGTCAAAAGCGGAGTCGTTCCCGAAACCTTGTAGGTCGTGCCGGACTGTTCGCCCTTGTAAATATTTGCGGTCGAAGTCGTCGCGTTTGCGATTGCTGCAGAATCCGTGCCAAAATACACCTGGTGCTTTTTCGCAGTACTCGCCGCCGTCCACGAAAGCGTCAAGGCACCGTTCTCGTGAGGAGCATGGTAATCCAAATCCGTCGGAGAAGGGTTTGTCGCCTGAGCCGCCGCATTGGGCACGTTCAGTTCAAAGCCGTTCAGGGTAACCGTGCCCGTATTCAACTTTATCGCGGTCGAGGCACCCGTACCGCTTACATTAAAAGTCACGTAAGCAATTGCCGATTCGGAAGTCGAAAGCGCTCGATTTGTTGGTTTGACCGAGGCTTGCTTCGAATTGTTCACATAGACATCGATGCTGTTGCTTACCGCCGTCTCATCGACATTGTTCAGGTACAACAAGAGACTGTGTGTCCCTGCCGCAAGATTCGAGAAGGTGAGCGTAATCGCTCCGCCGCCTTCGACCATCACGCCATCGCACACAAGGCGCGCATAGCTCGGGGACTGCACCCCGGCCTTGTACCAGTTGGCTTTGAGGTTCGCGCTTCCGGCGACATTCACCTTCACGCCCGAAAGCGTCGTATCTTTCGAAGCGACACCCGAAACCACCCAGGGCACGTAATTCGGTTCCGTCACCTCGCTCGATTTGCGGCCGCTCATGTCAAAATCCACCTTGACAATCGGGGAACCTGCGAACGCATTAGTTACGCCAGCAAGCTCAAAGGCGAGCGCACCCGCCAGCAGTTTCAGCCTTAAACATCCCATAACACGCTCCTTATTACCGCTTTAGGTAAAAGCCCTGATGTTTACGCTGTTTCACGAGGCGGCCCCGCAAATCATAAACGCGGCCGGAGCCATTCATCAGCACTCTTTGTGCTCGGGGCTTTAGCAAAGTTGTCGACGCATTCGGATCCTCGATGGTGAATTTCCCGTTGCGGGTCGCTTCGCCGAATTCCGCGTCACCACCCTTCGTGGTAATCGTATAGGTGAACTCGCCAGCGACAGTCGGAGTTCCGCCAAAGTACAGAGAAGCAGTTGACGCATCCCAGGTTGCATTCACACCGTCAGGGAGGCCTTCAACGGTCGCCATGTCGGCATTCTCGATTACAAAAGAGAACGGGACGATTGAATCACCGAGTGTTATGCTTTGACTGCTAGAACCTGCGCCATGTTTAATGATTGCCGCGGGCATGGGCGTACGGTCACCGACAAGCGTAATATCAGGCTTCGGGAAATTTCCCTTGTTGCCATACAGCCAGAATCCTAGATGAGGCGGTTGATTGTAAGCAGTATTCTGCCAACTCATGCCGAGTCGGTAAATCGGGTCATGCGCAAGCGTATACATACGATGTTCCGTGGGAATCGTAGTTGTATAGATGTAGAGTTTTGACGCGCCATCGTGCAAAATCACTTCTTCGCGCCAATCGCCCAAAATGTCTCCGCTAAAGTTCGGCGTCGCCTTGGTGGTATTGCAGGAGTTTCCCTGCATCTGGAACAAGTTATTGCTCTGCTGCTTGGCATGGTCCCACTTGCTGATAGTCGTATTATCGAGCAGTTCATCGAGCAGGTCTCCATCCCAATAGATACGGAAATTGTAAGCCGGGCGCTTATCCGCCTTCCAAATGGCTCCCTTCGCGGTATAGGTATTCCAGTTTGCAGCAGACCAAAGTTCTTGCCCACGGCTATTTGAATCTACATCTCCTGCAACGCCGCGACCGTTGTCGCCGGAACTCGTTTCGTTAAAAAGCAACTTGCCGGTGCGGGCATCGTGTAAGTCATAGCCATACGGCTTTTCTTCGTGGACCTGCCACACTTCGAGACCGGGATTATCAGGGTCGAGGTCGCTCAGGTGCATCGCGTCACCATGGCCCTTGCCCGTGCGATACATGAATTTGCCGTCGTGATCCACAGCGCAACTTCCTTCGATGATTTCGTCAAAGCCATCACCATCCACATCGCCTGCAGAAATATTGTGGTTACCCTGTCCGTAGCATTCCTGACCGCTCGTCGCAGCATTATAGTACCAGCGTTGCGTAAGCGACTTGCCATCCCAATCGTAAGCGGTAATCGCCATGCGAGTGTAGTAGCCGCGCTGAAAGACCATGCTCGGCTTTTTGCCGTCAAGGTAGGCATTCGTCGCGAGGAATCTGTCCACACGGTTACCGTAGCTATCGCCCCAATTCTTGACGGTGCCGCGACCAGGGTTGTAGTCGACCGTTGCCATTTCCTTGCCAGTTTCGCCGTTGAAAATCGTCAGCCATTCAGGGCCCGAAAGAATGTAGCCGTTCGAATTCCTGTAATCCTTGCTGTGGTCTGCGCCCCTTGCCGAACCAAGCGACAAATAATTACCCGAGCCGTCTTTTGTGCCGGGGGCAGTCTTTACGGCGAATTCAGCCTTGCCGTCGCTATCGTAATCACCCACGAGCATCTGCGTGTAGTGAGCACCCGCGCGAATGTTCACGCCGAGGTCAACGCGCCACAACTTTTTGCCATTCATCTTGTAGCAATCGATGAATACGTTGCCAGTCTTGCCCTTCTGCGAATTGTCCTTGGAATTGCTCGGGTCCCACTTGAGAATCAACTCGAATTCGCCGTCGCCATCCACATCGCCCACCGCGATATCGTTCGGACTATAGGTATAATCGCTCCCATCATTCGGACGGTCAAGATTCACCGTCAAATACTGGTCATTCCACACGGAAACCGCAGCATCTGCCGCCATTTCTTTGCCACCAACCACCGCTTTCACAGAATATTTGCTCGCGGCAGTTCCCTTTGCATCGGTATAGTTGCTCGCCTGCGTGCCTGTAAAACTGGCGATTTTCTCACCATCGCGGTACAGGTTAAAGCCGGTTGCATCGCCATCGGTTCCGAGGACACGCCAGCTGAGGAACACTCCCCCGCTCGTCTTGACGGCAACCAGACCGCGATCCAGCCATTCCATCTGCCGCGCCGCCTGCGCCGCAGAAAAGCCCATGCAAAGGGCCAACCCAAAACACCAAAATTTTTTCATACATCCATCCCTTATAACGCCAAAAACCAAACCACTAGACTTCGGCATCGACAATATATATGCTAACCCCGCCAAACGGATACCCAGCCATATTTTAGCGTTGTCCATAGACTACGATTGGCATCGACAATAAAAAGCACCCCGGCATTCGCCGGGGCGCCTTTGTTTGGTTTTTATGAGATTACTTTAGAATATTCACCGATTTCGCTTCGCGATAGCTACCGGTCGTCACCTTCACGATATAGGTACCTGCTGGCATTTGACTCAGGTCAAAAGAATGCGTATGTGCACCGGCATTCTGCACGCCAACCATTTCTTGGGCTATTAGAGCGCCAAAGCCCGTAAACAGGCTAATCTTGACATTGTCGCGGCGCGGAAGATTGTAGCGGACTTCAATTTGACCACGACGAACAGCAAGATTCATATGCGTCGAAAGCCCTTCAAGTCCAGACATCAACGCAGCTGTCGCCTCGCCACTACCCGTTTCGTTCGTGATAGAGACGTGCACCTTGAACAGCACCGACTTTCCGTTGTACGAAAGTCCCTGCGTAAAGCTGTAGCTTTCGCCATCGTTCACGCGATTCGGATAATGTCCAACGGCAAGCGTCCCCTTCGAAAGGTCTGCCTCGCTGAACAAGTAGGCATTTTCGCCCCACTCCACCACCTTGCCGTCTTTGCTGAACCAATGGCCCGGCGCAGTGGCGGTGCTGTTGGTAACAATGTTGCCGTCGCTTTCCTGGGCAAAGAAGGTCGCCTGGGAAAGAGTCGCCGCAGTAAGTCCAAGCTTTTGCGCGATTTCATTTACATCAAATTTTGCCGCAACCGTCGCATAATTGTCGTCAATCGGAAGAGTCACCGTGATGGTGTATGTCGTGGCATCGTCCGAGACAACCTTTTCGGAGCTGCTGGAAGCCACCACGCTGCTGGAACTTGCGGGAACGATAGAACTACTCGATGCCACAGAACTACTGGACGCCGCCGGAACCTCGCCGATTTCAGGCCATTTGTAATCCAGTTTAAAGTCGTTGTAATACTTGACGTTTGCTGCACCCGCGCCACTTACGCCCGTTTCCAGTTTCAACTTATAATCGTAATGCAGCTTGCGAATTCCCGTATTGCCGGTGTACTGGTAATCGGTATTCACGATGACCGCGAAAACCATCTGCGCACCGTTTGTCGAAGAAGGCGTCTTGTCCAGGCGAAGCGTTGCAGAGCCTTCGCCCGTAATGGGTTCGCTGTACACAGGTGTACCGTCGGTCGCACGGTAGCACAGCAAGAAGTTCATATTCTTGTTGTTGGAATTCGCGCCGTTCGGGTAGAAACTCACCGTCACTTCTTTAGCGCCGTTTTGCACCTTCAGCGGAACCACGTTCGAGCCCGACCATCCCGGAGTTGTTTCCTGATTTGGAATCAAATAGCCGTTGGTTTCCGTCACCGTCTGGTAGGGCGTCATGGTCCAGGTGTAGCTTTTCCTGTTGTTGTCCCACATGTCCTGTTCCCAGTAGGTGTCGCTACCGAAATGCTGGTTCAGCAAGTTCCTGATTTCGCCGGACCATTTTTTCATGTCAAGCATCGCAAGCCTTGCGCGGAATTCGGTAATGAGCCTGCGCACGCCCGCATCGCCCAGCCCCTTGTCGAGGCCGTAGGTCTCGAGCAGGTATTTGGTCTTGCCGTAAGCGTTTCCGTAAATCCAGCGAACAGCCCCCGTACCGATCCACGTTCCGATAAACGTCGGGAAGATGTTGCTGTACTGCGAGCCACCCAGCAGGTAACGCTGATTCTTACCGGTCACGCCACCGCCATCGGCGCCGCCACCAGGGCCACCGAAAGTGCCGTCAATCAGCCAGCCCGAATAGGTTTCAATAGGCATAAACGGCGCAATAACCGTTGCCGCATTCAGAAATCCCATACCGCTGTATACACCATCGCGGTGGCTGAACATATCCTGCTGAATCCAGGTGTTTCCCGCTTCCTGGAACCAGTGTGCATCCTTTGCGCCAGGGTAGCCGTTCGTCATCGAGTGGATTCCCTCGTGAATCATCGCATCCATCTGCGCCACGCGATCGCGGTAGGGACAACTCGTGTTAAAACTGTAGAGCGGATAGAACGAAGCCG
>JAEEGJ010027173.1_pt1 | contig 11520 bp, 8 predicted proteins | sample 8958761 | NCBI WGS metagenome assembly JAEEGJ01 (sample SAMN16246546, study PRJNA631951) | gut metagenome | biome: gut microbiome; feature: rumen; material: RS-attached | host: Bos | place: Iran: Karaj | collected 2018-10
TGGGTTTTAAGCTTAGTGATTTGAAGTTATTTAGCTAACTCCATGTAAACTTCGTCTGCTTCGTATTTCAATTTGATGTAAATACCTTCGGCATTGAAATCTTTTAAGACAACATATTTGTGATCTTTTGCTTCAGCGCTAGATGTATCAGTGGCAATATATTCAGAAACTTGTCCACCGAATGAATATTGATTGATTTGTACAATCCATGTTGAAGAAGAACCGAAATCACATAACGAGAAGGCTTGTCCTTGTTTGAATGAACGCTTGCTCACAACATATTGTTGGAAGCCTTCAAAGTCATCGGTATGAACAGCAGCCATATAGGTGCCATCGGAGAATTTTAAGCCATATCCTTCGCTTGGTAAAGCGCCTGTAGAGGAACCTGGATATTCGCTTGGTTGAGGTGTATCACCACCAGAGCCACCACCTGAACCACCACCAGAATGACTACCACCTTTGCCACCACTAAATGAGGCATAAAGGATTTTACCATCAACATTAGGCACTTTAGTGTATTCAGTTAACTTGCCATCATTGTTATAAGCAGTCCACGCCACAAATGTGGAACCTTCAACAGAAGAAGTAACAACGTCTTTGCCTGGTAAATCACTACCAACAGCGGCGGTAATTTCTTTAACGTGTTCTAAGAACAAGTCAGCATTATTTGTCGCTACTGGTTGACCATTATATAAACCGTTTTCACCAAAGACTAAATAAACTTTAACGGAAGATTCTGGAGGAACTTCTGATCCACTTTCTCCCCCACCATGTGGAGCAGGAGGAGTGGAAGGTTCAATACTATAGTTAACTGGTTGAGCACTACTAGGAGTGACTTTTTCTTTACTACCACCTGGTTTACCTTGACCGTTATACAAAACACAGCTAGATAAGCCTATAGCAAGTAATGTTGTTAATAAGAAGAATTTCTTTTTCATACTCATTACCTCCTATTTACTGAACACCGAGATGGACCATGGTACCGTACCAATATTACCACCGATGTTATTTGGCGCACCGTTCATTGTATAAACGTTATGAGCTTCAGCACTAAGAACGTTACTTGGATTCATCAGATAATCGTTAGTGCCTGTACCAACGTTAATGTAGATAACTAAAGCTTTGTTTTCACCAGTTACTTTAAGAACCATGACATTATTACTACTTGAACTATGGTATTCAAGTTTAGCACCTTTTGGATACAACTTCTTAATGGCAATTAAGTCTTTATACCAGTTATACATTGAATTAGTGTCCGCTTTTTGTGCGGTTACGTTAGCTAATGTAGCGTTATAACTATCTAATTCAAACTTATATTGGCCAGATTTGTATTTTGGTGTAATAGAAGCATCGCCCCAAAGGAATGGTTGACGATACCAAATGTCTTCACAGTTTTCACTGCCGTATATAGCAACGTGTTGATCGATATTGGAAGACATACCTAATTCATCACCATAGTAAATCCAAGAAACACCAGGATTTAAGATAGTCATCGCGGCATGAATCTTTGCTTTATTGACTTGATCACCCGTACCAGTAACTTTATCAATAGCCACTGTATCCGCAGGATTCTTTGGATCAGGAGTACCATTAACTTGGTTAATGGCTCTCATGACGTCATGGTTAGAAGTAAAGGCACCATCGATAAAGTCATTTCTTTGACCACCTGGGATTGTATAAACGGTTTTACCGTTATCAATAACTAATGGTTCGTTGCTCGCAAATGGAACAAATGTTTCGCCTGCTTGCTTACTAGCATAAGCAGAAGCACCACCTGCGTTATTATATAAGAGGGCAGGAATGTGATAATAGGTCGAGAAATCAAATTGGGAATCAAGGGCTTGATAATATGGCGCAGTTCTTGTGCCCCAACCATCGAAGTTTTCACCAACTAAGAAGCAGTTTGGATAATCAGCTTTAACGCCATGGGCGAATTCTTTCCACCACATGATGTTCTTAGTTAAGTTACTTGAATAGTCAAAGCCCTTAGTGACTTCTTTGCCTTTTTCATCGTCATAGCTGGTCTTTGAACCAGTATCAGCGACGATAACATCGCCGTTTTGATAGCATTCATCTCTCATGAAGATGTGCTTAACAGCGTCAAGACGGAAACCATCTAAACCAAAACTCATCCAGTATTTAGCCATATCAATAACTAATTGTCTGGTTGTTTTATTTAAATAGTTAATTTCAGGCATGCCACTACCGAATTTACCGTAGTAGTAATAATGGGATTCCCCGTCTCTATACCAAGATGGGTTATCGCTTTCTGCATCTTGTTTAACGGTCACATTAACGTATCTATTTTCGTTTGGATCCCATTTTTCAATAATATCTGTTTCATATTTCCAGTTATAAACGTCTCTCCAATTGATGCCGTTTTCTTTATCTTCGACGGCCCATTGAGAGTTTGTGAACCAGATATTACCTTTAGAGGTATGATTTAAGACTAAGTCCATAAGGACTTTCATACCATTTTCGTGAGCTTTATATAATAATTCACGATAATCTTCGACTGTACCGAATCTCTTATCAACAGCATAGTAATCAGAAATATCATAGCCGTGATAGGAGTCGGATTTTTGAATTGGTGTAAGCCATAAGACTTCCGCGCCTAATTCTTTTAAATATGGAAGAGCGTCAATGAGACCTCGTATATCACCGATACCATCTCCATTGCTATCTCTAAATGATGCGACAAAGATTTGATAGCCAACGCCTAAGGACTTAAAGGCATCAGAAGTTGAACTAACGCCTAAAGCATTACTATACTTCGCATCGACATCACTACGATAGTTACCAGTTGTATCAAGTTCGATTGGGTTAGTGATCGCTTCTGCGACACCACTACCGGCGTAGTAGGCATAATCGTATAACGCACCAGTGCTCACGAAGATGTGGATGGCTTGACCGCCTTCAACATTTCGCCAGTTCTTAGCGTCAGCGATATCATCGATATATGTTTCTCTACCACCATCGGAGACCCAGTTGGTTTTGCCGTCCATCTTATCGATTAATGGGATTAAGAAACCAATTTCTTCCATGCCTTGGAATGATGTTGCTTTACCTGATTTACCACCGACGAGGCCAGAGTTATATAAATCAACATCCGCAATAACACCATATGAGTCGATGTATGTGTCATCGCCATCTTTACCAACTTCACTAGCGGTCATCCAGTGATTAGACATTGGGCTTAAAGTTAATTTTTCACTAACTTTGACTTTATCTTTTGGGAAGGCATATAAAGCACCCTCTAAATCTTCTGGAGAGTGTTGCCATAACCAAAGGCAATAATTTGAATAACCGCCTTTGTTACCTCTGTTATAGTGGAAGTATAAATGGCCTGGTTGGCTCCAAGAGTCTAACCATTCGTCGTATTCATCGTTATCTTCAATGATTACAACACTGCCTTCTTGTTGATCTGCACTAGAAGCTTGTTGTTCTTCACTACTTTTATTTTGTACAGGTTGCACACAACTAGTGACTAATAGAGGCAATAATAGAAATACTAATTTAGATTTTTTCATATCTATTTACCTCCTGGATTTAAAACAGCTTCTTCATCTTCTTTTTCTTTGGCTGTTTCCGCGTGCTTAAGGATTAAGCCAAAGGCCACGAGTGTGGACATAGATAATAGATATGCTGGAATAGCGGTTCCTTTATAGGCTATAGAGTTGTTCTTTGTAATTTTCCCAAACTCATCGTAATATTCTTGCCAATATAACGCTATTTCGTGATATGAACTACTTTCATTCGTTTCTGCATCTGGATCTTTATCTAGAGCAGCATCCAGTTTGTTTTTACATACCAACTGCATACTAACTGATGCTTGGTATTTCGCTTTTTCAAACTGTGAAATGGTGAAGAAAGTTAAGGCTAAAACAGCAAGGCCACCAAGGATCCCAACATAGGCTAATAATCTTTTATGTTTTTTCTGTAATGCCATATTACCTCCTATGCTTTATCTGCCTTTGGCAGTTCTTCTTGTTGTTCTTGATGGATGATATCAGCATCTAATTCATAGGCATCAGCGTTTGTGATATCAACGAGTAAGTTCTTTTCACTTTCAGGATCAAAGAAATGCATCGCTTTACCAGAGAAGCTAATATTAAGTGGATTACCCATCACCATATTCGCTCTTTCTTCATCAGAGAGGGAAAGAGTTGGAATTCTAACGATTAATCTATCACCTGCTTCTGTTGTGACGTGTAAGTGATATTCACTACCCATCATTTCATTCACTTGAATGGTGGTTGGGATAGCGTCTTTGCCTTTCGCTAATTGGATGTGTTCTGGTCTAACACCTAAGATAATTGGACGAGATTGAATATCTCTTTCTAATAATGCTTTAGCCTTAGGACCATCCACTGGAAGTTTAAATCCATAAGGATTAACGAAATATTTATCGCCTTCTCTAATTAAGTCACAATTAACTGTATTCATCATTGGCGCACCAACGAATTGAGCGACGAATAAATTAGCGGGCATATCGAATAATTCAGTTGGAGTACCAACTTGCATAATGAAGCCATCTTTCATACAAACGATTCTATCACCTAAGGTCATAGCTTCTGTTTGGTCGTGGGTAACGTAAATGAATGTGGTATTAATTCTCTTTCTAAGGAGAATGATTTCCGCTCTCATTTGGTTACGTAATTTAGCGTCTAAGTTAGATAATGGTTCGTCCATTAAGAAGACCTTACAGTCTTTAACCATCGCTCTACCAATGGCGACACGTTGTCTTTGACCACCGGACATCGCTTTTGGTTTACGAGTTAAGAATTGGGTAATACCTAATACCTTAGCCGCTTCTGTAACTCTACGATAGATTTCATCGTTATCCATCTTTGGCTTAAGTAGTCTAAGTGGGAATGCCATATTTTCATAGACTGTTAAGTGTGGATAAAGAGCGTAGTTTTGGAAGACCATGGAGATGTGACGATCTTTTGGTTGTAAATCGTTAACGATTTCTCCATCGATGCTCACTGTACCTTCAGAAATTTCTTCTAGACCAGCGACCATTCTTAATGTTGTGGATTTACCACATCCAGAAGGACCGACGAAGACGATGAACTCTTTATCTTTAATATGAAGATTGAAGTCATGGACCGCAGTCACATTTCCGGAATAAATTTTCTTAACATTTTTAATAATTACTTCTGCCATAATAGATTCTCCTATCCTTTAACAGCACCACCAGTAACGCCCTCAACATAGTATTTCTGTAAGAAGAGGAACAAGATCATTACTGGAATAGCAACAATAACACCACCCGCACAGAAGTGAGCGAAGTGTTGACCGATGTTAGCGGCGCTCAACCAGGAATTAAGACCAGCGGCCACGTTCATACCTGATTGGCTACCAAGAGAGACGGTATAGGCGAACACGAAGTCACCCCACGGTCCCATAAATGATGTAAGAATTGTGTAGATGAGAATTGGTTTACAAAGAGGAACAATAACCTTTAAGAAGATTTGCGCTCTTGTCGCACCATCTACGAGTGCGGCTTCATCAAGTGATTTAGGCATTGTATCAAGGAAGCCCTTAATAACGTAGTAGCCCATACCAGAAGAAGCGACATAGACAAGGATTAAGCCTGGAACAGCATTGTCACCAGTTAATCCGATGCCCTTTAAGATTTGATAAAGAACAATCATTGTTAAGAAGCCAGGGAACATACCTAGAACTAACATGAAGTTCATCATCGGTTTACGAAGTGCGAATCTAAATCTACTTAAGACGAATGACATAGCGAATTGCATCGCAGTTTGAACAACACAGACCACCAAAGCGATGATGAAGGTGTTGTAGTACCACTGTAAGAAGTTACATTCACTACTGAATAAGAAGATGTAGTTATCAAAGCCGAAGGCTTTTGGAATAACGTTAGATGTCACACCAGGATTTTCCACGTCGAATGATTTCAATACTAGGAAGATGAATGGCATAATCCAAATAATTGAAATCAACGCCAATGTGATGTAAGAGGCGATATTTCCAATACGTCTCTTCGTGGACAGTTTCATTGATTTTTTCTCTGCCATATTATTGGAAACCCTCCTCATTTCTTGTACTTGGAATTAAGTTATAAACCACTAAGGATAAGCCAGCGACAACGATGAACACCATAATACCGATGACCGCGGCTAACTTATAGTTAGAATCATTAACCGCTAAGCTAAATAACCAAGTGATTAATAAGTCTGTTTTACCAGCGTTACCATAGTATTCTTGGACTTTTGGTCCACCACCGGTAAGAAGGTAAATGACGTTAAAGTTATTCATATTACCAGTGAAGCTTGTTAATAAGTATGGACCGGTAATAAATAACATATATGGTAAGGTGATCTTTGTATATTGTTGGAAGGCACTCGCACCATCGATATTCGCGGATTCATATAAGTCCGCTGGAATATTCATCAAAATACCAGTGACAACGAGCATTAAATAAGGAACCCCAATCCAAATGTTAATAACAATAACGGTAATTCTTGCTAACCATTCATTGCCCCAGAAATCAATATGTGTACCGAAAATACCATTGATAATACCATCCGTAGCAAACATATTTGAGACGAAAAGAATGGAAATAAATTGAGGAATAGCGATAGAGAAGACGAGAATTGTTCTCCATAGCTTCTTTAATTTGATGCCTTTTTTATTGATGAGCATTGCAACACCCATACCTAAGAAGTAGTTAGTGAAGGTGGCAAAGAAGGCCCAAATTAAAGTCCAAAGTAAGATTTGACCAAATGTCATGGAGAAAGAAGCGCCACCACTATTGGTCCAAGTAAATAATTGACCAAAGTTATCTAAGCCAACCCAACCGAATAAGTTTAACGGTGGATTATGATTAGCGTCGTAGTTAGTGAAAGCAACTAACACCATGAAGAAGATTGGTAAAACCGTAAAGATTAAGATACCAATAACTGGTAAAGCGAGTAATGTCTTATTAAAGTTTTCATCCACTAAGGAACGTAAGTCATCTTTCGCTGTGGCGAGTTTCTTTTGGTTCTTAATAATTTCTTCATTAATTCTATTTTGTTTAATATTAAGGTTCCACGTGTATATAAATGCGGCGATAAAGAAGATTGTTAACACGCCGTAAAGTAAGATATTAAATGAGTTAACGCCGTATATCACAGTACCATCATCTAATGTTTGTGAAGCCTCGGTGTACCAACCTAAAGAAGGAAGTTTAGATAGGTAATAACCACCATAGAAGATCATATAAAGAATGAATATGACTTCAAAAGCGAGGAATAAAAGACCTCTAAATACTTGTTTACGGGCGATATTACCAAAGCCCATGATGAAATAGGAAACTTTTGTTTTCCAATCACCATGCACGAATGTTAATCCGAGCCCTTTGAACCAGTTAAAGATACCTAAGCCGAGATTCTTGAAGAAGCGACCAATTTTAATAAACAAGTTTTTGAATTTGCCAGGAATAGAGGCAAAGAAAAGCTTTATTTTATAGCCGGCTCTTTTAGGCTTAGAAAGCTTCAATAGTTCTAAATCTGTATATTGCTTCATCATCTCACCTCCTAATCTTCACTAAGTAAATCAGGTAAGCCATTCTTATAGTTATTAAGAATAGTTCTGATTTGTGCATCACTAGAATCTTTTGTAATAGCTTTAGCGGTTGTGCTTAAAGCGACGAACCAAGCGCCTGGACATTGACCTTGTTGCGTAGCGTAAATATGTTGTTTTGCTAAAGCGGCTAAACCAGGATGAGCTAAAACATCATCTTTTTGTGATGATTTATTATTTGTTGGACCCCAAGAGACTTGTTTAAATCTTTGGGTTTGGCAGTCTTCACCAGTTAAATATTGGGCTAATTTACGGCACACACTAGCCTTTTTAGCGTCGACTTGTGGTTTAACACCAATTAATTTATAGCCATCGTAAGAACCTAAGTGATAGGACTTACCATCCACTTTAAAGTAAGGAAGTTCAGCGCAGCCAAGATTATCGCCTAATCTTTTAACCGCGACATCATATTCCCAAATGCCGGATATAACGGCCGCTGCGGTATCACCGAGTTTAGAGGCTAATGAGTTAGTGGCGACAATTGATGTATCCGCTAATTCTTTAATACCTTTAGCGGCAATGACACCATTTTCACCAGAGAAATCATCATCGTATTCAGTGAATTTACCTGTCATTTCATCTAAAGTCCAAGAAGAATGACATAAGGTCGCTGATTCAGCATTTTCTTTTGCTAAGAAATAACTAGCGGCATAGAAGCCATTACTTCTTGCTTCAAAGTTGAGTTTCTTACCAGTGGATTTACATTTTGCTAAAATCGCTGTCATATCTTTAGCGTCTTCATCTGTGACCACTCTTTTATCGTAATATAAGAAGTAGCCGTTATCAGATGTGACTGGGAAAGCATAGACGTTATCGCCTAAAGAAGCCGCTTTCACGGAATCTTCACTATTATTGTTTTTAATAAATGAGGCATAGGAGCCTGTTAATTTACCAACCGCACCAGCGACTTTCAATCTGGATAGTTGGTCTTGCGCGAAGCAGAAAATATCCGCACCGCTTTGGACGTCTTGTAGCATACTAGATGCTGCGGTTCCTTCGGATTGAGGCTCAACGGTCGCGTTAATTGTGTATTTACCACCACTTTCTGCGACGAAGGAAGAAATTTGTGTTCTCGTTAAGTCGACGATTTTATCGTCAACCCACACTTTGATGTTATATGTACCAGCGTCATCGATACCATCGCTTTCACTAGTTTCATCTCCTCCTCCACCTAAATCAAGACCTTCAATGACATAAGTGAATTTGAAATTACAGCTCGCTAATAATAGGACTGGTAATAACAAAGTTAATTTTTTAATACTCTTCATCTTTTTACCTCCTATTTACTAACCCAAATGCCATATAAATTTAAGACATTTGATTGCTTATAATCTGTTTCAAAGTTCCATAGTTTAGATTCATCAATCGAGGATGAATATTCACTATATCCTAAGAAATGTCCATATAATGGATCCGCGGCTTTAGAATCATCTAATATAGCCTCCGCTGGACATTCTTTAAGAGGCACTAACATGTACCATCTCATGGAATAGATAGGTTCATCACTATGTGAATAATCTAAATAGAAGTTAACAGTCATGTTTTCTTCTTCTGGAATTTCTGGTCCTTCACCTTCAGAGCCGCCGCCTTCTGCTTCAGAGAAAGGATCTCCTGGGTAGGAATGAGTTGGACGATAGATGGACTGCGTACACGCAATAAGAAGTGGTAACGCTAATAAGCTAATTAAAACAATTTTCTTTTTCATAACTTACCCCTCCTATCTTCCATGACGATCATAATATAAGACCATGTTTCTATCGTGGAAATAGACTTTGTTATCGGTTATGGAATAATTTCCATATTCAAACATTTTGTTCCAAATAGCCATCGCGCTTTCATCGCATTGAATGTAGTCACCGGCACCAACGTTACCAGCGCTTGTATAAATGAAAGCTTCATTAGCTTGGAAAGCCACGCAGTTAGAAAAGTTACCTTCTTGAGACCAATAACGATTCATCACATCTTTATTAGCGCTTGTTTTACTAACAAAGGCATCATAACCATTATTTTCACCGCGTTTTTTCATTAATTCTTTATGTGATCTAATTAAAGTTTTGAAGCAGTTATTATATTGGAAAATTTCATCGGTGATTTCATCGTCATCACAGGTGATTTTCACTTTGTTACCCCATTTAAATGTATTAACACTAAGTGGAGCGTTATATGAGTTATGAGAAATCTTATGACCCCATAAATCAGTCCAGCTATCAGCAGTAACACCAGCGACACTAGCAGGATTAACAGTATATTCTTTAGTTCTAAGCAATTCTTCGCCACCTAAGAAGAAGGCCGCGGAGTTACTTGCCATCACTAAGGCATGAGCTTGAAGTGAGGCTCTTAAAATAGATTCTAAAGAAGCTGGTTTAGTGCCATCGTTACGGCTTGGTAAAGTGTTGAAGAGTTGATCTCTGACTGTCCAGTTATCGTGACAAGAAACATAATTAATTGTTTGTTCTGGATAATAACCTGATTTATGGCCATCCGTATTGACGTTACTATTAACACCCCATAAACCATCAGCGATTTTATCTAAGGTACCATAGTCACAATACCAACCATCATTACCTTCTTTCCAGTTACCGAGTTGGACAAAACCACTACCAGGGTAAGTTTTTCCATTGAAGGAAGGACCGTTTTCGCCTCTAACAGCGTTTCTAAAGCAATCGTTAAAGCCACCTAAATAAACGGATTCGTTACCGACTTTAAACTTATTGCATTCGTTATAAACTTGCCATGTTTCAGTACCATAGTTACCATCGCTTGGACCGTTATAACCTAAGGACCAACCTTCACCGTATATGTAAATATCTGGATCGATTTTATATAAGGCTTTTTGTACTTCATTCATCGTCTTAAAATCAATAAGACCCATTAAGTCAAATCTAAAGCCTTTAACTTTATATTCCTTAGCCCACATGCAAAGAGAATCAACGATGAATTTTCTCATCATTGGTCTTTCACTAGCGACTTCATTATGACAACCACTACCATCGAATAATTCACCTTCAGGAGTGTATCTAAAGTAGTAACGCGGCATTAATTTATGGAAGTTACTACCGGTTGCACTACTAACGTGATTATAAACAACGTCCATAATGACTCTTGTATGAGCTTCAGTCTTAGACATTTGTAAGACTAAGTTTTTGAATTCTTTGACTCGGGCTAAGCCATCGTGAGGGTTAGAAGAATAACCACCTTCAACGACGTTATAGTTAAGAGGGTTATAGCCCCAGTTATATTTCACTTGTTCAGTTGGTTCACCTTGTTCATTAAAAGCACCTGATTCATCGTTATCGTGATCAAATACTGGAACGAGTTGGACCGCACTGACACCTAATTCATTTAAGTGATCATAGCCAGTTGTAATATCTGGATGACCCGCTAAACGAGTACCGCTTTCAACGAAAGCATTATATGTACCACGCTTATTGTTATTGTTAGATATCCAAGATTCATCGCCGGTAAAGTCTTGCATATGAACTTCATAAATTGTTAAATCTTGTGGCGTGACTAAATCTAAATTATCAACGCCATCCCATTTGACTGGAAGAGCATCCCAACCTTCAGGATTAGAATCGTTTTTATCATAGATATAACCACGGATACCACAGCATCCAGCGCTTGTCGCATATGGGTCCATCACCACATTTGTGCCCAATGTGTTATCGACTTGGTAATTATAATATTTACCTTTTAAATCACCTTCGATTGTAAGTTCCCAAATACCACCAGTTGTATAGTGCATATGATAGCCTTTATAGCTATCTTCACCACCATATTCCTTGCTAGTATCCGTATCATAAATAAGAACGGTCATATTAGCGCTTACAGGTGACCACACTCTAAAGGTTGTTCCTTCTTTAGAATAAGTCATACCTAATTCAACATATTGCTTTTCATAGTAGGTGTTGAATTTCGCGCTAT
>JAEEGJ010027178.1_pt1 | contig 11518 bp, 10 predicted proteins | sample 8958761 | NCBI WGS metagenome assembly JAEEGJ01 (sample SAMN16246546, study PRJNA631951) | gut metagenome | biome: gut microbiome; feature: rumen; material: RS-attached | host: Bos | place: Iran: Karaj | collected 2018-10
CCTGTGGCGGCCAGAGTCAGCACTGTGAGGAGTGCCAATTTTCTGAATTTCACTTTCATCGTTTTTAGTTTTTAAATTAATGATTTCGTTTGATTTAATTGTTTTTTTGATATTTTCATTTTCTGCATTGAACACACACAATGACATCTTCTAATACGACACTTTCCCAATACGGCTATCCGGGTCGTTAAAGGGGACTTGTTTCCGAAGGTTATTTTTGTCTATGGTAAACATTGTGACAACCTTGGCTTTCTTTCCTTCGAAAAATTCTCTATCTGATTTATACATTTCTATCAATTCTTCCGGTGCACCGAAATCCTGCAATAGTGCATACCAGGCGGAGTCGGTAGTGGCCTGGAGGGTGGTGACGTCGGCGCGGAGGGTGTCGTTAACGGGGAAGTCCTTGATGAAGGCCACCGTCACGTGGGGGTTGTCGGCATAGTCGCGGTAGAGCTGGCTGCATTCCTCCAGCGGCAGCTGGCGCGGGCGCAGGACTACCGCCGCACAGACAAGCAGTCCGACGGCGACGATGGCCAGGATGATATAATGACGCTGTCTCATCATTGAAGAAGGCTGTAGTTTAAATCCACCACCTCGGCATAGGAGAGGTCGTCGTTGGAGATGCGGTAGTTGAAGGTGGGAGCCAGCAGGTAGGACGTCTGTATGAGCAGCAGCATGACGCAGGTGGTGGCCGCATAGAGGCGGCGGTTGTGTGCCACCTCGTTGCGGCGGCGGTGCCAGTCGGACAGGCCGTCGGTCATCTGGCGCTGCAACCGTCGGCTGTCAAAGCCCAGCAGGCGGTCGGCAACTTTCACATGTTTTTCTTTCGGTTCACTATTCATCGTTTATCCTCCTAAGTTTATTGACAATACGGAATATTCTCTGGTAGACGGCGTTGCGGGAGAGGCCCATACGCTCGGCTATCTCGTCGGCGTTGTAGCCGTCGAGTTTCATCTGCATCATCACCCTGTCCTCTTCCGGGAGGGCCGACATGAGGTCGGCCACCAGGTCGCTCGCGTAATGGCCGTCGTCGTAAATGTCGTCCATCCCGTCGACAATCGGCCGTTCTCTCCATTTCTCGCCTCGGTGCATGTTGCGCAGCACCCAGCGAGTGTTCGTCACCACCCATTTCGTCTCCGCAAAGACACTCGCGCCAGGCCTCAGCAGGCCATAGCGCATCCACAACACGATGGAGACTTCCTGCACCAGGTCGGAGCAGCGGTCCGCGTCGTGCTTGGCATATCGCCTGCAGAGCCGCCAGATGAGTTTCTTGTGGCGGAGCAGGAGGGTGGTGTATTGATCGTCGTCGTTCATTTATATAAATATAAATGTCAGCTTCAGGCCAAAATCTTACAAGGGGTGGTAATATTTAACTTTTTTAACATATTAAATGATGATAACCAACTCAGAGACAAAGAAATAACTTTTTTTGACATTTACTGTTTTTTTTATATCTATTGTGCACTCATTCATTATTACGACGGTGTAAAAATACGAAGAATTTTCGAACTGACAAAAAAATGCATTTTTTTTCGTATCTTTGCATTTCGAAACAATGGCTTTTTTTGACCTTTAAAACCCGTATATTATGAACCTCAAAGGAAGAAGAAAAAGTACAAATGTGGACGACCGCCGCAGCCAGGGCGGCAAGATAGCCGCCGGCGGCGGCATCGTGGGAATCATCGTGGCAGGTCTCATGCTGCTGCTCAACGGGGGCGATCCCTCGGATGTAGTAAAACAGGCCATTGGCAGCCAGATGGGGCAGACCGAAAGATACACCCCTTCGGCACAGGAAGAAGAGTTTGCCATCTTCGCCAAACAGATCCTCGCCTCCACAGAGGATGTGTGGACAGCCGAATTCAAAAAAATGGGCCGCACCTACAAGCCCCCTACCCTCGTGCTGTTCCACGGATCAGTGCAGAGCGGCTGTGGCAACGCCTCCTCAGAGGTAGGTCCCTTCTACTGCTCAGCCGACGAATGTGTTTACCTCGATCTTGATTTCTTCAACGAAATGCCCAAGAGTCTAGGTGCCGGTGGCGACTTTGCCTATGCCTATGTCATCGCCCATGAGGTGGGACACCATGTGGAGCATCTGTTGGGCACCCTCGACGAGGCACACAGCCAGATGGCTCGTCAGAGCGAGAAAGAGAAAAACAAGACCTCTGTACGCATTGAACTACTGGCTGACTATTACGCCGGGGTGTGGGGTTATCACGAGAACAAGATGTTCGGCTCGCTGGATGAGGGCGACTTACAGGAGGCCATCGATGCTGCGCAAAAAATCGGTGACGACTATCTGCAGAAGCGTTCCCGCGGGCAAGTATACCCCGAGAGTTTCACCCACGGAACCTCGGCTCAGCGCATGCGCTGGCTGAAAAAAGGACTGCAAAGCGGCGATCTCCGTGGCGGAGATACGTTCAATATGCGCTATGAGGAACTCTAACCGCTACTCGGAGCACCACTGCGCCGGATAACGGTAGCGGGTGCTGGAAGAGCCGAAGTTGTAGATATAACCTACTGTAATTGAGGGGAGGCCTCCCCAGTCTGAGTATGATTTAGGCACATTGTAATCCTCGTTTTGGCCTGCTCCCTGCTGTTCACTCCCTTCACTTTGTGCTTTGATACCGGCGATAGATGGCGGAACCATCATATATTTGATGTCGAGGTAGAGGTCGCTTTGGTGGTTGAGGTAGTAGCGCAGCATAAGACCGATATCGGCAGTCATGTTGAATGTAAGATCGTCGTAACGCCAGATGAGGCCGGCACCGAGGTAAGGCAGGAAGTTGAGGCGGACGCCACGTGAGAATTCGAAGGCGTGGGTAAGGTTAAACATCACGTCAGTGTGGAAATTGGAGAAAGAGTATTTGCTGCCGGCAAGGTTTTCGACGGTATCGTAGGGTTCATGTGCGGTGAGACCGCTGAGTTCGAAACGTATAGTCCACACATTACTGTAGTTACGACCGAACATAATCTCCGGCGTGATGCCATACATATCACATTCGTCGATGTTGCGGAATGAGAACGAGGAGAAGTTCGGGCCTATGCCAGCTCCGATGAACCAGTCTTCTGCTGTGCTGCGAGAAGCGTACTGTGTACGGCGACTGAAAGGGGTGTCGGCCCAGCGGCGTGTGACACCGAGGGTGATGGAATGCATGAAGTTGTCTCCATAGCTGCCGTCGAAGCGCTGCGAGAGGAAGAACCATTTGTATTCGAGGAAAGCATCCCAAAGGGGGGCAATACGGAAGGGGGCATGGATACCGAGCATGGCCTGGAAGTCATGGTCGGATCCATAGGTAGCACCTTCAGCTTCTACTTCCGGACGGAGCACAAAGCCGACACCAAGCATGGGATAGACGGGGAAGGGGTGGAGGAAGTTGTCGTTGTAGACGTTGAAGAAAGTGGCATTGACATCCCACAGAAATTCAGCACTACCCATGAAAAAGAGGGAGTTGTTACTGGCCCCATGCTGATAGTGGCTGGGAGTCATCATAAGGTCGAAACCAAGGCGGAATGCCAAGGGTCGAGTGATCCAGCAGCCGAGGTTGAGAGTGGCGGTAGGCATGGAGAACTGGCCCTCGCCCGAGTGCTGATAGTAGACACCGCCGGCACCGAGGGACCAGAAGAATGTGTTTTCGCCAACCATTTTCGAACTCTGCGCCTGGGAAGAGAGGCTCGACCCAATGAGCAGCAGGGACAGTAACAGTTTTTTCATAGGTTTAAGGATAAGGTTTATCGTTTAAGTATATACGTTTTAAAGACTAAAGGGTTAAGCCTTGGCCCGTTCAGCAAATTCCTTGGCCGAGACTTTCTCCACTTCGGGTTTGAGCTGGTCTTTGAAGATTTTGCATAGGTTGTCGGCGAAAATGCGGTCGGTGAGTTGACCAATGTTTTTGCGGTCAGCAGCAATGCTACGTGCTGCCTGTTCAAGGCGTTCCTCGGTTTTTTCTTTGGTTTCACCTTCGACAGGCTGGTCGTTACGACGCAGGATATCCTTGATGTAGTCTACAATCTGGTTGCTGGTGGGGTTGACGGGGGCTATTTCTTCGAGTTTTGCCTCGATAAGTTCCCACTTCAGCGAGGGCAGGTATTTGTCGTTCCAGTCGGCTTCGATGGTCTGCGGGGTCATGTCTTTCTCACCGCGTGAGGCAAACCAACGCTTGAGGAAATTCTCGGGCAGAGGTGCCGTGAATTGGTCGAGGAGGGCTTTGCGGACCTGGTTGACAAAGAGGTAGTCGCTCTGTTCGTTATTGGCTTTCTCGATTTCTTTCTGGATGAGTTTACGGAAGGCTGCCTCGTCTTTTATCTGCTGGCCGGGAAAGACCTGCTGGAATAGTTCTTCGTTGATTTCGTGAGGGACGACACGCGAGATACCGGAGAGTGTGAATTCAACATCGGCTTTGAACTTTTTAGCGGTGGCGTTATCGATATGGAGTGCACGTTCGATTTCGGCGACAGGGAATGCCTTGTAAGGGTTGAAGATGATTTTTTCTTCGGCTTTCTTGCCTTCAAAAAGAGGAAGCAATTCGGCATCCTTAAGGTTGGCGAGGTTGAAAGAAGCAAAAGTGTCGATGCCACCTTCCTTGTGGGCACCGCTCTTGTCGAGTTCAACGGCTTTGCCATACATATAGTCACCGGCGGAGACGGCCTCAGGAGTCTCGAATTTACCGAAACGTTCGACGACGCGCTTCATTTCGGCGTCTACATCCTTTGCGGTAACTTTCACCTGGCTGTATTTGGCTTCGATCTTGTCCCACTCGATAGAGAAGTCAGGAGCCACAGCAACATCGAAATAGAAAGTGAAAGCGTTCTGCTTGGCAAAGTCAATAGTGCCGGTCTTCTCGTCGTTGGACATGGGCATGCCGAGAATGTGGAGTTTCTCGTCATCAATATATTTGAAGAGGTTGCTGTTGAGCTGTTCCTGCACGGCGTCACCTACGATAGCACCCTTGTACATGCGCTCGATGAGACCCTTGGGAGCCATACCTTTGCGGAAGCCGGGGATAGTGGCTTTGTGCTGATATTCCTTCAGCTGCTTGTTTACATTTTCAATGTAGTCGTTTTCCTCAATATCAACTTTGATACAGAGTTCCAAATCACTTAAATTCTCTCTTGTGATGTTCATCTGAATATTTATTTTATTGATTTTTAAGTCTTTTTATTAATTATGCAAAATGCAAAGATACATCTTTTTTTTAAATAATATATTACACTGTTTTGTTTTTTGTTTTTTTGAGGGTCTAAGATAGCTATTGATTTGCTTTTTATTCGAATCCTACACCGAGATTGATGATGAGATCCTGAAGGCCGACACCAGGTTGGATAGAGTTGTCTGCGGGCATGCCTTTGTAGAGATGGGTGCGACGGGCGGCAAAGATTCCTACACCGCCTTTAATGTTGGTGTAGGGTTCGTGTTCAATGTTGACGGAGGTGCCGCCAGAGAGTGTGGTGAGATAGGCGTTGAGTTCTTCGGAACAGCAAGTGAGATAGATGTCGACATGTGGGATGAAGTGTTTGGTAGAGGTGTCAGAGATGAGTCTGTCTCTGATATCGGTGAGGAATTGCTCACGGGAGTAGCGGATTTCGTTGGTTTTGGAGCTAACACGAGGGCAAAGGAGGTCGAGGTAACGGGTGTTTCCTGCAACAGAATAGTAGAAGCGTACGACGGGTTGATAAAGGCGTGCGTTTTCGAGGTGATTCCACTGGATAATGCATGCACTTTGCGTTCCGGTGACGGGATCAATCTCGTTGAAAAAGAATCCTCCGAGGGTATCAAAACTAGGTGTGATGGTGATGGCAGGTTTGGTGATGAGAGGAAGGTTGCTTTTCTTGATGAGTGGTATGGGGTCGGTGTCGGCGAGTATAGATCCGTCGATGGTGTTGCGGATGCGGAGGCAATATTTGTAATTTTCGCGCAGTCGGTTGGTGGTAACACTGTAGTAGATAGGCTGGGCAATGTTAGCAAAGTTGCCGGAGTCGCGGTCGATCTCGGTATAGATGAAAGGGATGGAGTCTTTAAGGGTGGAGCCTTCATAGGCGAGCAGTGCTACGTCGATAGTCCCTTGAGGATAGTTGATGGAGTCGGAGTTTTGACCGTAGCTGTATATATTGCCTTCGGAAAGATAGCATCGCTGGACACGGACCCAGGTGGTGTCGTCGTCCTGGTCGAGCAGGCAATAGACAACAGGGATGTTTTTCCACTGGGCGTTTGGGGAGAATTCCACCTCGCAGCCAGTGAGGAGGACGGAGGCCAGGAGGAGTGGAAGAAGGTTCTTTTTCATAATACGTTACTATGTTAGTGGGTTTGATTATGTTGGGGGGCTGGTGTCAGTTTTGTTTATTGAGTCTTTCGCTTATTTCAATCTCGTCCATGAGTATCCAAGGTTTTAAACCTTTGGCACGGTGCCAGGAGGGTACTGCGTCGAGGGCTCGGATGACAATTTTCAACGAGGCGACACCGTCTTTCATCACTGGGACCTTGACCTCCACCTCGCGGGCGCTGCTCTCCTCGCTGGCAGCAGGATTGAAAGGCATGGTGGCCTGAAGGGTGTCGGTGTAATGCTCGCCGTCGGCCGACAGCAACACGCTGACCTGCTCGGGAGCAAAAGCCCAGTTGTCGGGCGTGTGGGCAAAACGAAGCGTGAGGTTCTCTATATCTATCTGCTTCGCCAGCGTCACGATAGCTTCCACTCCGCTGCCGGAAAAGCCCAACCAGCCATGCTGCAGGTCGCTAACAAGTCCCTTCTCGCCATCAAAGAGGATGGTGTCGGTGCCGACATTGAAGGGAGTGTTGGGCTTGCGCGAGAAGGTGGTAGAGACTATATAGTCGTAGTTGAACTTGCGCGTGGCGGTGAACGACGGAGGCATTTCTTTACCAAAGGCGCGGGCTTTCACCATGGTGGTGGTAGTCAACGTGATGGGGCCCTTGTAAATAGGCGAGTTTTCGTCGGGCTCGCTACCGTCGAGGGTATATCTTATGATGGTTTGGATGTTTGATTGCCTGTCAGATTGATGGCTCGAAATGGTCACCGTCAGAGGGGCAGAGAATCGAGCTTCCGTGGCGGTAATCACCGGCGGCTCCAGCATGCCTGTGGAGACTCGGGGATAGGTTGTCCCAACGAAATCCTCAACTCTTTCGCCGCCTTGTGTCTGTTTTACATAGTCTTCCATGCTGACGAAAACGGAGGAAATGTTGAATCGCTTCGGGGAGAAGCCTCTCAGATGCAGCCGGAAAGAGGGTTTCATCGGCGTGGAGATGCAGGGGGTAATCCAAAGCTTGCCTGTATCGGCCATAAAAGTGAAATGAGTATCGGGCACATCGATGAAAAGGCCCTTATAGGCTGTGTCGGCAAGGGCACACCAGCGGTTGTCGTCGCGAATCATGCCGTGCAGCAATGGCTGGCGGTAGGTACCGGGGATGGCGCTGCTGCTATGTCCATAAGGCGTTTCTCGGTCGAGTCCAAACCAGGAGAGCGTATCGCCAGCGCCGAAAGTATGCAACATTTCGACCCGTGGCACAAGGGTTTCATGCACTTGGTCGGTGGGGGCTATGGTGTAGTCAATCACCACATCGCCGGTGACAAAGACCGTGTAGGTCTGACGCACGTCGCACATCAAAGCGCCCTCGCGGGAATGGTAGCGTAGCATAGCGTCGACAGAATAGACTCCAGGCGAAGGTTGGTTGTGCGAAATGGCTGCCAGCGAGCATTTCCAATCCCGGTGGTTCTCAAAGAAAAGCGACAACGAATCGATGGGCAGCTGTCCCATGCCAGAGGTGAGCCATTCCATTGTGCCGTCAGCCAAATTGAAGGCTACTTCGTTGGTCAAGGTATGCACACGGCAGCGCTCGCGCCCGTCGAGGGTCTCAAAGGTCGCCAGGAGTTTCCTGTTGCCAAGGTCGAGCATTTTCTTTTCCCCCGACCTGTCCGAAAGAGGGAACACCACAGTTCCCAGGTTATTGGTTCCCGATAACAAGCGTGCACCAGCCTTTTGGCGACGGGACAAGTCGAAGCGAATAAAGAGCTCTTCTCCTGCCTTCAAATCCACGGGCGGCACACGCAGTTTCGCCACCTCGACTCCCCCACCCCGGATGGCCAACGGCAAATCGCCGCCGGTGATGCTGGGGCGGAGGTTGGTATAAATTGTATAATCCAAAAGATATTGGCTGAAGTCGGCAAAGTCGTTACGGTTGTATACCGTGAACTCGGCATCGTCAATGGTCTTCTTGGTCAGGTGCACATCGAAAGGACTGTAGAGATGCTTCACCTCTGGCAACATCCGCATGGGCCATTCGGCAACGAAAGCCCCTTGCAGGGTGCGCGTGTTGACCACCTTGTCCCATATTTTCCCGAATCCCCCCTCATGAGCCGCCAGCACCAGGAAGGGGCGGTCGCCGCTTTTTGAGACAGCCTGGCGCAGCAGCTGCTGGTCGGGATTGATGAAAGCCACAATGTCGGTATTGGACGAGAATTCGGCGCCAGAGAAGATGACTGGTCGATTCTTCTCAGTGGTCTTCAGTCTCTTGTAGGCAGCACCCATACAGACACCATTGTCGCGGGTATCGCCCAGCGACCAGGCGATGATGGAGGTATAGTTCTTGTACATCCCATAGAGGTTCTCCACACGACGCTCGAAGAGGGGGATGAAATCCTTGTCGGTAGCCACCGCCTGACGCTGACTCGAAGCGGGCATCAGGTTGGCGTCGCAAATCACATATAGGCCATACTCATCGCAGAGTTCATAAAAACAGGGAATCGTGGGCGAAAAACGAGTGGTACGGACAGCGTTAATATTGTTGTCTTTTAGATTCTGCATCAGGGAGCGGAGCATCTGTCGGGAATTGTACTCGCCGGTGGAATTGTCCGCAATGTTGACGCCCTTGAGTGTCACCGTAGTGCCATTGATTTTCAACAGGCCATCCTTGACCTCTACTCGGCGAAAACCGAAACGGGCGCCCACCACCTCTTCCACTTCCATCTCTTCATCGCGCAGACGCAGCACGGCGGTGTAGAGGTTCGGCGTCTCGGCGGTCCATGGGGCGACGTTGGGCCACGAGCGGCTCATGTCCACCAGCATTTCGCTCTTCCCGTCGAAAACCACCCAACGGCCCATGCGGTCGAAGCTGTGGTTCTGGGGGTCCCATATCTCGACTTCGAGATAGTAGCGGCCTTTCCTCTTACTGTTGAAGATGGTGGCGTCGACGGCAAGCGAGCCTGTCGCACTGGCGGCATCGTAGTCGCCCACCAGCGTCATGTCGGCGATATTGGGGTCACTCTTGAAAAGGAGGTAAGGCTCGCCATTGAGCCCCGCCTCGCTGGATTCACATTCCAGAAGCGCCCCCTCGGGATGCTTCAGAAAGTCTATCCTCAGCTCATTTGTCTTCCCATACTTCAGGAAGCCGTCGAGGGCGAACTCGTTCCAATGGCGCGAATCGTCACCATAGCCCACAAGCTTGCCGTTAAGAAAGACCCTGCAGGCATAGCTGCCGCGGACATTCAGCGTCACGCAATAGTCTTTCCAATACTTCTCCACCTCGATTTCCCGAGTGTAGCTGCGAGAGCTGTCGGTCTGCCTTTGGTCCCAGCGGCCAGTGAGTTCCATGTAATAAGGCGACTCACGATACTCTCCTTTCACGATGGCATCCTCGTCGTCGTATGGAACCACATTGGCGCGGGCCGGCAGTCGGGTACCATCGCCATTTTGCGACTCAGCAATGAAAGAGCACAAAAGTAGCGCGAAGATTATGAGTAGCCCTTTCCGCATCACAGACACTTTGACGTATTAATTTTTCACTACACTCTTCAGTCTCCGCCAAGATAAACCGAGACACCGAAGTTGATCATACTCAGACCCACAGACTCGGTAAGGATGGGCACATTGAGAGCATCGGTACGTTGCACCTTATTAGAATACAACATCTTATATCCTCCATGAAAACCCACAGCAAAGGAGCGGTTGATAGCGTAGCGACCGCCCACCTCTATGCCAAGGTAGAGACCACCTTCTTCAATCTTTGTCGAAGGAGGTTCGCTAGAGCTGCCAAGTGGCAGCGTGTAACCCACCTGCAGCACGGTGTAGGGGGTGAGACGGCTGCGCATAAAATGGCTTCGAAGCTCGAAGAATACAGGCATTTGGGTGAAGCCTCCCGTGGGATCGGCCAAATAGCTAAATCCCAAACCTACGGCAGCCTCCTTGCGGAACTGGTAGCCTGCCGACACAGAGGGCATGAAACCTGCCACGGTATCGGCGATACCTGTCTCGCTGGAGCGATTCACATTAAAAGCAAAGCTGGCGTCGCCGACACAATAGAGGCCGTGCCAGCGGAATTCTATGTGACGCTGCGCCACTGCTGTGCCAGAGAGGCACAGCAATGTGGCAGCGACAATAAGTATCTTTTTCATAAAAGGCTATTAAGCGTTCATCGGCTTAAGGTTCTCGCTGACGATCAGCGTGGCCTCTGTAGCGGCCTGCACCTGCTCGACAGTGAACTCAGGGTTGATTTCGGTGAGGACGATGCCTTTGGGAGTGATTTCCATGACACCCATCTCTGTGATGATCATGTTCACCTGACCTTTGGCGGTAAGTGGGAGGGTGCATTTTTTGAGGATCTTGGGATTTCCCTTGGCGGTGTGCTCCATGGCGAGGATAACCTTTTTGGCACCCACCAGGAGGTCCATGGCACCACCCATGCCGGGGGTCTTCTTTCCAGGAATCATCCAGTTGGCAAGGTCTCCTTCCTCATCGACCTGCATGGCACCGAGGACACTGACGTCGACATGACCGCCGCGGATGATGCCGAAGGAGGTAGCACTGTCGAAAGTAGAAGCTCCGGGCACATGGGTGATATATCCACCGCCGGCGTTGATGAACCAGGGGTCTTCCTTGCCTTCCTCTGGGGTGGGGCCCATGCCAATCATACCATTCTCACTCTGAAGAATGACATGCACACCTTCAGGGAGGAAGTTGGGAATCATGGTCGGCAGACCAATACCAAGGTTGACGACATCGCCGTCGTGCAGCTCCTGGGCCGCGCGCTTGGCGATAAAGGGTTTAATCTGTTCTTTTTCCATTTTTATGATTGTTTGATTGTTTGATTCATTTCCAGCCGCGGGCTACCATTTCCTGGGCGATATAAGAGGCCTCGTCATCGGCGTATGTGTTGGGACCGAAGCCGGCATCATACCCCAACTCCTTGGCCAGCTCGTGGCTGATACGCGGGCCGCCGCAGATGAGGATGACCTTGTCGCGCAAACCTTCGGCCTCGAGCATCTCGACGAGCTCCGTGAGGTTCTTGATATGCACATCCTTCTGCGTCACCGTCTGGCTGACGATAAGGGCGTCGGCGTGGAGCTCGATACCCTTGGCGATGAACTCCTCGTTGGGCACCTGGCTGCCGAGGTTGTAGGCGTCGATCATGTCGTAGCGCTCCAGGCCGTAGTGGCCGGCATAGCCCTTCATGTTCATGATGGCGTCGATACCCACGGTGTGGGCGTCGGTACCCGTCGAGGCGCCCACGATGACA
>JAEEGJ010027179.1_pt1 | contig 11518 bp, 8 predicted proteins | sample 8958761 | NCBI WGS metagenome assembly JAEEGJ01 (sample SAMN16246546, study PRJNA631951) | gut metagenome | biome: gut microbiome; feature: rumen; material: RS-attached | host: Bos | place: Iran: Karaj | collected 2018-10
TATAACTCCGTAGACTATCCATATAGCAGGATTGCCAAGAGAACTTTCCTGCGACATTATATGCATAACGAAAAGATCTCCAGGGGTGTATATGAATACTACCCCCAGCAGAAGGAGAAGCAGACATACAAAAATATTGTATATCCAATAAGCGTGTTTTCCAAGAAAACGCTTTATCAGCGACGGCATCTGTTCTCCGTCGTTTCGTACAGATATCATTCCACTCATGTAGTCATGAAAAGCACCGCCTATGACACAGCCTATTGGAATAGTTATAAAGGCTATCGGACCAAAGAGTATTCCCTGTATAGGACCGAGGATAGGTCCTGTTCCAGCTATGTTAAGAAGCTCGATGAGACTGTTTTTCCACTTCTTCATGGGAACATAATCGACACCGTCATATTTCTCAACAGCAGGAGTTTTTCTGTCAGAAGGCTTCATAACCCTTTCGCATATCCTTCCGTAAATAAAACCGCCGATGATAAGTATAACAAGTCCTAATAAAAACGTCTTCATTATCATTTCCCCTTTTTGCAAGCATATTACAAAAGCTTCACTCCAAGCATAGTCAAATCGTCAAACTGTGGTGCATCGCCTACAAATTCGTCAACAGATTTCTTCATATTTATGAGAAGCTCCTTTGGAGATGCTTGCGGAGCTTGATTGAGAGAAGCTATCATGCGTTCAGTTCCGAAAAGCTCATTTTCCGCATTTGTTGCTTCTGCAACACCGTCTGTATAAACGAATAATGTTCCGCCTTTTTCGAGAATGAATTCGTAATCCTTGTAACGCATACCTTCCATTCCGCCGATAACAAAGCCATGCTTGTCCTTAAACAACTCAAACTCGCCGTTTGCCTTTCTGATAATAGGATATTCATGCCCTGCATTTGCAGCAGTTACCTTTCCTGTTGATATCTCAAGAACGCCAAACCAAACCGTTACAAACATTTCCTCGTCATTATTCTTGCATATCTGAGTATTTACTTGCTCCAACACCTTTGCAGGGCTTCCCCCCATCATAGCATAGTTGCTGACAAGTATCTTTGACATCATCATAAACAGCGCCGCAGGGACGCCCTTGCCTGAAACATCCGCCATAACAAGTCCGAGATGATCGTCGTCAATAAGGAAAAAGTCGTAGAAATCGCCGCCGACCTCTTTGGCAGGAGTCATAGTCGCAAATATATCAAATTCGGGACGTTCAGGAAACGCAGGGAAAAGATTAGGCAGCATATCAGCCTGTATCTTTGTTGCAAGTCCAAGCTCGGCGCCTATACGTTCCTTCTCGGCAGTTATCTTGGTTATCTGATCGATATATTCTCTTGTACGCTTTGAAAGCGTCTCAAACGACTCGGCAAGCACCTGTATTTCGTCATTTGTACGATAAGTGTCTTCCATTTCAAAAGAAAGATCTGTTCCGCTTATCTCACCGATACGCTTAGTCATACGCTCAACAGGCTTAACTATTCTATTTGCAACTGCAAGTGCTCCGGCAGAACCTAAAATAAGAATGGCAGCTATCATAAAAAGAGTAGTTTGCTTTGAATGGACAGTTCCTTCCTCAAACTTATCAGCTGCGTCCTTATTTATACTGTCAAACTCTGTTATCATCATCTGTGAGGATTGCTCGGTAATGTCTTTTTCTATAAATGAAATTGCAGCCCAGCCTACAGTCGGTATAGGAGCTCCTGTCATATAGTATTCCTTGTCATTTACATTTACAGTAGTAAGTCCCGTCTGTTCTTTAAGGGCTATATCAACAAATTCTGCAAGCGTTTCATTGTCTGACTCACGGAGATCCGCTGCCTCATCAGAAGTCAGCACATCAAAAACGCCATTATTTTCAGAAGCAAATATCACCTGACCATTATTATTGATCACTCCGATATATCTGCCTTGTTCAGATGTCGAATTAACATAATCAGCCATAGTATCGAGAAATACATCTGCCGCAACAACTGCAACCAATTCACCATTATAATATACGGGCGCAGAACATACAACTCCGATATAATCCGTAAAGCTGTCACGCTCGATACCTGAAAAATAAATATCTCCCGTCTGAACAGCACCTTGATACCAATTTCTTGTTCGTGAATCAAATACTTTGATAACATTGCCGTTTTCGTCAAAATATTCTCCTGAACGATTATCGGCATACAAAATCACTCCGTCAGCAGTTGCAACTATGCATGAACTCAATTTATCCGAGGTCTTATACATCGAAAGCAGCATATCCTGCATATTGCTGACTATTCTCAGCTTATCTGAATTCTCATAATCAACGCCTTCTCCATGCTGTAACTGTACAGACGCGATTCCATTATTCTTAAGCTGCGGATAGCTTACAGGCTGAAGCTCCAGTTTTTCCTGATTTTCGAAAAGATCTGTTGCAAACGTCTGAAGCATCTTCACATCGGCTTTAACATCTGCAAACATATCGTCTGCTATGTATGCCTGCATTGCATTCATCTTTGTCAGTGACTTGTCAACAAGCTGATGCATGGTATTTCCTGAAACATTCTTTATAGCTTCCTGCTGTTCACTGCTGGCGTCATTAACAACAGCCGACAGTTTATTTGCCTGATATGCAGAAACACCTGCAAATAACCCTATAAGAGCAAGCAATAATAACAGCACGAGATTGAAAATTTTCTGCTGTAAGCCGCCAAGCGTAAAACCTAATATTTTTTTCATTTGATCACCAAACCCTTTTTCAGAGTAAGTATATTATGTCCGTCAAGATATTCATATTTTACATCGTCCATAGACTTTTTTACCATGAATATGCCTAATCCGCCTATTTCACGTTCTTCAACGCTGAACGTTACATCTGGATCGGCTTTAGCAAGAGGATCATAGGGGATTCCGCCGTCGATAAACGTTATATCAACCGAAGGCGGCTCAGGAAGTATCTCAACGCGAACCATTGCTGTACCCGTCTTAGGGTTATAGGCATAATGAGCTATATTTACAAATATCTCCTCAACGGCAATATCTATCTGCATCTGTATCTTCATAGGACAATCTGCCGTTTCAAGCTGCTCGTCCACAAAGGAAAGTACCTTTGGCAAATTTTCGATCTTTGCCTCTATTTCAAATTCTTTCATAGAAACCTCCTGTTCAATATAGAGAATATTGGAAAAACTGGTGCTTCAAATATTTCCATAATATCTTAGCTGATATTTATCAGTTTCAAGCCACCTTTTTTATCTTATGAAATGGCAATGATACTCTCAGCCATGCTGATGTGTCAAAACTGCTTTTCATCTGGTGAAATTGTTAAGTTTATATGTAATATTATAGCACATCAACCACAATAAATTAACATCAAATTTGTTAATTTTTGATTACAATATCAACAAAAATGTATCTGATTCTTTGTGCATTCATACAAGACAAATATACAAGATAATTTTTACAAGTTCTTTAAAATCATCTAAAAAAATCACAAGTGTAATTTGCATATCAATTGCCCCAATAATTATACAAAATTTACGCGTGATTCACACCTTTTCTGTAAACTTATGCTATAATATTAGTATAAATAATCATAAACATATACCCCAAAAGCAAATATATAACTCTATGTCTCTGACGAAGGAGGACTAATCTATGAAAAAGCGAACTTTGTGGAAAAAATCATCTGCATTTATACTTGCTCTTTCCCTTATATCAGGGCTTTCGCCTGCAATAACAGGCTTTAGTACAAAAGCAGCCGAAAGCGATACCGACATATCAGAGGATATCACCAATGATGAAGATACTGAGGACGTTTACGAAGGCGAGGATATAGACGAAAATACAGAGGAAGAACCGTCTCCCGAAGAACAGGCTGCATTACACGAAGCAATACTGAATTATACAAAAAACAGCTTTTTCATACTGGCTAAAAAAGATTATTTTTCAAAAAACGGCACCCCCCCCACAGATTGTACTTTTGTTCTTAATGAAGAGACTAAAGAAGCGGCTCTTACTCTGCTTGACGAGAATGGAAATACACTTGACGTTTACAGTTTCAATACGCAGACAGGAGTGGGAACAAATCAGAAAGGCGAAGCCTTTGACCTCTCAAGTTATGTTATTCCTGCTGAGGAATATTTCGTTCCATTTGATTACTTATCAGATATTGCCCGTCTATACTTCATGGATAAAGATGAAAGAAATATATCGGGCGCATTTACAAGATCTGATAATGAAAAAGATGCATTTATCATAACACTTTCAGGGGATGAAGATGTTACACTGGCTGAGTACACAGTGGATATCAGAACAGGTATTGGTACTGATGAAAAAGGCAACGCTGTTGATCTGTCCGTTTATAAAGACTATAAGCCTATAGCAGAAGATGATTACTTTATCGCAGTAAATATCATTGATGACGCAGCATTGGGCTATTACGCAGAAAAAACAGGAACGCCCTGCAACGGTACATATAATTACTTTGATAACGGCATATTCACTGCCCAAATAGGTATCTGCGATGATGAATTCAACATTATCGAAACATATATCATCGACCTTAGAACAGGTATCGGCAAGGACAGCAGCGGAAATCCTGTTGACCTTGCAGAATATGCAAAAACTCATGAAGTAATCGATAAGGATTCCATTCCGCAGATAGACGATTCTGAGTTCTTTGCGCCTATCACTGAAATTTATGATATGGCTGTCAATGATTACAAAAGAAAGACAGGTATCGAAACTCAGTGCTCAGGCTACGGATATGATGAAGAAAATTCAAAGCTTGATTTGTTCCTTACAGATGAAAACTATGAGGAAGTAGTAACATATACTATTGATCCCCGTACAGGCAAAGGCAAAACTTCCTCAGAGGTCGCAGTTGATCTTCCGCAAACAGGTATCAATTCTCTAAGAAATCTTCTGACGATCATCGGTTCGTTTATGATGATAGTGCTGGGCGCTGTTACTGTTAAGCTCTCATCTAATCGTCGTTATTGCAAATCTAATTGATTTTACATAAAACACAACCACTTATCCATATAATAATGCGAAAGCAGCCATTAATGGCTGCTTTCGCATTATTATAAAGCTCTATTTATCGGAATCTAACCTTTGCCGCTCGACAAGTTCCGCAAAGCAGCCATTTTTTTCTATGAGCGCGTCATATGTACCGTCCTCAACGACATTTCCGCCGTCAATAACAAGAATACGGTCACAATGCTTTATAGTTGATAATCTATGAGCAATAACGATTCGTGTACAGCCCATTTTATCAAGAGCTTCACTGACCTGCTTCTGCGTCTTGTTATCAAGAGCAGAGGTTGCTTCGTCAAATATCAATATATTAGGCTTTGGTGCAATTGCTCTTGCAATCATAAGCCGCTGCTTTTGTCCGCCGGATATACCGCCTTGTCCTTCGGATATCATTGTATGCATACCCATTGGCATTTCACGGATATCATCAGCAATACCAGCTATCTCAGCTGCCTCCCACGCCGCATCAAGATTCAGTTCAGGGGCGGAAATAGTGATATTTGAGAAGATATCTCCCTGAAAAAGACCGCCATTCTGCATAACAGTACCGATTTTTTTACGAAGAGATGAAGGATCAAGGTGGGAGATATCTTTTCCATCATAGTAAATAGCGCCCTTCTCGGGCTTTTCAAAACCTAAGAGCAAACGGATCAGAGTGCTCTTTCCGCAGCCTGTCCTGCCAACTATGGCAATATATTCACCAGAACGTATCTTCAGAGACATATTATTGATAATATATGGAGAATTCTCATTATAGCGGAAATATAGATTATTCAGCTCTATACTGCCTGACAGCTTAGTAACAACTTCACGCTGTTCAGAATTTTCAGTCTCTGCTTTAAGAAAAGGCTCTGCCATTTCAAGAACAGGTCTTATTCTGCCTACATTAAGAGCAATATTTGCAAGCGAATTGAATGCTCCCATAACTGCGCCGTATGCCGCTGTAAAAGCAAAATAATCAGACTGTGTTACACTGCTTCTAACTGCGATATAATACAGGATTATGGTTGAAAAAAGAGTAATAGCCGTGATAATTACCTTATTCACCTTGATAAATGTGGGAGGTGCATAGGTAAGCTCCGCGCTGTCAGCATAAAGATTCAGCCACTTTGAAAAGAAGCGTTTTTCTGCACCTGAAAGCTTTATCTTCTGAACTCCGCTTATCATCGCATAACTCACGCCTGCTTCTTTGGCATCAAGCTCCATTTGTTTCTTGCTAAGCCGTATCTGTACGAATGACGACACTGTACTAAATACAAATGTTGTTAGTATAATAAGTAATGACGGTACAACAAGTGACGGAGCATAGTGAAATATCTGCGTAATATACAAAAGTGATGTCAACGAAGTCAGAGTGCTGATAATAAATGAGCTAAGTATCAGCTCACATAACTGACTAACCGATTGAGAACGGCTATTCAGTTCGCCTGCACTGTAGCCGCGAAAGAAGTTAGCTGGCAAGCTGAGAAGTCTCATCATCATTGCAGACTGTACACCAAGCGAAGCTTTACTCTGCAAACATGCACCGAGCAAATTGCTTACGGATTTTATAAGTTGAACAGCAATTGCAGTACATATCATACATATTGCAGCACCGCAAAGCATTTTATTACTGCCGCTTATCGCTACAGGTCCTGTCAGAGCCTTTGTTATCTGCGGTATGAACATTCCCACAAGAGTAACAACCAGCGTTGATACAAATATCAACACTGAATCACTCATTGAAAGACAGTTCTTCATATATAGCAGCAAATCCGGGATACCGATTTTTCGCTGAGGGAACGGTTTATAAAAACAATATGCTTCATTTTCAAAAAGGTCTGCTGTTTTCTTGTTCAGCCTTATTCTCTTTCCGCTTTCCCTGTCTATGTAATAATAGCCTCGAAATGCATTCGGCAAAAGAGCAACCGGCTCTCCGCCTTTTTTTGTGTACGCAAGCATTGCACCGAATGCGTCCCTCCACCAATTGCCCTCCAGTTTTACAGAACGTCTCATCAAACCATGAGGACGCAGGCAGTAATCAAGCTGCTCCTCATGTGTTTTTATGCTTTTAGGAAAATCCACAGGCTTAAAGTGATAATACTTCAATATATCATCTATTGCCTGCTTGGTTATTATTCGGTCATCACTTATTTTTGTAGCTATCCTTTCACCGAGAACTACGCTTGCTGCACGAAAAAAGGAGTCCTCGAACATCTGCTGGTCGAGTTCATTTCTCTGCTTGATCTGTTTATTAAACCAACCCAAAACGTTCTGCCCCCTTACTCATTTGCAATAAGCTCGGTATACGCACCATTGCGCTTAATAAGCTCATCATGTGAGCCCCTCTCAACTACCTTTCCTTTTTCCATGACTATAATCTCATCGCAATCGCGGATAGTTGAAAGTCTGTGAGCTATAATAATGCAGGTTATTCCTCTATCCTTGATAGCCTTTACCACTTCGTATTCCGTCTTGGCATCAAGCGCAGAAGTCGCTTCATCAAGAATTATAATCGACGGATCCTGCGCAAGAACACGGGCAATTTCCATTCTCTGTCTCTGACCGCCTGATAGATCACGTCCGCCTGAAGTTATCTTTGCGTCATAGCCGCCCTCACGAGCCATGATGTCTTCATGGAGACTTGCGTCACGGGCAGCGAGTATTACCTCAAAATCTTTGATAGATTCATCCCACATTCTGATATTATCGGCAATTGTTCCCTCAAACAACGTTATATCCTGATCTACAACAGCTATTGAGCCTGTCATCACAGCTCGCGGATATTCCTTTCGCGGCTTATCGTCAAATAATATCTCGCCGCTCCAAGGGGTATAAAGTCCGGAAATAAGCTTGGCAAGCGTCGATTTTCCACAGCCGGAAGCTCCCACAAACGCAACTCTGCTGCCAGGTTTCAAGGACATTGAAAAATCAGTTATAAGCGGCTCTGAAAGTCTTGAATAACCGAAAGTAACATTTTTCATTTCAACATTGCCCTTAAGCTTCTTTATATCTTCCTCAGTTTCCGAATTATACACCACATTCGGATCAGAGGGATACTGCATTACATCCTCAACACGTTCCATTTGTGTGCGCATTTCCTGTATGGTCTGTCCTGCATCGACAAGAGTCATTGCAGGCTGCATAAACGCGCCAATTAAGCCTTGAAACATCTGCAATGCGCCAAGTGTAAAGTTACCGTTTATAACCAGCCATATTCCAAGAATAATGACCGCATAATTTGCCAAAGAGGTCAAAAGCAGCGGTACCATGCCGAGATAGTTGTTTATTCGTGCGATACGAACCTGCTGCGAATTGACAGAAGCCTGATAACCAGCCCATTTCTGGAAGAAGCCCTTTTCAGCACCACTTGCCTTTATTGTCTCGATCATTTCGATTCCGGCAACAGTTGTTGAATTGAGTTTGGCATTGTCGCGCTGCATAATTCTTGTATGATTTATTCGCTGGTTCGACACCATTCTTGATATGAATATATTGAAAAACAGTGTGCCGACACCGATAGCAGTCAGCAGCAGGCTGTGCTTTATCATCAATATCAAATAAAACACCATCATAACGGTATTTATAAATAGCGGTGCAAGAGTATTTACAAGAGTATTAGCTATATTAGCGTTTGTAGCCTGTCTGGACTGAATATCTCCTGCCATACGCTGTGAAAAGAACTCCATAGGCATTGAAAGGACCTTCCACATATATGATGTACTTCCGATAACAGCCATTTTACCTGATATTTTTAAGCTGTATATCGCCTGTACCCATGCCACTATTATCTGTCCAAACGCCAGAAGTACCATAACGCCGATAAAAGGGATGAGCCATTCTCTGTTTTGCCCTGTCAGTAGCCTATCCATGAATATCTTTGACATAACAGGATTTATGATACCAAACAGTGATGTTATCACTGTTCCGAGAGTAACAAATGCTATCGCAGCACCTGTTTTTACAAGACGCTTACGTGCAAATGCAAGTGTACTTTTCTGCTTGCCGCCAGGCTCAAAGTCCTCATTTGGAACAGGAATAATAGTAACTCCCGTAAAGGCTTTATCAAATTCCTCTGGGCTTACCTTTATAAAGCCCCTTGCAGGATCGTTTATACAGGCATATTTTCCTTTAAATCCGCAGAGCACAACAAAATGATTGAAGTTCCAATGGATTATGCAGGGGAGCTCTCCATTTTCACGTATAGTTTCAGGTGAACGCCGAAAGGCTTTTACCGTAAATCCATAGCTTTGCGCAGCTTTTACGATATTCTTTGCATTTGAGCCATCGCGTGAAACTCCACAGTCTACACGAACCTGCTCAAGAGGAACCCATTTATCGTAATACGCCATAACCATTGCAAGAGAAGCGGCACCGCATTCAAGAGCCTCAAGCTGCATAATGACAGGCACTTTAGCTATTCCCTTTGTAATTGGCGACTTGTTATGTTTATTGAGCATTTTTTACCTCTTTAGCTGAAAAGAAACTGGATAGGGTGAATACTCTCTGTGACTATTTGTACATCATATTCGCCGTCTGCCTCTGATACGGGAGCATAAGCAACAGTTCTGCCCAAAGAATCAGTTTCTACATTGATGACTTTGTACTCATCTTCATTAAAGCGCAGTGTCATGCCAGCCTTGATATCTCCCTTGGTCTGATCGGTTACATATATCTGTGCCTGACCGTTTTCGACTATCGCCTCTCCGTCTGCAACAGTTTCCAACCTGCCTGTTATACTCCACGCAAACAAACCGCCTATCAGCAGTATAACTACTGCCATGATCACCCATATTCCAGGATTTGTCACCTTAAGATAATCATTGAGCTGCTCCGGCGAGGAAATACGTTCAAGAGATTTTTGTCTAAATACCCCTGTTTTTTGTTCTTCCATAATAATCCTCTTTAATACTATTCAATGTTGAGAATATCAACAAATCCTGTAACTTCAAAAACTTCCATAACCACAGGCTGTACACCGCGAATAATCATTTCGCCCTGATCGTCCATTATCTTTACAGCCGATAAAAGTACTCGTAAACCAGCACTTGAAATATACTCCACCCCCGTAAGATCAAAGATAAGCTTTTCAATATCATCTAAAGCCGGTTCAAGCTTTTCCTCAAGTTCAGGAGAAGTCATAGTGTCGAGTCTGCCTTCAAGTACGACTGTCAGTTCATTATTATTCTTTTCCATTTTAATATTCATATATTTCTCCCCTCACAATATCATTATTCTTTCTGATATATAATCTTATGGCTGATTTTTTTTATCATCTACTGCAATAGTATTATTCCATACACTCTGAGCACCATTTTTTATCGCGTCCCAGTATCCTCCGCCTGTAACTTTATCAAGTTCTTCTATATTAAGCTCTTTCTCTTCTTTTTTATCCTTTTTATCTTTCTCTGTCATATTAATGACCTCCTTTGTCTGTAAAATGTCAAATAGGCAACAATTTGATACATCGTTCGCAACTATAAGCTGCTTTTTTACATATTTTATTATAACATATTTTGCTGATAATTACATTAACTTTTTATGAACAAAGCCCACATTCAACTCTATTCAATAAAAAGCAGAAGTCTCCGCTTATCACGGAGACTTCCGACTTATTGTTTATACGTATTTTTAAGAATTGCTTCTAAAAACTACGATAGTTTGTATGAGCTCTTATTTTTTACTCAGTTTCTTTTTCATCACGTTTTCTTCTGAAACCGCCAGAATAAATAACTAAGGTCAAACCGATCCACATCATAAGCAACGCAGAAACAACTATCAGCATTTTAGCAATAGAATTCATACCTGTCTGCGGAAGATCAATTGCTTCGTTTGCAGCATTTGTTCCTTTACCTGTCTTCGGATCGATCACATACTTATCAAGGGTATTTCCAACTTCATCAAAGAACGAAATCTCATACTTGCCGTCATCCTGAACTTTCAAGGTTGAAACGGAAACAAGTTTTGCATTTTTACCCTGATAGTCGGCTATTGCCCATTCGCGTATCTCATCGTCCGTAGCGATATTACCTGTTTGTTCAGGTGAACCGTCACCTACTGTAATATTTGCAGATATCGGAATAATTACTTCTGATGGCTTAGAAACGAAATTATCAACAGCTTCTGACGTTCCGTCCTCAAAAAGGATCGATTCCGTATCAGCAGGTACTATGTAACCATTCAGTGTGGTTGTACCATCACCATTTGCTGTTACAACACCGTTTCTTGTGATAGATGCTACTGAATCTGATTTTTCTGTCCATACAAGCTTTGTTCTGCCTGTATACTGATCAATATTCTGAACAAAGTCATCTTCAAGCCAGAGATTCATACATCCGATATCGCCTACATTGAAAGTCTCAAGCTTCTCGAGATCACCGTCAGTATTATACTGTGACAGTTTTGCGTCTGTATTTTTAAGTTCTGTCATAAGCTTATACTCTTCAGAAGTTGCTGAAAGGCTAACTGTACTGTATACTGTATCAAAATTATCGCCCTCAAGATAGAACTGAAGTGTATCAGTAATTGAGCCATCCTCT